>PVMK01170153.1_pt1 | contig 14824 bp, 11 predicted proteins | sample 1853481 | NCBI WGS metagenome assembly PVMK01 (sample SAMN08533507, study PRJNA380276) | Marine sediment metagenome, whole genome shotgun sequencing project.
CGGACCCGAGCTGACCATTCCGATCGCCACCAAGAAGAAGCTCATCGGTTTCCTCAACGCTCGCTATCTGTGGGAAACTGGGGCGAGGACCACACTTGAGGGCAACACCTTCGTGTTCACCGCCACCTTCCCGATCCCGAGTATTCCGCTGCAGTAAAGGGCACAATATGACGGGCGTACTATTCGTCCTGCTATGAGAGGCGCAGCTCGCCCGACCCGAGCGCTGTTGGCCGTGCCGCTGCTGCTGGCGGTCGCGATCCCCGCGCTCGGCCAAGACGACGGCGCCTCGACGCAGCTGTGGCTGTCCTACCAGCACCAGCACAAGATCGGAGAAAAGACCCGTGTCTTCAGCTCGCTGGGTTACGACGAGTTGCTTTCCAAGGAGAAATTCTTCGGGGAATGGAACAAGCTCTACGTCAAGGGCGGCGGGTCCTACGATCTTGGCGAACGTTTTCGAGTCGCCGTCGGCACCGGTTTGTACTACACCTACCAGCCGGAGGTGGCCGATCTTTTCGAGTTCCGGCTCTGGCAGGAGGGGACCGCCTTTTGGCCCGACAGCGCCGGCGTGGTGCGGCGCTGGGTGCTCACCCATCGGCTGCGGCTCGAGGAACGGTTCACCGAAGCGGACGGGTGGAGCTTCGCGATGCGGCTTCGTTATCGCCTCGACACCAAGATCCCCCTCAACACATACACCCTCGAACCGGGGACCTTCTATCTCCCGCTGGGGTTCGAGGTTTTTGCGGACATCATCGACGAGGCTCCCGAGTTCTTCGCCAAGAGAAACAGAGCGACGATCGGTCTCGGCTACGTTATCAACCAGAAGTGGACCGTCGATCTGCGCTACCACCGACAGCGTTCGCGCTCGACCATCGAGGAAGAATTCAAGACCTCCACCAACGTGATCGACTTCAGCGTCAGGAGCTCGTTCCGAATCCGCGATCTGGTCAAGGGTCGATGAGGAGGTATTCCAGGCCGCAATCTGGCGTCAGCGGCAAGGGATCACAAGAGATGGGGTTCAGGGGGGCCGGTTTGTCAAGGGGAGTCGGCCCGGCGGCCCCGATCCGGCCCTCCTCAGGCGGGCTAGGATCGGGCTAGGGGGGTGCTGAAAATTAATGTCACCATTGCGTTCACAATGGACTTTTAGTCCGGTGGTCCCGGGTTCGAGTCCCGGGCGGCCCACCAGCTTCGCTCTCGACCATTGGTCGAGAATGGAGCCTGCCACGGCGTAGCCGCAGGCGAAGCCGGACACCCTCCTTTACGTCAGTACCTGGTTGAGAACTACGCCCGGGCAAGCGAGGTTTTGTGAGGTTGAGATACCTGGCACCGTTTACTTCAAGATCTATTTGAAGGAATACTCAAGGTGGGCCCGTGGTTTCGCTGGAGTATCTCGACAAATGGATGTGCCTAACCGAAAGGCGGAGAGGCTAATCCAATAACAGATAAGGGAGAGTCCGATGAAATCAAAAACCTCAATCTTGGTCCTGCTCACCGTAACTGCGCTGGCCGTGGCGTGCTCCGCTGGACCGGATGACTCCGGCGTCACTGCAGAGCCGGAGACCACGGAGGGCTACCGCTTCCCCCAGAGAACCGGGAACCACGCCGGGTGGCTACCCGCTGCCCCTCAGCAGGAAAACCCATCACGAAGACACCCGTAATCGCCGAGGAAGGTGTCTCCGTGAGGGACTACCCGGAGCACTACGTCCCGGGGCAAGAGAGCCTGGCTGAGAACGAGATGAGAATCACGGCCTGCGGTTCCTGGGGTCCCGCTCCGCTTCGCATTGGCCAGGGTGCATCTTGTCTTCTGGTCGAACTGGGGAATGACGACGTCTTCATCTTTGATGTAGGCGGTGGAACGGTTGGGAACCTGTTCGCCCTGGGCGTGCATCCCGCCAGGCTGGATAAGGTCTTCATCACGCATTTTCATTTGGATCACGTCGGCGGAATCTTCCCCCTCTTCGACGCGATGGGCTGGGCGCGCAATACGCCCCTCCATGTATGGGGATCTTCAGGATACACGCCAGAGCTGGGTATAACCGCGTTCACGCAGAACATCCGGGAGGCGTCTGAGTGGCACATTCAGAACAAGCAGAGCATCCTTCCGATGGGTGGAATGACGATTGTTCCTCACGAGGTTGACATCAGCAAGTTCAGCCCCGAGCACCCACGCGAGCTCGCCTACGACGAGAACGGCGTCAAGATCTACGCCTTCCCGGTAATCCATGCGCTCGCCGGGTCAATGGGCTACCGGCTGGAGTGGAATGGACTCACTCTCGTGTACACCGCCGACAGTCAGCCGAGCACCTTCGAGGCCGAGCAAGGCAAGGGTGCGGACGTATTCATTCATGAGATCTTTCCGTCCGCCGAGGAGTTCGCCTACTACAACCACATGCCGATTGAAGCTGCCGAGGGCGTCATGGAAGAGCACACCACCCCGGCAGAACTGGGTCGCGTGTACACTATCGCCGAGCCCAGACTGGGCGTGGGGATGCACTTCACGCTGGACGACGACTTGATCGACCCGCTCTTCCAGCGATGGAGCACGACCTACAATGATCCTGTGCTGTTGATGCAAGACCTGACGACCATCAACGTCACATCTGACTACATCGTTGTCAGACAAACCAACGCCGACCTGCTCGCATGGCCTGCAATCCCGCCAAAGCCTCCCGAAGGGGCGGACATGACTCCGGGCGAGCCGAGCAAGGCGCAGAGACCGGCCTGGCTTACCGCGACGAGGCTTCCCGTAGAACAGTAGCTCTCTAGGGACGGGTCTGCCACTCCAGTCAGTACCGGCATTCGGGTTTCTTCCGTGTTGCTTGATGAAGCGGGCCATGATCGGGTGGTTAGGATCGGGCTAGGGTTGTTGTCTCACAAGGGATGAGATGCCCAACCGTTGCACCAGCACACGAATGGTTGTGCCTTCAACTATCGTTCTTGAGCCGTTGGTTGCATACGCAATCAGAATGAGAGGGCATACACCTATTCTGGTGCGCAACATCGGTGCATATGCACGGAGCGGTGGAAATCCTCGACACTGCCGTAGGTTCCTCGTGACACAGAAGCGGCGTCAGCCATCTGTTTGTGCTGGCGACCTGATGCGCGATAATTCACTGGGCGTGACTGATGAAGAAGAGAGTTGTTGGCGGTTGCCGGTTATGTATGCAAGAAGGTGAGCTGTGCAACTCTCACATCATTCCTGAGTTTTTCTACAAACCCCTCTACGATGAACTCCACCGCTGCCTGGAGTTAAATCGATTCGATGAGCCGTCAGAGAAGAAGACCCATCAGAAGGGTCTCAGGGAGCACCTGCTCTGTGCCGACTGCGACAATGGTCGGCTTGGCAAACACGAGGACTATATGGCGAGAGTCTTCTTCGGCAGGTCGGGGGTCAGTTGCCAGCAGATCAACGCGGGCATCATCGTCGAGAATCTGTCGTATGAGCACGTCCGCCTCTTTCAGCTCTCGATGCTCTGGCGTGCGAGCATTTCCAGCCTTTCGGAGTTCAGCGAGGTTGCTCTCGGACCTCACGAGGAGTCAATCCGAAAGATGTTGCTGACCGATGACCCTGGAGAGCCTGACCAGTACCCCTGCATCCTGTGCGTTCCGAGTGAGATTCGGAAGAAGTTGGAAGACAAGGCGATCAAGATGCCTCAGACTCAGCGACTCAAGGGCCATCGGTCCTATGACTTCTATTGTGGTGGCCTCGGTTGGGTGTATATCGTTTCGAGCCATATTCGTGGGAACCTCGGAGACAACAAGGTGGTGACTCCCGGCGGGGAAATGCCAATTCTATTTGACTGGCGTTGAAAACAGTCGGCCCATTCTGAGGGTTGAGTCTCGGGCGGCCCACCAGTCTTCGTTCATACCGGGATTGAACAATAATTGCCACGGCGTAGCTGCAAGCGAAGCCGGGCCTCCTCTTTGACGCCAGAAGTTGGTCGAGAACTACGCCCTGGCAAGCCGCCATTCACTGACTGGTGCCACGATCACAATTCCACAGTCGTCGGATTGTGAATGAAGCAACCATGAGCACCCATGAGCGAACCGTGAACATTGAACGACCAACACAACTCAACAAATGTGTACGTGGCACCCATCTGTATGACACCTTTCCAGCAGAAAGGGAAATACCTTTCCACAGGTGGCGGTTTCCTTCATTTGACGTTTTTCGGGCAGGTGCAGCACCTTCCTCAGCACATTGTGAATTAGGAAAGAGGTGAATTGTGAGCATGAAACTCCGGAACGCATGTGTTATGTCGTTACTCCTTCTGGCCCTCGGATCGTTTGCCGCAACAGCAGCAGAACAGTCGGCCACGCAGGTGCTCTTCAACAACGTGAATGTGTTCGATGGCTACACCGACGATCTTCAGATGGGGATGCACGTGCTGGTGGAAGGAAACCTGATCAAGCAGATCTCCGATGAGCCGATTCAGGCACCGGGTGCGAAAGTCATTGATGGCGGGGGGCGGACGCTGATGCCAGGGCTGATCGAAAACCATGCCCACCTGATGCTTATGGGTCCATCCCTTCCAGCTATGGAGGGTATGACCACCTGGGAGGATTTCGCGATCCACGGGGCCGCGATGGCCGAGATGTATCTGATGCAGGGTTTTACCACGCTGCGCGACGCGGGCGGTGCCAATGCAGGCCTACAGCGGGCGATCAACGCGGGCACCATCATCGGCCCCCGGCTCTACCCATCGGGCGCTTTCCTGGGTGGACGCGGAGGTCATGCGGACTTCGCCAACTACACCGCGCTGATGGGCGATCCTACCAACTTCTCTCGTCTGAATATGTCGCAAGAGGTCGACGGCGTGGACGACATGCTGAAGGCCGCACGCAACAACTTCCGCATGGGGGCGAGCCAGCTCAAGGTGATGCAGTCCGGCGGCGTCGTCTCGGCCTTCGACCCCTGGGAGATGGAGGGCCGCACGGTCGAGGAGATCGAGGCGGCAGTGGAGATCGCCAAGCAGTATGGCAGCTACGCGATGGCACACTCCTACAAGAAGGCGTCAATTCTGCGGGCGCTGAACGCAGGCGTGATGTCGATCGAGCATGGCTTCGGCTTCGACTGTGAGGTCGCTGAAGTAATGAAGAAAAATGGCGCCTATATCACGACGAACCTCACTGCCTTTGCGCCGGGTTTGCTCGACATTCCTGCAGTCAAGAACGTTCCCGCCAGCTTGCGCAAGGCGAAATCCGCGTCGGCCACATTCGCCGGCTACGTCGACAACATGAAACAATGCCCTGTCAAGCGCGGCTTTCATACCGACTGTGTAGGCACCGTTACCGAATGCACCAAGCAAGTCGCCTATGAGAAGTTTCTTAATGGGGATTACTTTGGTCCCTACAACTCTCTCGTCGCGATGACCTTGATCGGCGGCGAGATTGCAGCGATGACTGGCGAGTTCATGAACCCCTATCCCTTCGGCAAGCTCGGCGTGATCGAGGAAGGCGCCTATGCCGACATCTTGATTGTGGACGGCAACCCGCTCAAGGATCTGTCGGTGATCGGTACCAGTGACAAATGGTTCGACGCGCCGACCCCGCCGGATAGCCCTGAAACCATCCGCGTCATTATGAAGGATGGCAAGATTTACAAAAATACTCTGTAAAGACTGCCTGAAAATTGGTGTTGCAGGGTCAGGGGTCATGTTCACTTTGAGTACGGTCGGTGGTAACGGCACCGTGGCCTTGGAGCATCTGGTCGCGCTCGACAGGTTGAGAACGTGTGGAGGACAGAGCTGAGGATCGTCGGCAGAACTCTTGTTTTTGTTGCTGTCAGCCTCGCCGGGTTCTGGGCCGCGCCCGTTTCGGCCCAGGAAGCCGACCCGGGGAAGAATCGGGGCCCGAGCTTCGGTGGCCCGGACGCGGTGGAGAACCAGCTCCGCGATGACCGGGAGATCGACCGGCCGTCGTTCTTCAAGCGATACTTCGCGTGGAAAGACGGCCTCACCGAAAAGCACGGATTCTCCTTCGGCCTCGATTACTCCGCCGTCGGGCTCGGCGCCAACGAGAGCCTCGGCGACGACCGGTCGTCAGGCGGCATGGTGCGTTTCTTCGGGGCCTGGGACCTGGTGGGCCGCGGCACCAAGAACACCGGTGCATTCGTCTGGAAGGTGGAACACCGCCATGCCTACACCGATGTTGCCCCGAGCGGCTTCGGCTTCAACCTCGGCTACATCGGGCTCATCGAGCCACCGTTTTCTGACCAGGGGTCGCGCCTCACCAACCTCTACTGGCGGCAGCGGCTGGCGGGCGGGCGGGTCACCCTGCTTGGAGGATTCATCGACGCGACGGATTACCTCGATGTGTACGCTCTGGCGAGCCCGTGGACCGGCTTCCTTAATTTTGCCTTTTCCACGGGCACCACTACGATTGCTCTCCCCAACGAAGGCTTCGGCCTCGCGGCTGGCGCCATGCTCACTGAAAACCTCTTCCTGATCGGTGGATTCGCCGATCTCAACGCCGATCCCACCGATCCGGGTCAGACTATCGATTCGTTCTTCTCGGACCACGAATACTTCAAGCATGTCGAGATCGGCTGGACCACCGCGCAGGACCGGTTCTACCTCGACAATGTCCACCTCACCCTGTGGCACGCTGACGAGCGCGTGGAGGCGGCCCAACCTTCAGGCTGGGGCGCGAACCTCTCGTGGACCACCTACCTCGCCGGGAAGTGGTTGCCCTTCGTGCGCGCCGGCTGGGCCGACGACGGAGGCAGCCTGACCCAGAGGTCGGTCAGCGTCGGTTTCGGCTATCAACCGAACCCGGGCAAGAACATGCTCGGCGTAGGCCTTAACTGGGGCCAGCCCAACGAGGACACCTGGGGGCCGGGGCTTCCCGACCAGTACACCGCCGAGCTCTTCTACCGCTGGCAGATCTCCAAGGCCCTCGCCGTCACGCCCGATTTGCAGTTCATCAAGAACCCGGCACTCGATCCCGACACCGACTCGATCTGGGTCGTTGGGCTACGGGTGAGAGGGGCTTTGTAGCCGTCTATCCGCTCAGGTTGAAGGACTGAGGCGGGGTCCGAGCCGTGAATAGGAGGTGGCCCAAGATCCTCGGCTCGGCCCTTTTCAGGCGGGCTAGGATCGGGCTACGGGGGTCCTGAAAAGTACTGCCACCATTACATTCACAGTGGACTTTTAATCCGGTGGTCCCGGGTTCCAGTCCCGGGCGGCCCACCACTAATCTCTGTAGAATCAAGCAATTATAAGCTATGAGGCGGGGGCAGCGAGATTGCCACGTGGTCGTTGGGTGGTCATAAATGGCGCTGAAAACTGGGTGTGTGGTTTGGGCGCTCGAAAGCTCGGAGTGTTCCGGGCGTCGGCGCCGGTGGGTACCGTCACCCGTCGGAGCATATTCGAGCCGGGACCGGGGTGAGGTGGGACAGCAACGCATCGAGAGGTTGGCCCCCCTCAACCCGATCACTCTTCGCCAAGACACGCCCCGAGAAAGAAACCCCCACCCCCGGGGGTACTCACGGCGGGCTAAAGGCGTGTATGAACATCGACACAAGCACGGCCCGTCGCCAGCCCTGTGATCAACCTATGCGGTCAGCCGGCGTTGTCTGTGCCCGGTTTGTCCGTGGCGGCGGCAGCGGGGTCCGGGACCGGGGTTTGAGGGCGTTGTTCCGGGGCAAGTCGTACTGGCCGCCGGCTCCAGCCGATTAGGGAGGCCGCTCGAAGCGTGCAACTCTGCACTGGGACCCGAAAACGCTCCCAAACACCGTGTTAGCCTGAAGTCGAACAATAGGAACTTCCTGTCTTCCAGTTGGTGCCGCCGCTCTATCCCGGTTCGTCGGCAGAGTCACGGAGCTCATTATCTCAGCCGACGGCTGCCAGGAGATGTGTCACAATCGCGGAATCTGGAGCGCTTTACAGGAGGACACGCCATGTCTGATGAACCACTTCATATCCAACCCTCAACCAAGGTGGCGGCGCTCCTCGACGCCTATCCCGAGCTCGAAGACGTCCTCATCAAAATGGCGCCTCCATTCAAGAAGCTCAAGAATCCGGTCCTGCGCAAGAGTATTGGGAAAGTGGCCACGCTACAGCAGGCGGCAATTGTCGGACGAATTGACGTAACCTCCATGATCGATCAACTGCGCCGGGCAGTCGGTGAGGCACCGATCGAGCCAACGGAGACTCCGTCAGTAGATGACTACCTCGGATCCGCTCCGAATTGGTTCGATGAGAGCTGCGTGGCAACTTCGATTGACGATCGCACGGGTGACCCGGATGAGATGGCGATCACCCGGATCACAAAAGCCCTCAAGGATCTGGCCGATCGACAGGTCATCGAGCTGATTACCACGTTCCTGCCCGCCCCGGGCATCGACGTGGCGAGGAACAGAGGCCTTCACACCTGGACTGTGCAAGAGCAGGCCGACCTGTACAAGACCTACTTCACACCCTCGAGCTGAGGTTTGGCGCCCGTCTTTCAAGTAGCCCGCACAAGGGCGCCACGTGCCTCGTATACTCTCCATGGGTGCCACGTTTCGCATTGTTGCATTGTGGCAGCACGGGACAGCCGGGTTTAGTATCTGAGGTGTTGGTTTGAGCCGCCCCGCCTCCCTCGATTCGACCTTGCCAGGCGGGCTAGGATCGGGCTAGGGGGGTGCTGAAAAGTACCGTGACCATTGAATTCCCAGTGGACTTTTAATCCGGTGGTCCCGGGTTCGAGTCCCGGGCGGCCCACCAAATAATCACCTCAGCCACCGGCTGAGGTCATTATTTGTCACGGCGTAGTGCGAAGCACGAAGCCGGACCGCCCCCTCAATGCATCAATGCAAAACGTGGCATCCTGGAATGGTGCAATGGTGAACGTGGCACCCATCATGGTTAGCCTAATCTCTCCGAGCTCAGCAGACCAACCCGCGCACAGCGCGGGATCGGGTCCGCTGGAGCGAGGTGTTAAGGGCCGTTTTCACAAAATCCACTGTTCCAGAAGTTCCTTTCCGTCGTCGGTGATCCTGTAGAGAGCGGTCACCTCTGTTTCACCGGCGTCCGTGGACGTGGTCATCTGGTATTCCACGTACTTCAACAGTCCGTCGTCAAGCAGGTGCTGCACAAGGAAAGGTAGCGCGACCACGCCAGCTGAATCGTTATAAGCGAGCTTTAGTGCGTTGACTCCCGGTTGGGTAAGGCGGCGGTGCACTAGGTATCGCTTAAGCCTTCGAATCTCCTTGTCGGAGATGGTGCCTGTCTCGTCAACCCTGGTGTGGCAGTTGAAACACAATGCAATGAGATTGGTGAAGGCGGTTGGACCGTCATCCCGCTCACGAAGAATGTGGTGTATGGTGAGGTTCAGACCGTCTCGATGGCCACAATACGCGCATTGGTATCCGGCCTCAGTCAGTACCAAGCCGCGAAGGCTATCGGGGATCTTGTTTTTGTTCATTGACGACAATCATAGGGTACCAAACGTCCCCGAGCTCAACGGACCGTCCCACACTCAGCGCGACAGATGGCTCGCTGGCGAGACCCGAACCGATGGTCCTATCCATCATAACGATTTCATCCACATCTGGAAAAGAGCTTCGCCCCTGGGGTGCGAAGTGCAAAGTTGCATTGTCTGGCGGCTCCTGACGATTCCGGAGGCCGCCCGAAGCCTGCGAGCTCGCACTGCGACTCGAAACCGCGCCCGAACGTCGTTATAGCTTGGAGCCGAACGAAAGGAAATTCCTATCCCTCACCTTCTCGGCCCCTTTTCATTTTGGTTGACACGTTCTCGCGCTTCTCCTAGAATGACCCACACCACTGGAGTTTTCGAAAATGAACAAACCATTACGGGTTTTCTTCTGTTGTCTTTTTGTTTTCGCGGTCTCTTCGATTCGCGCTGACGTGGTCCATTTGAAGAGTGGCGGAAGCGTCGAGGGTCGCGTCATCGAGCGCACGGCGTCGTCGGTGGAGATCGATATTGGCGCGGGGAGCATCACCCTATCGATGGAGAGCGTAGATCGTATCGAGGAAGGGCGCTCGCCACTGGACGACTACGACGAACGGGCGGCCCGTCTCGACGAAAACGATCTCGACGGGTGGCTCGAGCTCGCACGGTGGGCCTCGAGCGAAGGTCTGGGAACCCAGTCGCGGCGAGCATACGAGAAGGTGCTTTCTATAAGCCCCGACCACCCGGAGGCCAACGCCGCCCTCGGACGGGTGGAGCATGACGGGCGCTGGATGTCGGAGGAGGAGGCCTACAAGGCGCGCGGATACGTGAAATTCGAGTGGATGACGCCGGCCGAGCAGGATGCCATTCTGCGCCAAGCTCGCGCCGCAACCGATACGGCGCAACAGGAAGCCCAAGCCCGCAGTGCAGAAGCGAAGGCACGCGATGCCGATGCCCGGGCCAGGGAGGCGGAAGCGGAAGCTCAAGAGGCGGCGCAAGGGATTCCCCTATGGTGGGGCACATGGGGACCTGGCCCGACCGCTTGGCCGACCCAGCCGACAACGCTTCCTGGAAGGGTTTCGGTCGGACGATGAATCACTTGAAGAAGATCGTCGGTCTGTTGATCTGCCTTGCGGTGACCGGCCTGGCTCCGGGATGTGCCAGGACCCAAACCGCCGACACCTTGATTGCCGGTTACCTGGAAGCTCGAGGAGGTCTGGAGCGGTTCGAGGGGATCCAGACCCTCAGGATGAGCGGCAGAGCGAGCGCCGGTCCGGGCCGTGAGGCGCGGGTGACACGAGAGATGAAACGGCCCGGCCGGATCCGCACCGAATTCGCGTTCCAGGGAGTCACGGATGTTTATGCGTGTGACGGCGTGAAATGTTGGTATGTCGCGCCCTCCTCCGGTGTCTTCGAACCCGAGCCCATGTCAGCAGAGAGAGCGCGATTGGCCATCGAGCAAGCCGCGATCGGCGGCCCGCTTGTCGACTGGCAAGCAAAGGGCCACACGGTCGAGCTTCTGGGCAAGGAGACGGTTGCCGGCCAGGACGCCTTCAAGCTCAAGGTGACGCTCGAGAACGGTACAGAACGCTACGACTACCTGGACGCAGAATCCCTTCTCCTCATCCGAACGGAATCAATGCGGGAGTTTCGAGACCGGACGATCGAGGTGGAGACCACGTTCGGGGACTACAGGGCCGTTGGTGGTGTGCTCTTTCCCCACGCGATCACGAGCGGTGCGAAAGGGAAGCCCCATGTCCTCGAGGTAGTGGTGGAGAAGATCGAGCTCAACCCGCCGCTTGACGACACCCGTTTCACAATGCCCGCGCTCGCAACTGGCAGGTAGCTTCCATTTAATGGGTGCCACTGATCACAACCTCACAACAAGTGCGCAATGGTGCCACTGATCACAACCTCACAGTCGGTGCGAGAATGGAGACCCGGGTTGGGAGGTTGTGAGCAATGGCATCCTTTAGAAGAGTCGTAGCGGTTGCCGCGGGCCTCGCTTTGGTCTTCTCCGCGGCACCCGGAATACTGCCGGCGGCCTCGCTCGAACAGTGCTCTGCGTTAGCACCGCCGACAGGCGCGACTGTGGCGGTTGCTTCCGAAGCCGAAATTCGGGACAAGGCGTACAACGCGGCCGCCGGAACAACAATCCTCATCAGCTCCGGCACCTATTCCATGAGCAACTATGTCCATATATTGAACGACGGCGTGACCCTCCGCGGCCAGACCGGAAACCGGGCCGATGTCATCCTCGATTTCGGCGGCATGACAACCGGCCACGAGGGAATCCACGTTTATGGCGACGACGTCACGATTGCCGACCTGACGATCCGAAACTCGGCGATCTGCGGCGTCAGCATCCAGGGCGTGGACCGGCCCATGCTCTACAACCTCCACATTATCGACATCAACGACCAGCTGGTGAAGGTCAATCCCATCGGCGATGGAAGCGATGACGGTCTCCTCGCGTGCTCGCGGCTCGAGTACACGACTGCCGCGCCCGACACCTACACCAACGGCATCAGCGCGCACAACGCCCACAACTGGGTCGTGCGTGACAACGAGTGGTATCGCATTCGCACTCCAACGAATGACCCGGTGCCGACGATTCTTTTCTGGAGCGCCTCGTCCGGCACGGTGGTGGAGCGCAACCTCCTCGTCGACTGCTACCAGGGGATCTCGTTCGGAAACGCGAGCCACGGTTCCGGGGACCATGTGGGTGGGGTGGTCAGAAACAACATGATCATCGCTCGGCTTCCCCACGACGTTGCGATCGAAATGGTCCATGCCGATGGCTGGCTCGTAACTCACAACACGGCTCTTCTGCTTGATCCTGGTGCGGGATTGACCTGGGGCATGGAAGCCCGGTTTTCGGACACCGACGGGGTCTTCTCCTACAATCTCACAAACATGAACATCTGGGCGGACCGGGACGGTGCCGCAGGTGTGCCCACCGGCAACCTGACCAACGCGGAGCAGTCGTGGTTTGTGGATCCCTCCTCGGAGGACCTGCACCTGGTGGCGTCGGCCGCCCAGGCCATCAACCAGGCGATCAGTACACCGCAGGTTAACGACGACTACGACGGCCAAACGAGACCGGTGGGTCTCGATCCGGATATCGGCGCGGATGAGTTCATGGCGGAGCTGATATTCGCTGACGGGTTCGAGTCGGGCTCCACCAGCGCCTGGTCCGCAATGGTGCCTCGCTGTGACGATCTCACCGAACTGCAGTGTATTGACTCTGGGGAGTGCACCCTCATCCTCGTCAGCGAGATGACGGGCGAATACGCCTGTCGCCCTGCGGAAGGATTGTGCGAGCCGGGGTTCCTACAGCGCAGCGACACCGCGCAATCGTGCGAGGCGAGGGAGGGCTGCAGCTTTGTTCCGGGAGTCTGTTACTGCCCTCCCGACCTGGTGTGTTTCTGTGGGGGTGGGCTGCCGCCCCAGTGTGTGGAGAGCTAGCTGCCCGCATATCCCTCAACGTTCGCCGCGTCGGTGGTGGTCCAAGATGGTACGCCGTTCAGGAGACCGGCCTACTCATTCCATCTGGCACTTTTACTTTACGCAACAAAGAAGCGGGACGACTCCCAGATCCTTGCCTGGTGCATGATGAAGCAGTTTGCTTCATTTATCGGATAAAACTGGCGAAACACAATGTAGGCACTATATTCATTAGGAGACTCCCTGAAGGAGGCCGCGATGAAGTCACTCGCCGGTGCTGCCGTTTCATTGATGCTAGCGCTCGGGTTGGGATTGGCGGTCGGCTTGATGCTGCTGTCGGCCGGAACGGCTCACGCCGCGGCGGTGACGGTTGCCGGCCGTACGCTCAGCAACACAGGCTACGCGGTTGCAGACGTGGCCACGAGCCCGGACCTTGTCGCCTTCCAGGTGGTCGAGGCGAAGCAGGGTGCGCAGAGCCTGAACGGCGACTTCGATATCGACGACGAGGTGATCCACGTGCTCGACACGGCGACCGGCCAGGTTCAGAACCTCGGGCTCGCCGGCGGACGACCCGTCGTGGACGGTGCGCTGGTGGCCTTTGCGGTGCCGGAGGCAGATCAGGGCAACACCGACCTCAACGGCGACGGTGACACAGCCGACACCGTCCTGCACGTGTACGACGCCCGCACCGGCGTCACCAGCAACCTCGGACTGGCGGTCTCCGAGTGGAATCTGCTGGTCGGTGACCCGCTCGTCCTCGCGATCGTGTGGGAGGCGTGGCAGAACGCCGCCGACCTCAACGGCGATGGCGACGCCACCGACTGGGTGGCGCACGCCTACAACGCCGAGAGCCGCACCACGACCAACCTGGCCCTGGCCGTGGAGATCGGCGCGGCCATCCGCTTCGACGCCGAGGACGGAATCGCTGCGTTCTTCGTCGACGAGGCCGACCAGAACGGCACGGATCTCAACAGCGACAGCGACGCTTTCGACCTCGTGCTGCACGTCTACGTCGTGTCGACGGGGGTCCTGACCAACACGCAGCTCGCGTCGAACTCGAGCACCCCAGAGGTGGAGCTCGAGGACGGCAAGGCCGTGGTGCTCGTGAGCGAGGGCGCGCAGGGGAAGACGAACCTGAACGGTGACGGGGACGTCATCGACAACGTGCTCTTCGTGCACGACGTGGCGACGACCGCGCAGGCCAACGTTGGCTGGGAGTGCGCCTCGGCGAGCTTCGACGCAACGCACAGCTTCGCGGTGGACGCGGGCATCGTGGTCTTCCGTTACTCGGAGGCCGGCCAGGGCGTGAGCGGGAACGGCGACGCCGATATGGACGACGCGGTCTATGCGGTCTACGACATCGCGGCGGCAACGCTCACCAACACCGGGTTCGCGGGAGCGCAGTACAGCCTTGCACTCGACGACGGCTATGTCGCGTTCCTCGTGGTCGAGTGGCAGCAGGGGAACACCGACTTGAACGGCGATGCCGACATGGACGACTGGGTGCTGCACCTCTACGATCACAGCCTGCAGGCCACGTCGAACCTGACATCAGCGGCCAGCACGGGTAGCCACGGCATCGCCGCCGGAACGGTCGCGGTGCAGGTGCGTGAGGATGAGGAGGGCACCGACCTGAATGGCGATGCCGACACCGACGACGCCGTGCTCTTCCTGCACGACGTCGCGGGCGGCGCCCCGACGAACCTCGGGCTCGCCTCGGGTGGGTCGACCTGGGTGCTCGCGATGAGCGACGAGGTGCTTGCGTTCCGGACCCGCGAGAGCGATCAGGGCGCGACGGACCTCAACGGCGACGGGGACGCCGTCGACTACGTGGGGCACCTCCACGACCTCTCGACCGGGGTCACCACCAACCTCGAGCTCGCGACGGAGACGATCGCGGTGGCCGGGGCGACCGTCGCATTCCGGGTGAACGAGTCGCAGCAGGGGATGATGGACCTGAACGGCGACGGCGACGCGTCCGACG
>PVMK01128414.1_pt1 | contig 14821 bp, 14 predicted proteins | sample 1853481 | NCBI WGS metagenome assembly PVMK01 (sample SAMN08533507, study PRJNA380276) | Marine sediment metagenome, whole genome shotgun sequencing project.
GGCCAATGATGGCCACGACACCCGAGCGATTCAGCATTACCTGGGGCATCGAAATATCACGCATACCTGCCGATACACCGAGCTTGCGGCGGATCGCTTTAATAGCTTTTGGCAGGATTAAGCTGAGTCGGGGCTTGAGCCGGCGTCGGCGGCGTTGCGAATATACAGCGTAATTAAGTATAGTCGTTTTACAAAATTCCCGGAGGGATTCCAACAAAAATAATCCTGACCGTGGTGCTCTGCTCGGATCTCTCCCTGCATTGCTGTATTGAACTGCTAGTGTCCGTTACTAAAAGTCGAACTAGAAGGAATTGGACATGAAACGTTTGTTTGCCTTAAAGCAGCCGCACAATCTGAGAAATTAGAAATCCTGGTCTGAGTGGCTGGTTATAAGCGCAAAGCAGCCACCCACCTTGTTGCATGGCGTCAGGCAGAAGTCGACCCATAGCGGACATTGAATTGGCCACGCGATCTGATAGGCTGCGGCAGCAATTATCAAGAAAAAGTGGGACGAGAATCCCGCTCGATTAAACCGGAGATGACCTATGCGTATGCGATCTTTCGTAGTTGCCATCCTGTTTCTCGCCAGCTTGTTGTCAGCGCAATTATTTGCTCAGGGCAGCCCGCCCCAGCAAACGATGTTCACCAACGTCATGATTTTCGACGGCATAAATGAAGGATTGATAGCCGGAAACGTTCTCGTCGAAGGCAACATGATTAAGCAGGTGTCTGCGGATGCCATCTCTACATCCGGCGCGACGATCATCGATGGCGGCGGCGGCACGTTGATGCCTGGCCTGATCGACATGCACTCACACCTGTGTATGCAAGAGGGGATGTTGGAAGGCAAAGAGAAATTCGATCAAATGGCAATGGGGGCAATGTCAGCTCATGTCCTGACGGACTATCTGGATCAGGGGTTCACGACCGCACGCGACGCGGGCTGCAATATTTTGGGTATGGCCAAGGCGGTCAATATGGGGCGGTTAGCAGGGCCGCGTATCTATCCCAGCGGTGGCTTTCTCAGTCAAACGGGTGGACACGCCGATACCGGTTATTTCAATGATCAGCCAGGCTATGTAGACGATCTTGAGCGCCATGGCTTTGGTTACATCGTTGATGATGTTGGTGAAGTGCGTCGTGCCGCCCGGCAAAATCTTCGTGCCGGTGCCACCCAAATTAAAATGATGGCTGGTGGTGGTGTTGCCAGTGCATTTGACCCAATTCACATTACGCAGTTTTCCGAGGAAGAGCTTCGCGCTGGTGTTGAAGTGGCAGCTGATTACGGCACCTACGTCATCGTGCATGCGTATCACGATCGATCTGTCAACCGCGCCATTGACGCGGGCGTCCGCATGATTGAACACAACTTCCTGGTGTCTGAGAAAACTATCAAGCGCATGAAGAAAGAGAAGGGTAGGACTTTCTCTACAGGCAGTCATGTCGATGGAGGTGTTTGCAGCACCAGAAAAGATTACTTTTTTTACTCCGGACCAACAAGCCAAAGCTTCGCAGGTCAATGAAGGGCGCCGTGCAGATGATCACCTGGGCCTTTGAGCATGACCTGATAATCGTGACTGGTGGTGACATGTTCGGCAAGGCTTATGTGGGGCGTCAAGCCGACAACCTGCGAATTATTCCGGAAAAGATTCCCAGTGTAACTCCTTACCAGGTGCTTAAAACGGCAACATCAACAGCAGCGGAAGTGCTGTCCTGGTCAGGTGGAATGAATCCCTACAAATACGGAACGCTGGGCACGATCGAGGAAGGCGGTTACGCCGACATCATCATTGTTGGTGGCAATCCACTCGAAACACTTGATGCGTTGCAGAGAGACAACGTGCAGTTCGTCATGAAGGACGGAACCGTTTACAAGAACACTTTGTGACAACTGCTTATTCATTTGCGCTCGATGATCTAAATTGATATCCGCACCTGGAGTATCTCCATGAAAAAATTATTGGCCGTCGTGCTGATGGCCACCGTAGGCGCTGCTTCTCCTGTTTGTGTAGCAGCCGAGCCAGGTGCAAGCGCCGCCGAGATGGCCGAAAAACTCGCCAACCCGACGGCTGCCGTCGCCAGCATGACCAGCAATTTTGATTTTACGGAGTACGAAGGCAATCTCCCGGGCGCGGATGATCAGCGCGGCTGGAGCTACGTGTTTCAACCGTCATTACCGTTTCCGCAAGCAAGCGGGAAGAACATTCTGTTCCGGCCGGCTATCCCGGTGCTAGTCAAACAACCCGTTTTCGATGGCGGCGAGTGGAAAGATGAATTTGAACTCGGTGATATTGGATTCGACCTGGCTTACGGCGGCACGAATCCCAAGACCGGCCTGCTCCTGCTGGGTGGCCTGGTCGGCTCGATACCGACCGCCACGAGCGACGCGGTGGGCTCTGATCAGTGGATATTCGGACCGGAGGCAATGGTCGGGATCGCGAAGAAATGGGGTGTGCTCGGCTTGCTCGTCAGTCATAAACAGGACGTGTTCGGCGACAACAAGAAGGCCACGAAAATCACTGGTGGGCAGTACTTTTATGCATTCCCATTTGGCGATGGCAGCTGGCAGGTCGCATCGGGCCCGGCCTGGTCTTACAACCATGAACTCAGCGGCGAGAAATGGACCCTACCGCTGGGTATCGGTCTGAACAAGGTCGCAATGATCGGCGACCGGGTCTGGAAGTTCAGCGTGCAATACTGGAACTACATCAAGACGCCCGATGCGTTTGGGCCCGAACACACGATTCGCTTTACGATTACACCGGTGATGAGTGTGCCTTGGGGTCGGGCAGCGGCCGTGGCCACAGCCGCGCAGATCGATTCGGGTGAGTGGACGCCCATCACAAGCGCAATGGAAGTTCGGGCGATCTATACCAACTCCGTCGCCATTGGCGACACCTGGGCCGGGGAGTATTGCGCGGATGGCACTGGTACGTTAACCGCCTATGGCGAGACCTTTAAGCGACAATGGGAAATCAAGGGTGCGCAGGCCTGCGTCACGTCCGATCAGGGCACATTCTGCGCCACGTTTGAGCGAAGCACGAAGAATCCGAACGAATACCGCCTGACTAATCTTTCCAGCGGCCGAAAGACAAAGTTCATCCTCGTTGACCGTAGTCCCCTGACCTGTGACAAGTAGGAACGCGAATGGCTGCAAGTGGCCGAGCGCGGTAGCTCGTCTACACTAGGTGTCCTCGCACCGCTGTTAGGTGCTTACGCACAGGAACAGTCAAGGATGGTGACATTTACAAGAACATGCTTTAACAAAAAGTCGGTTCCGCCGAATATCTGTGGAGAGTAATGATGTCCAGTTTGTCACCGTTTCGCTTTACGCTGTTTTCGATAATCATATTCTCTGTGCTTGGTTGCGCCACCCCACCCTATCTGTCGGACGAACAGCAGTTTCAGCACGCGATCTCTGGCAATTTGCTGCCATGGACAAATGAGGAATTTGATTCGGCCGCCGACAAATTTACGTTCGCCGTTTTTTCTGACCTAACGGGGGGCGAACGTGAACGAGTGTTTGAGATTGCGGTTGCGCAACTTGCGATGCTGCGGCCGGAACTCATCATAAACGTTGGCGACCTGATCGAAGGCGGAACAGAGAATCTCGGCGAGATCGAAGGTCAGTGGACCTCGTTCGATGAACGCGCCGACCGCGCTACTGCGCCAATTTTCTACGTCGGCGGCAACCATGATCTTTCGGGGGAGGTTCTGCAGGGTGTTTGGGACGAACGTAACGGTCGTCGCTATTACCACTTTGTGTACAAGAACACTCTCTTTCTCGTCCTTGATACGGAGACAATACGCCAGAGCGCACGCAAGAGATTTTTGAGATTCGTAACAAGGCTCTTGAGATCGTAAACGAGCAAGGTATGCAGGCCTTTGCCGCAACTGAATACGCCACTCTACCGGAGCAAACCGCCGGCAATATTACTGCCGAGCAATCGGCGTATTTTCTCGAAGCCATCGCTGACAACCCTGACGTATTGTGGACATTTCTCTTTCTGCACAAAGCGCCATGGGAACGAGAAGACGAGGTTAATTTCGCCGCCATTGAACAAGCGCTGGCTGATCGCCCGTATACCGTTTTCAATGGTCATATCCACGCTTACAAACATATTGAACGACACGGTCGAGACTACATCCGTCTCGCTACGACAGGAGGTGTCTGGTTTCCGGACAGAGGTCCCGCGATGGACCACGTCACGCTTGTAACCGTTGATGATCAGGGCGCGGATATTGCAAACCTGCTGATGTCCGGCATCCTCGACAAGACGGGCCATATTCCGCTCGATGGCGATGATGTGTGCTTTGAATTAGCAGCGTGTAGTGAAGCAGAATGAATGACCGCTATTGGCCGAGGCTGTGTGAAAACTCCAAAGCAATCTCACCCCAAGAGTCGCCTTCAAACACAACCTGGACGCTATTGACTGACCTACGAGCCGATAGCCTCCTGTTAGTCAGCAACTGACCTCAACTGAAAGTTCTCCCAGCTTAGAAGCGATCTCCAGCGATCAATTTTGCGTTTTCACACAGCCTCGGCCAATAGCGGCCATTGATGATCCCTGAAATTCAGGCAAAAAGAAACCCGCCGAAGCGGGTTTTTATCCCAGCATGGAATGCTGTGTTACTTTGCTTTCCTACTCCTTTTCGATGCACCGAATTGAATATGTCCGGCTTAAACACATCGAACCAGTAATTGAAAGTGACGTCGTTACTGCATCCACCCGAACAGCGCGGACGGAGCGGCCGGAATCGCATAGAAGCGAAGATTCCACTCCGTGCTGGGAATGTTGTTGGGTCGCCAGACCGAGTAATATACCTCGAAGCCGAAGCGCACGGGGACTTTCCCGAGTTGCAGCGTCTTGTTAATGCCGAGACCGACCGGAATCGTGAACCGATTCGTGCCGCTTTCTTCCCAGTTAACGATGATGTTCGGTGCGGCACCGACCGACACCGTGTCCGACAGGCTCCAATAGTAGAGATACTGCAGGTTCGTCATATTGACGTCATCGCGATTGTCACTGCCGGCAAAACTCACGTAATGCTGCAGCAGCGCGCCGGCCTTGAGTTTCGGCCCCAGGTATACGCCCAGTGCGGACGGGCCAGCCGACCATTTGCCGGTGCCGAGGACGTCCTCGGTCGCGGTTGGGAGGCCGACATCGAAACCAGCACCCCACAGTACCGTGGCGCCGTTATCCAGCTTCTTGCCCTGCTTGGGGGCAAAGAGAGCGACGTAATACATATCACCCCAGCCGGTCGTTCGACCTCCAAAAACGTCGATTGGCAAGTCGCAACTCGGGGCCCCGCCGCCGGGCGGGGGGGCGCAATTGAGGTCCTCGCCAGTCAGTTCGCCGGCCGCGTCGAGCTTATCCTGATCGAGCGGCGAGCTCACCACGTTGTAGACAACGCGGTTGATCAGATTCCAGTTTTTACCCAGCCCCTTGGGGAACTGTAGAATTCCCATGAAATTACCCTGGACTGCATCTACATCCTTCGATTCGTTGTTTAATAAGAAACTGTCGTACTGGAAAAAAGACATGGCCACGTTGCCCAGCGGGTTATCCATCAATGCCGACATCTGTCCAACGGTGGGTTTGCAGCCGGCCTTTATTACATCGCCGAGATCCGCATCAGGGTCCGCGGCAAACTGCTGGCACACTTCCGAAACGGCCGCAACATCTTCTGCATCCGCGCCCGCCGATGACGCGCTGCCGGTATCCGCCTGGGCGAGCAACAAGCTGTCGGTGGTGTGCAACGAAAAATCGAATTGTGCTTCCAACTCCAGATCCGAAACCGGAAACTCATTGGAATAAGGGGCCGCATCTTCGCCGAGAGCCAAAGTTGCGTACGCCGAAAAAATAAGCCAGAAAACCAGATTAATTTTTTTCATTCTCACTTTCTCCGAAAAAACAGCATTCGCCAATGGCGAGAAAAACGATACTCTGAGTGTCGGCTTTTGCGTCCTCCGGACGTTTGTTGTTTTACGAAACCGCGTTCTATCATATGATTCTCACGCTTCTGGCGTTCAGTGTGGCCGGGCGTTCAAATTAGCGGATCAGTCGATGAATGGACGGCAGTTCGCGGCCACGAGCGGACGTTCTGTAACCATTACTCCTCGCCCGTCAGCCTCGTGTCCATGACCCACTGCGGCGTCCGCCCTTCGGTGACAGGTGGATCGAGTTGCGGTCGCTTTGTGCCCCGTGGTGGCGGCGGCGCCGGAGCTGCCCAGGAGAGCAGGTCAGTCTTGGCCATCCGCGTGACGATCTGCTCCGGCGTTACATTGATCACCATGAGGTCCTGCGCGATAACAACGGGGCCCGAGTATTCAGATGCGATGCCCTCGAAGGCGGGGTCGATCGTGTAGTCATTTGTGAAGAAGTGAGTGCCCACGGCGAGCGCTGGTTCTGCAATAGCGAATATGCGCCCGAGCATGTCCGCCGGCGTATGCTCGCGCACCACGCTCTCTGCAATCATCTAGCGGCATGCTGTTTTGTTTCGGCGAAGGTCGGCGCGTCGATGAAGAGTTCGTGGACAAAGACATCGACGCCCGCTGCCCGCTCTGCTTCCTGCCGGGTCGGTATGCTGTCACCGGTGTAAGCCATCGAGAGACCGTTCCACTCGAGGCGGTAACCCACTGCGCCTTCGAGAATGTGATCGACCGGGAAGGCGTAGATTTTGACGTCATTCTCATCGTAGACCAGCGCAATGGGTTTCGACGCGGTGAACTGCCCAAAATCGAACTCGTGTGCAACGAGCTTCATACCTCCGCTGGGGATGATTCCTATCTTGCTCCGCGTATGCCAGGCTGCAGCTTTGGTGACGTGTTCGGCGAAAGCCGCAACGCCGAGTTCAGGCGTGGACCCTGACGCTCCCCATATATGCAACGGCGTGTTCCTGGCCCAGCCCATCGAATCCCAGAGGTTGAAGATTCCCCCAACGTGGTCTAGATGAAGATGGGTAACGAACAACTTGTCGAGCTGGGCAAGCGGAATTCGCAAGCTCCAGAGTGCGGGCACGGTGCCGCCACCAGCGTCGATGACGAACTTATCGCCATTGCCGAGTTCCACCAGCCAGCTCGTCGAAGCCTGTCCGCGCCGGACCGGAGGGTTCCCTGAGCCGATGGCCGTTAATCGCATCTCGTTCGGCGCCAACTCTTCCTGTTCCGGCACAAAGTACTCCGGATAGGTTTTCAGCGAGGCTCCTTCTTTCCTGACAACGACAGGCGTCTTGGTCAGAGGTTTGCCGCAGAGCGGCACCGGGAGACCACCCGGTGTCATCGTGCATTCCCGAGGAAAGCTGTAGTCCCCAGGCTGTTCTGCCAGCGCCGTACTTGCAACGAAGAGTGCGAGTAAGGGCAGGACGAAAGCCATCTTATTCTTCATTATTAGTTCCTCCGTCCAAATGGTGAGTGAATCGAACAATGATATTCGCGACCAATCTACCCGATCGTCTCATTTGGGCGCAAGGTTTCAGCAAAACACAAGTAATCGGAGATGCCTAATCTTGAAACGCGTATGTCCGCTGTGGGTCGGTTGCAGCCGGTGGGCTGCAAGGGTACTGGGCGGCGGCTATGCACGCGGAAGCAGCCGCCCAGACCGGGATTTTGAATTTACCAGGTTGAGCGGCGGCTTTCGCGCAGTCACCAGTCGCTCAAACCAACCGAAAATCAGTGTGGCCACAGGCAGCTCGCGGCCGAGGCTGTGTGAAAACTCACCGAATTATAGGGTCGATGGGACAGCATCCCACAGCAGACGGATTCTGAATCTAGTTGAGACGAGGCGTACCACTATTGCTGACGATTGATTCAATATACTGATTCGATTTACCACCAACTTTTTGAGAATTGCGTTTTCACACACCCTCGGCCAGGAGCGGTCATTCAACAGGCAAAAAGAAACCCGCCGAAGCGGGTTCCTGACATTGATTGTACTGAAAGCGGTTACGTTTATTGGCTCGGGTTACACAGAAATTGTACCTGTTTTCATTCAATGCCTTTCAGTGATGCGGAAATGGCCGCGGCCAGCCCCGACAACAAAATTTTCTCCGACTCAACCAGCGCATCGTAGCCGTCATCGGTCATTCCGATCATCCGCTGGAAGCGATGTCGAACCACCTCTGTATCGTTGGAAACGTCGATAACGTTCCAGGAAGCCAATATCTTCACATCGCCTTCAAGAGAACCGTGTAATTCGTCGATGCGAATATCGATTTTATAGTCCCACGATAGTCGCTTGGCCGTATCCGCATAAACCGGATAGCCGAGTTCGGCGGAGATCGCGTCGCGAAGGAACAGACGAATTGAGGAATCGAGCGGTTCTGCCCAGAGGTATTGACGCGCGGGACGAACCTTATCGTCACTGCTCGCCACCACGATACCGGCCTGGCCCAGGTAATCGGCGATGGACACGCGGGCAATCCCGACCGTGACCGCCGGCGCCTGTGGTCCATCCGGCAACTGAACATCGGCCCGGAGCAAATAGAATTCAGGCTCTGGTGCGCCATTACCGCCGCCGAAACAGCCCGCCAACAGCCAGACCGTCAAAAGAAATAATGGCAGTATCTTCATGGGGACGACCTCTTGACGGGCTCCGGATCTTCGGTTGTCGCTGGCGCGAAGATAATGGCGTTTGGTTTAGCCGAAAGGGTGCGCGTCAGCGACTCCAGGTTGTGCATTGTCTGGTTGAGGTCCCCCAATAATCTATGCAGGCGTTCGCCGCTCTCAGAGTCTGGAGACAGGCCATCCAGCAGCGAGTTCAACTCCTGAAGCGTTGTGTTGATTGAAGCCGGAATCGCCTGGGTCGCCGGGTTGGTGGTCAAGACCTGGATGGATTCCAGCGTCTCGCGGACCGCAACCAGCATCGCGTCCAGATCCTGCAACGCAGGCTCAATGGGGAGCGCGTTGAGCTTGCTCAGCAGTTGGCCGACCTGTTGCTGGAGACGACCAATGCCGCCGGGTAGAGTTGGAATCTCCGGATAACCGGCGAACTCGCCGAGCGACGCACTTCCGGCTTCGGGGTAAAAATCAATGGCGACCAGCGAGCTGCCGGTCAGTAGATTACCGGTCTGTAGCGTGGCGCGCAGACCGCGCATCACACCTTGCGGAACCGCCTCTTTCAAGTTGGAAACCCCCTTCTCATCGTCCGGCAGACTGAAGCGACCGGGTTCCAGCCTGATCAGCACCGGAATTGAGTCCGCGGCTCGAGTCAGATCATCCTGGACCCAGTCCGCGATCAATACCCGCTGCACCGCGCCTATCTGCACCCCGCGGTGCTCCACCGGTGCACCGGGTCTCAGGCCACGTAGTGACTGCGCGAACGACACGACATATTCGACATAGGCCTTATAGACTTTCTGTTCGGTGGACGCTTGATTTGGATACAGGTCGAACTGGTCGCCGTCCTCAGCCGGCAGTCCCGGCAGCACGCCGTCAGGCAAATCGAACGCGACGCCGCCGACCAGCAGCGTCTGCAGTGAACCGAACTCCAGTTTGATTCCGTCGGCTGATGCATCGAAAGCAATACCGCTGGCATTCCAGAAGCGCGTATTCGCGGAAATCAGCGCATCGTAAGGTTCATCGATGAATATCTCATAGCTAATGCGCTGCGCCTCGAGATCAAAGTCCCCGCTGTCGACCTGGCCAACCTGATAGCCGCGGTACATTACGGGGTCTCCTGCCGATACCGAACCGGCACGTTCGCTGCTGAGATAGAGCTTCAGACCGGGGCTTCCGGCCGGCGTTGCGGGCGGGTTGTCGAGGCCTTTGAAGTCACGCCGCCCCGCACTGCCGGTGCCGGCTGCCAGACGTATGTAGGAACCGGACAGCAGGGTCCCGAGACCGGATATGCCGCCGGGCCCTACGCGCGGCCGCACGACCCAGAACTGCGTATCTTCACGTAGCAACGGGACGGCGAAGCGTCCCAGTCTGGCCTTGACGTTGACGCGTTTCATGTCCGTGGTTAGTTCCACCGACTCCACGATACCGAGCTCGACGTTCAGGGCTTTGATCTTTGTCTTTCCGGGTTCAATACCAGCAGCCGTGTTGAGCGTGATCGTAATTTCCGGCCCTTCGGTCATGTAGGTGTAGATGACCAGCGACAAGCCGAGCAACGCCGCGATAATGGGCACCAGCCAGATGACCGACACCCTGGTGCGGGAATTTGACTTTACATCCGCCTCAACCATCGAATTCCTCGCTGCGATCCCAGATCAGACGCGAATCAAAAGAATGTGCCGCAAGCATCGTGCAAGCGACGACCCCGCCAAAGGCCAGCGCCGCGGGCCCGGGCTGAATGGTCAACAGGCCTTCCAGCTGGATAAGAGCGACGAGGATGGCGACGACAAAGACATCCACCATGCTCCAGCGGCCCACTAGTTCGGTGACACGATAGGCGAACGTGCGCTGGCGCGGCATGCTGCGATCCCGTCGTTGCACGGTCCAGACCAGATAACCCAGCGCCAGCATTTTCGAGATCGGTATCATCACGCTGGCTATGAAGATGACGGCCGCGATCAAATAAGAATGATAATGAATAAGCAGCACGACCCCGCCGAGGATAGTGGAAGGCCCTTCACGGCCGAGCTGCACGGTGGTCATGATGGGCAATACATTCGCCGGAATATAGAGAATGACGGCCGTGATCAACAGCGCCACCGTGCGCTGCAGGCTGTCGGTGTGTCGCAGGTGCAATTTGGCACCGCAACGGCGGCAATGATGCAACTCGACCGGGTCCAGTTGCCGACAGACATGGCACAGAGCAAGGCCCTGTGCCGCGGCCGAATCCGCGGAATAGTTCATGCGGTCCGCTCTTCGATCGCTCGCCACATCTGGAAACGGTCCAAGCCGGACAAGGCGGCCGTCAGACAGAGCGTGAAAATAATGTAGGCCCAGAACGAAATGCCGAGCACCACAGTGGCAAGTTTTGCGATCTTCACCAGGCTGACAATGGCGCCGATAATGAAGACCTCCACCATGCTCCATTGGCTGAAGATGAATACGAGCTTGCCTGCCCGGGGCAGCCATGGCGCGGGCCGTTCCAGCACCAGCGGCGCAGTCAGGGCCAGCAACGCCGCCAGCAGCATAGCCGGCGCGCCAATAATGGACATGAAAATAAGCGCCGCCAGCGCCCGACTTCCCTCTTCGTATATCACCAGTGCCGCCTGCGGCAATGTCATGACGTTCTCGATGCCGCTCCTTGAAAACGACAGGAACGGATATGACATCGAAATAGCCAGAAACACACAAGCGGCAATCGTAAACGCAAGTGCCCGCTGAGTGCCCTGCCGGGGTTGCTGCGTGATCACGCTGCCACACCGGGGACAATTGGCCCGCTCACCGTCCCGAATTTCCGGAACAGCGATTAGCAGGTCACACTCTTCACAAGCAGTTTGATTGAGGCTCAATGTCTTGCTCAAGAAAATAGGGCCAGAAGCGGACGTGTTTAGATGCTTCACTGCTACTCGTGACTAGGCCGCCGATTGCTTTACTGACCGTTGCCACAGAGATGGAGAATACTCTGCTTTTATCGTTCAAGGCGCCGTAAATGAGGATTGCCCCAATGAGCCCTACCAACGCGCACCAACTGCGAATGATGATTGATTCAAGCGTTCCGTTGAATGATACGCCGAACATTGATTCGAGCGCAGCTTGTGGAGCGAAAAGGCCATAGAACATTGTGAATGTCAGCACTCCCGATACCAGCATTACCCATCTGATGTTCTTGATGATGAAGTCCATTAGTACTCCCTAGCCTTTCTATGATGTGATCGTGACCTTATCCGATTCGCCGTCTGCAGCCAAACAACAATTGGTGTGCGTAGCTTAAGTTCAACATCCTGCGCAGGCGGGTTGTCTTGATTTACCGCTTTTGGTCGGTTGCAGCCGGTGGGCCGCTCGGGTGCTGGGCGGATGCTCTGCGCTTGCGGGCTCAACCGGACGCTCAATGGCTGCTTAGGGTCGACAACGGAAGTCGAGTACCTGAACAGCCTGGCGGCTGCTTTTGAGTGAGAAGCAGACTCTCAGATAGCTAAAAAAACGATGTCGTGACAGGCGCAAAACGGCCAACACCGGTCATTCGACAGATGAGGAAAACCCCGCCGAAGCGGGGTTCAAAATTTGCAGACAAGTTGATGGATTTCGGTTGAACCAAATCGCCCGCCCCCCCTGATACCCGCGACTCATTGACTTCGCTTCGGCATCGGCGGCGGGGTATAGCCATCCCACTTGCCACTCTCGATGAACTCAGAAGGCGATTTTGTGTCGGTACGAGGCGCTTTGACGTAGGCCGGGGTGACATCCGGTGGCAGCGCGTAGTCATCTACCGTGGCCATGCGCACGACGATATCGTCCTTGGTGACATTAATCACCATCAGGTCGCGCGCGATGGTCAACGGGCCGCCGTAGACCTTGCGGACTTCGGTCATGATCGCCGCGTTATTCTCCGGCGATTGCACCGAGTGATAAGCCACAGCCATACGCGGTTTGAGTGTCGCCATGACCTTGCCAAAGGCCTGGGGTTCGCTATGGATTCGAGTGGATACATAGGTCGCCTGGGCCAGATCCCAGCCGAAGTACTCGGCCAAAGCCTTGGGTGGCAGAAAACATTCGTGGGAGGCCACATCCGCGCCGGCGGCAAACTTCATGTACCACTTGTTCGGAAAGGTATCGCCGCCGAACACGTACTTGAGCCCGTTCCATTCGAGACTGAAGCTCACCGAACCGTCCAGGCTGTGAATGGCCGGCCAGGATCGAATCGTTACTCCGTTCTCCTGGTAGACCACCTCGTTTTCCTGTGTGTAGTCGAACTCGTGCACGACAATCTTCCCGCCTGCATCAGGCAGCGCACCGGTACGGGTGGCGATGTCCCATTGATAGGCCATTTTCATGCCCTCGATGAACGTCTTACTGCCCAATTCAGGGGTCGCCCCACTGGGCCCGTAGAAGTGGATCGGCGTATAGCGGCCCGACAGCCAGCTGCCGATATGCAGTCCCATGAAGTCGCCCACGTGGTCCACGTGCAGGTGGCTGGCGAATACCTTGTCGATCTTCGCAAAGTCGGGTCGCAGGGAGAACAGGTTGCCCATCGCGCCCGATCCTATATCGAAGATGAACTTCTCGCCGTTGCCCAGTTCCACGAGATACGAGATGGATACGGCCCGCTTGGTCTGGTTCGGCATGCCCGTACCGAGTGCCGTGATCCTCATTTCACCGGCACCCAGTATCTCGGTATTGGGAAAGTAGCTGGCCGGGTATTGCCCATTTACTATCGCCGCCGGTGTGCGCCCGACCGGCATATTGTCCTTAGCCCCCTGGGCTGCCGCAATGCTGAAAATCCCGCAAGCGGCAAATATAAATAAGTATCCGAGTGTTCTTATCATTATTTCTCTCCCCTGGTTCTGCATAATAAAAAGATTCGGGCAATTCCACTCATCACCAGGATCATGTTACTTGTCTGCATTCTAAATGTCCGCTTCGCGACGGAAGCAGTCGTTTCTGGCCTGATAGCTTGGATGGCGGCTTTGGGTCGTCAGCGGAAGTCGTGCCCCCGTATAGCCTGACGGCTGCTTCCGAGCGCAAAGCCGCCACACGGACCAGGATTTTGGATTTTTCAGAATTAACGTCTGCTTACGAGCGTGAAGCAGACTCCTGATAGCTGCTTTTTATGCGCTGATTTACTACCGCTTCCGGCTCAGAAGCGGTCACCCAACGTTAAATTATGAACATCTGCTTTTCGGCCTACGAACCTTCCGCCGACTACGGTTCCTGTGGAAGCCTCGTTTCGGTTAGCCAGGCCGGTCGTTGCGCCTTGCTGGGTTTGCCTACGCTCAAGTCCACACCTTCCGGCGGTGGCGGTGGCGGTGGCGGCCAGGCAAGTGGATCGGCCTTGGTTTGTCTGACAACGATGTAGTCAGAGGTGATATTGATGGTTGTCAGGTCTTGCATTAACAACACTGGATCTGTGTAAGTCGTACTCCAACGCTGGAAGAGCGGGTCGATAAGATCTTCATCCAAAGTGAAGTGCGACCCCACGCCCAATCGTGGCTTGGCGATACTGTAAACGCGACCCAGTTCCGCCGGCGTGGTGTGTTCTTCCATGACGCCCTCGGCGGCTTGAATCGGCATGTGGTTATAGAAGGCGAACTCCTCGGCAGATGGAAAGATCTCATGGATGAATACGTCAGCACCCTTGCCCTGCTCAGCCTCGAAGGTGCCGGGCTGACTGTCGGCTGTATAGACAAAAGTGAGTCCATTCCACTCCAGCCTGTAGCCCATTGATCCGGCAAGGGCGTGGATTACGGGAAAGGCCCAGATCTTGACACCATTCTCGTCGTAGGCGAGTTCACGTGGATGCTCGGGGCTGAATTTGCTGATGTCGACCTCGTGAGGAACGATCGTCATGCCACCGCTGGGAAGGATGGCCTGCTTGTTCTGAATGTGCCACTCAGCGGCTTCCGTGATGTTCCGTGCGAACGCAGTAATACCCAATTCAGGCGTGTAACCTGAAGATCCCCACAGATGGAGGGGGGTATTGCGCGCCCAGCCCATCGCGTCAAAGAGAGGAAAAATGCCGCCGACATGATCCAGATGAAAGTGCGTAATAAAGACCTTATCCAGCTCGGCGGGATGCACACCGAGGGCGAAGAGGTTGCCGACCGTACCGCCGCCTATATCAAATATGAATGTATCACCGTTACCAAGTTGAACCAGAAGGCAGGATGCGCCCTGACCAATTCGCATAGGAGCGGGGCCCCAGGAACCACATGCGGTGATTCTCAGCTCGTTCTCAGCAAGAGTCTCTTTTCCGGGGATATAGTGCTC
>PVMK01184790.1_pt1 | contig 14818 bp, 13 predicted proteins | sample 1853481 | NCBI WGS metagenome assembly PVMK01 (sample SAMN08533507, study PRJNA380276) | Marine sediment metagenome, whole genome shotgun sequencing project.
GCACCCTGCACCAGAAAGCCTTTGCCGGCCAGAGTTTTGACAGGACCGCGCACAAGGGCGATCTCACCGGAATCGAGATCATCAACCGCTTAATGGAGAAAGTGTGGGCGCTGGATGTTCATCGAATGGAAGAACACCGGGCCATCGAACTGGTTCCGGCGGCAGACGGTTCCGGGATATCCGGGGTATTGATGATCGATATCCGCACCGGGCAGTACCGCTTTGTCCAGGCCCGTACGGTGTTGCTGGGTACCGGTGCCGGACCCTCGATGTACCGCTACCATACTCCTTCCGGGGACAAGACCTGTGATGGTCTGGCCATGGCGCTGCGTTATGGCCTGGCCCTTAGGGATATGGAGATGGTCCAGTTTCATCCGACCGGCATACTCGCCGGCAGTGGCACCCGCATGACCGGTACCATTCTCGAGGAGGGACTGCGCGGTGCAGGCGGGTACCTGCTGAACGGTGACGGTGAGCGGTTTATGGGTAACTATCATGCTGCCGCCGAGCGCGCAACCCGGGATATTGTTTCACGCAGCATGTATAACGAAATACGCGAGGGCCGCACCACTCCCCAGGGCGGCCTGTATATCGAAATGGCCCACCTCGGCCCCGACAAGGTCCGGAAAATGTTTCCTGGCATGGTCAAGCGCTGCGCCGACTGCGGCTTTGACCTTGCCGGCGGACGGGTTGAAGTCGTGCCCACCGCCCACTACATGATGGGCGGGATCGAAATGGAAATTGATTGCTCCACGTCGTCTCCTGGCCTCTACGTTGCTGGCGAAGATGCCGGGGGCATACACGGTGCCAACCGCCTGGGCGGAAATGGCGTGGCGAATTCCACCGTTTATGGCGGAATTGCCGGCGAGGAGATGGCTGCATCAATCGCTGCCGGCGCGCCCTTACGGGAGCCGAATCAAGGCATTATTGATCGAGGCATTGAGCGCGCAGAATTTCCCTTTTCCCAGCCTCCCGGGGACCCGATGGGACTGCGCGAGCAACTGTGGACCGATATGTGGGAACATGTCGGCATCGTCCGAACTGCTCAGGACATCGCCACCGGACAGGAAAAAATTGCTGCCGGGCAGGATCAACTCAACACCCTGGGCCTGGCTGATGGAGACAGGAAATTCAATCTGACCTGGCATGACTGGCTCAATCTTGACAGCCTGTACCTGGTCAGCGGGGTAATTGCCGCTGCATCACTTGCGCGGGAAGACTCAAGAGGCGCACACTATCGGGAAGACTACCCGGACACCGGCGACCTGGAAACCAGCTGCTATACCCGAATTTCGATGGCGGGTGAACAATTTGTGCAGGACATGATTCCTGTAGAATTTAGCATCGTCAGGCCCGGGGAGTCCCTGATCGACGACGAAGCGGGGGCACCACCCCGTCAAACCAACTGAGCGAAGATTATGATATTGAACAACGTGATCGAAAGCGCCAGCTATGAAATTATGAAGCAGGCAGCCATCGATATTCCCGAAGATTACCTTGACGGAATCAAGGCCGCTGGCGAAAAAGAATCGGAGCAGCTTTCCGGTTTTGTGATCAAGACAATGGTCAAGAACTATGAAACGGCAACCGAAGACCGGCGACCCATGTGCGCCGACACCGGGCTTCCACGGTACTATGTCAAGGTCGGTGATAACGCCCAGTTTGAAGGCGGGTTTACCGGCATCGAACGCGCCATGCGTTCGGCAACGGCACGGGCCACTCATGATGTGCCCCTGCGGCCGAACCGGGTTCACCCGTTATGGCGCACTGAAAACAACAATAATATCGGCATCAACGCACCGGAAGTCGAATGGAGTTTCGAGCCGGATGCGGACTGGATTGACATCACCACGGTACATAAGGGCGGCCTGTTCGGCACCGACTATCGCATGCTGTTTCCCGGTGACGGTATCGATGGAATCAAGAGATTCCTGCTCGACACCCTGATTTCCTTCGGCAAACGGGGCCTGTGCTGCCAGCCGGCCATTGTCGGCGTGGGCCTTGGCGGATCCAAGGACACCTGCATGCAACTGGGAAAACAGGCTGCCTGCCTGCGGGTGGTTGGCGACAGGAATCCTGACCCGAAAATTGCCGAACTCGAGCTGGAGCTGACGGATCTTGGCAACAATATTGGCATGGGACCCATGGGTTTCGTGGGCTCTTCCATGGTGGTGGACCTGCATATCGAGGTGGGGCACACCCACACCGGCGGAATGCCCATAAGCGTACACACGTTCTGCCTGTCATCACGCCGCGCTACCGCAAGAATCCACAGCGATGGAAGCATAGAATACCGTACCGACCCGAAGTGGTTCACTGACTATCACCGCCGGGAAACCATTGACTGGGAGGGACATTGACATGCTCGACGAAGTAAATATCAACTTGCCGGCCACGCCCGAGGATATCGCCTCACTGCAGCCGGGTTCCATCGTCTTTCTCAATGGCCTCATTTACACCGCCCGGGAAGGGGTCTATGACCGCATACTCAAAGGAGAGGAAACCCTTCCCGAGGGCGTGACAACTCTCAGCAATGTGAACTTCCACTGCTCGCCTGCTGCTGCCCGGCAGGACGATGGCAGCTACCGTGTCGGCGGAGTCACCGCCACCGCCAGCTTTCGCTTCTCAAAGTACCTGGCCAGCTGGCTGGACTTGACCGGAACCAAAATCATCATCGGCAAGGGTGGCATGCCGGTTGCCGACTACACCGAAATCCTGGCGCCCCGGGGCGCCATATACCTGACCACTGTCGGCTACGGCACCGGCGCATTGCTCGGCCGCGGGGTTGAGGCTGTTGAAGCAGTGTACTGGCTCGAAGAACTCGGTATTGCCCAGGCGATGTGGCTGTTTCGGGTCAAGAATTTCGGCCCCTTCCTGGTCGACAGCGACCTGCAGGGAAATTCCCTGTTCGCCCAGCAGGGAGAGCTGGTCAACCGCAACATCGAATCCCTGTATGAGGGGCTCAAAGAGCCCGCGCTGCATCGCTATGGTGAGACGGCGGATCGCAAGGATGAGTTGATGTGATCGCTGACGGAATCTGCCAATAGTTGCGGAAGTAGACCCCTTTATTCAGTCAGTCCTCCCAGACATCGGTGCTGAGATAGCGCTCCCCGGTGTCCGGGAGAATCGCGAGGATATTTTTACCGTCGTAATCACCTGACCGGGCCAGCTGCAACATGCCGTGGGTTGCCGCACCGCAGGAAATACCGGCCAGAATTCCCTCCTGCCGGGCCAGGGCACGGGTAGTACTGTAGGCCTGTTCGGTGGTGATCTGCAATACGCGGTCGAAGGACTGCATATCCAGGGTATCGGGTATAAATCCCGGGGCAGTGCCCATGATCTTGTGCTTGTTCGCTATGCCCTGGGTCAGTATGGGAGAATCTGCCGGCTCAGTTGCGACAATTTCAATGTTCGCATTGTACTGGCGCAGGTACTTGCCCAGTCCGGTGACCGTGCCGCCGGTACCGGTGGTCAGCACTACGGTATCCAGCGTGTCTCCAAAGTCATCCCAGATTTCATCCGCAGTCTGCTGGTGGGATTCGGGGTTGGACGGGTTAAAGTGCTGGCCGACGAAAAAATAACCCTTCTCCTTTTCCAGCCGGCGTGCTTCTTCAATGGCCCCAACTGTTCCCTTGTCAGCTGGCGTCAGCACCACTTCCCCCCCCCCATAGATTTTCAGGATCAGCTTGCGTTCCTCGCTCATGTCTTCAGACATCACAAAAACTGAGGGATAGCCCTTTACCGCCGCGACCATGGCCAGGCCTATGCCGGTATTTCCGGATGTTGGCTCAACAATAGTATCGCCGGGCTTGAGGCGGCCATCGGCTTCCGCGTCTTCGATCATGCGCAGCGCCGGCCGGTCCTTGACCGATCCGCCCGGGTTGAAACTCTCCAGCTTCACCCACAGGTCTGCTCCAGTATCCCGGCCCAACTGGTTCAGTCGGACAACCGGGGTGTTTCCGATACCGTCAAGGATATTCTGGTACTTCATTAGTGCCCCATTTCCAGTCTGCGTTGCCAGTTTCTGATCTTGCTATGATATTTTGTGTTTTACAACACGTTTTGTAGCTAAAATCGGTATCGCTATCCTCAGGGAACCCCTGGCATGACCGTACAGGACCAGGGCCCTCGGTGTAAATACACAGTATACCCAAAGCAGCCAGTCCGGAACTGCGCACAAGAGTTCTGAAACCTGAATTGAGCCATTCTACTCAAGTTTGAAATTGTGAAATTCAAGCCCGTCGAACACCTGGGTTATTTGTTTTCCCTGCTGCTGCTCGCAGTCGCCTTGACCGTGATTTACGGTCACTTCAGGGACAGCGACAACAACTATCCCAAACTTGAGGTGGATGAGTTTACCCTGGTAGAACAGGACGCCGAAAGCCCAGGGAATCATCCGCTGATTACCCAGCGCAAGGACTATGAGTATGAATTGACATTTTCCCGGGACAATTCAGGAAAAGCGATATTCTCGCCTTTCTCTTCGAGCCAGATATCTTACCTGTTCAAGTACTTGTTCTCAAAGAACCGGGGTGTTCCGTGCAAGGCGAGTTCCCGGAAAGACCAGCCATTCCTGCTCAATGTTGATATCAACGGAGAACAATACAGCCACAGGTCAATATCGGGAAAGGTTGCCAGCGTCGAATTTTTACTCTCGGCAAATGATAATGTTGCAATCACTTTTGACGGGCAGACAAATACCTGCGGCGCTGCTTACCTGATTCTGTACCGAAAAGCTGACTATCCGGTGACGTTGCTGGTTGTTGTTGTCCTGGCGTGGCTGGCTTTCATCGGTGCCTGCGGTTACTACCGGAAGTTTGCGCTGCCAGGGTTCGCCATTGTCATGCTGGTGATTCTCTCTGAGGCAGAATTGCGGGGACCCGTGCTTATACTTACTCCGGCTTTTCTCGGGCTTACCCTGGCTCCCATCTTCGCTGCCTCGTTTGTCGCATTCCTGTCTTCGCTGCGAACCCGGACCACGGGGTTTGCCTGGGCCCTGCTGCTCATTTTTTCAATTACCTCGATCCTCGCCTTCGTCACCCTTCCGGTTGTTGTCATCGGATTCGAGAAAATGTTTGACCAGGCAATAGACCAATTTGACTGGTTTGCCATTTTCCAGACCGACCCCACCGAAACCTCGGAGTTTATGTTGATATTTGCCCCGGTAAAAACCATCAGCACCCATGCCATGGTGATTATGGGTCTGTTGCTGCTGGGGATCAGGCGCCACATTTTACCTGGCCGAATTTCAATTTCGGTATCCTTGTTGGGAAGCCTGGTTTCCCTGTCACTAACTGCAGTGCTTCTGGGCCAGACAACGGCAATCCAGCAACCCCTGGATGCCTTTCTGCAATACCAGGCCGACAGGCGCTACATGACAGAAGCCCTGCAAGACCGCGCTACGCGCTTTTCTGATGCCATATCAGCACAAAAGCTCGAGCAGGACGAGATTTATATTATTGTCCTCGGCGAATCTGCCAATAAATATCACTTTTCCATTTACAACTATCCCAGGAACACCAATCCCCGGTTGCTTGAGCGAATGAATCGGGGAGAGCTGATTGTCCAGAAAAACGGATATTCCAGCGGAAGGAGTACCTCGGGAACCCTCCCCTATGCGCTGACAACGTCTTACCTCGATTCAGACACCCCGCCCAGTAAATCTCCCGCTATCATGGAGATTCTGAACCTGTCAGGGATTGAAACCCACTGGATTCACAATGGGGGTACATCGATACGCAAAAGCACGGTTTCCATCATTGCGGAGCAAGCCCGGCATGTAAACCACATGCTGAGCACCCTCGGTGAAGAAGACGGCAAACTGATCGCCGAGGTAAAAAAGCTGGTGGACAGTAGCCGGCCCGGGACAAAGGTAATATTCCTGAAAACCCAGGGAAGTCATATTGACTACTGCGAGAGAATCGATCATGACCCTGTAACGTGGAATTTCAACGATCCGGAGTTTGACGACTGGCTGGTTCCGAACCAGTTCCCTGCCAGCAAAGTTTCAGCCAGTGCCAGCTGCTACGATGGTTCAATCCTCTACACCGACTATGTCGTTGACCAATTGATAGAGCTTGTTGAAACTCTTCCAACTCCCGCCGCGGTTGTTTATTTTTCAGATCACGGTGACGATGTGATTCGCGGCACATCTCACATGAAGAACGCATCTTTCGATGTGTTTAACATGCCGATGTTTACCTTTTTCTCGCCGGGCTACCTGAGCAGGTACCCGGGGAAAGTCGCCAACATGAAAGCTAACTCGAAAAGGCTATTTGTCAATGACCAGATTTTCGATACCGTGATGGGTATCACAGGGGTAACTACAAACGTCCGGGACCCGGAGAGCGACCTCACCAGTAGCGAGTTTTCCGGCCACATCCTGATCGATCGGGGAAGAAAATCGATCTTCGACCCGGATAATTATGAATACCGGACCAGGGAAAAGATCAGCGCCCTGTTACATGCGGCCCCGGGCCAAACCATGCCCCTTCTTTCTCTTGGACGCATCTCACATCCTTTTCACCTGGCTTATATCAACGGTCCGGGCGGCTATCCATTTGTCGCCCTGGATATTGATGAACAGGATGGAAGGTTCTGGGTCGGGAGTCGCCCCCAGGATAAAATACTCCTTGCGAGTGCCACAGGATACTTTAAGCTGGGTCAAACCCAGGATCTGTTCATTAACTACAGCAGCAGTCAGGATGCAACGGGGTCTCCGGGGGCCAACGCACAAAAACTGGTGACCGCGCTGTCAGCATTAAACTGCAGAAATCAGTGTAAACTGACCGTATCAACGAAACGGATCGAACTTGGACTGGAGTTACAGGACCTGGGGATTCCGGTATCCATCATTTTTGATCGCCTGGCACCGGTAACAGGCCTCAGAATCTTCGACAATATTACGATAAACGAAGATGACCTTGCCGAATTACCGGCCGAACTGGCACAAAAGCAACTAACTCTGACCAATATGGACTGCGATTTTCTTTCCTGTGATTTCGGCGAGTTGCGCAAGCGGCTGGACCGCCTTCAGGGGAAAGCTTCTGCACAGAATATCCACAGAATTGTCACCGCGGTGCATAACCTGTAGAAGCAACCCCGCTGATTACGGTATTACCCGATTTCGGTGAATGGTTAGTGCTGGCCGAATTCCCGAATCATGCTATCCCTCACCTGCCATGCCTGGGATGACCTGTCTGCAGCAATATCATCGACGGACAGGATTTGACCTTTGTTAACTGACCTGGTCACCTTCACATTACCTGCCAGCCCAATGGGAAGCGCATTTTCACTGACACTCGCTGCGGCCGGTGCGATCTTTCCCCAGAGCATGTAACCTCCTTCTCCGTCAAGCACTTCCCCAACCGCGAGATCGCGCTTGGCTACAGCCACAACATCTGCATTGAAATATCCTGGTGATCCGGTGGCCTGATGGCGCAATGCGGCGGCGAGAATGGAAATATTCAGCTCAAGGCCGATGAGGTGAAAGGGTTTGTACATGGCCGAATAGCGCCCGCTCGAATCGGTGTTCATGCCGTATTGACGAAAACAGTCCGCGGTGTAGTCGTTTGGGGCTTCAAAACACAATATACTCCCCAGCGCAGGTCCCTGGGTACCGGGCTTCCGTCCCTCTCCAGACTGGACACCACTTCAACCTGGCCGCTGAATTCGAGCTGCCCCCCTTGATTGCGCGGACGCAGGATCTGGGCCAGGTCATCTGCGCCGCAGGGGGGAAATGCCAGCCCGCCAGTCGGCGCCTGCAGGTTCGCGGCATTGGCGATTGCCGTCATCTCAATTGCCGATTTGGTTCCATCCAGGAAGGAATTGAACATCTGGCTGCGCATGCCGGCTTTTTGTGCCTGGCCCGGAGTCAGTCCATAGTGATCCCATACCGTATCAGGGGTTGAATCATGATAGGCGGGCAGGTACCTGGTGCCCTTTCCCGCTGCAACGACACTGAACCCGCAGCTGCGCGCCCAGTCGATCATTTCCATGGTCAGTGCCGGCTGGTCTCCGTAAGCCATGCTGTAGACAACCCCCGCCTGTTTTGCCAGCCGTGCAAGGTAGGGGCCGACCAGGGCGTCCGCTTCTACATTCACCATGACAACATGCTTGCCGTAATCGATGCATAGCAGCGCATGCCGGATTCCGGCAATGGGGTTCCCGGTCGCCTCCACCACCACGTCCACATCATCCCGGCTAACCAGGGCTTGTGCGTCATCAACAAACTGGACGCGATCAATGTCAGCCTCCAGCCAACCCACCTGCAAACACTGCCGCTTCGCGTGGTCGAGGTCCAGGTCGGCAATGACGGTGACCACCAGAGCCGGCGTGGTTGGCACCTGGGACAGGAACATGGAACCGAACTTGCCGGCGCCTATCAGGCCGACCCTTACCGGCTTGTCTGCAGATTCTCTTTGCAACAGGGATTGATAGAGGTACATATTGTGCGGTAGCGCCCTGGCGAGTGGCCTCAGGAAGCCAGCTCCATCAGGGCATCATCGGCCACAGGCTCGATAGCGGTAAAGTCACGGTGGGCAACCCACTGCGGCCGCTTGAACTGGCGAATATGATTGTCAACATGGCATAGTGACAGGTAGACGATGGTCCTGTCCATGGGGCTGATGTTGGGCGGGCTGGCGTGTACCAGCAGGCTTGAAAACATGATCACCGAGCCGGCATCCCCGGTTGGCGCGACACAGCCACCCTGCTGGTACAGAGCAGTGACCGATTCCCTGTCCAGGGTCCAGAGTGGATAACTGGTAGATTCAAGGTCATGTCCAGCCTCGACAACGCCTTGCTTATGGCTCTTGGGAATAAATATCAGTGGGCCATTTGCAGCAGTCACTTCATCAACAAACACAGCAATGTTCATGGCTCGGGGTTCGGGCATCAAATCATCCCTGGCCCATGTGCCATAGTCCTGGTGCCACTGCCACACTTCACCATCGAATGCTACCTTGGCATTGACCTTGTACTGGTGCATGTAGACCGGGCCGCCGAGCAGCGACATCACCGGGTTGATGAGCCGTGGATGGGCACCGAGGCGCCAGAATGCTTCGTTGTAGGTATGCGCGGCAAACGCAGTGCGGGCAACACCGGATTTTTCACGCCATACTTCCTCACGCTGCTCCTGGTACACCGCTGCTGCTGCCTGTTTGAGGACATCGACTTCAGTTTTATTGAATACCCCCGGGAAAAACAGGTAGCCGCGTTCGCCAAATTCTTCAATCTGCTGGTCTGTTAAGTGCATAATTTAATTGTCGTGATGGAGATTCCAGTAGCCACAGGGAATTGTAATCGAAATACCCCGGAATCAGTATCAAAGGGGCCTGGACTGACATCTCCCTTCTGTATATGCCCCGTTTAATGCCAAAGAACATGACAATGTGGTAATAAACCCGAAGAATTACCACATTTACTCGCACTATGAAAACAGCGGGGTTAGCCTGGAACGGCGCATTTCAGGCAATGCAATGAGTATAGTGAACGGCTCCTATGCGCTAAATTGTTGTCATAGTATCGGTTGTCATAGTATCGTATGAAACATACAGGGGATTCTTCAAAATGAAGGAGCATACAGCACAGGATGGAATGAAACCGCCGCTAGTGGTCAGGGGCCGTCGAACGCTTCTGAAGAGCCTGGTCGCGGGCAGCGGCGTGGTGTCCGGGAGCAGAATTCTGCCGGAGAACTGGAGCAAACCCCTTACTGATGCCGTTATTCTTCCTTCTCATAGGCGAACTACCGGGGACTGGAATGTTGGTGATTTTGAGAAGCAGTCATTTGATGGTTATGAATTCGACCCCCAGGGCGTCACCGACAGCTTCTACAATGATGATGCCGGTAACCTGGGAGACTACGCGACTGGCGATAACCCATTTTCACCCGCGGCCGGGGACGAGATTCTCAACACCGCCCAACCCGAACTCTATTCCACCCACGATATCGGTAACGACGGCGTAAGCGACGGGCTATAGGCTGGCCTGGTCATCCAATCCGGCACAGACCTGTACCGGAGCAAACTGGCCAATGTTCAGGAGCGAAATTCGCTATTCCTGAACCCTGGGCCAGACTTTGGGAAATACGGATTCTACATTGAGCCGGTCACCCGGCCTGAAGCTGTACCCTTCAATTTTGGGCTCGACCTCATCCGCCCTTTCTCCGTAGACGGTATCGTCGCCAAGCCAGGTTGTTGAGATCGCCCGCCTGCGCCGGTCCTTGCGTGGATTTCCCGTCGCCCCATGGATCATCAGGGGATGAAATACCAGGCAGTCCCCCGGCTCCATGGCCCAGGTGAGAATTTCATACTGGTGCGGATTACCGTCTATGTCCGGCATGGGCTCGAACCTGTCCTCGGCACCATGCAGCACCCGCTCGCTGGCAAAAAACACCGGCTGGAACCACCTGCCCCAGCGGTGGGACCCTTTCACCAGTTTAAGCGCAGCACCATGCTCGATTTCATCCACCGGAATCCAGATCACGCAAATCTGGTTGCCGTCGACATTGTAATAAGGCTGGTCCTGGTGCCAGTCACTACGGCGCTCTGTGCCGGGCTCCTTGACAAACAGGCCGTCGTAAAAGAAACGGATTTCTTCAGACCCGGTACAGCGGGCAGCGATTTCTGCCCCCGGCCCCTCATGCATCAAGCGCGCAAATTCTCCGTGCTTGCGCCACAGGTAATAATCTGTAAAGAAATACCCTGGGTCATGGGGTTTCGACTGCACCCTGGCATAGGGCGTCGGCGACCTCTGGGTTTTCTCTATACCGGTTTCAATGAGCGATAGCATCTCGCGGTCGAACACTCCGCGCAGGCATATTGCCCCCTGCTGCCGGAAGCAGCTAATGTCGTGATCTGAAATTGACAATGTCATTCTTTCGATTTACCCAATTACATCCTGATTAATTCCATACTCCAGGTCATTATTGCTTCGTTTATAGAACAGAGTATCCGTGAAGGGGCACAGAATCATACCATTGCGGAAAGGGCAAAACGAGACACCCTCAACCACGATCGAAACACGGCTGTCAAAGGAAATTGGCTCGGTGCCCTGCTGAACCAGTTTACCTGGAATAGCGTGAAAACCAGTACGGCAAGTGAATAAAACCAGAAACCACCGTATCCCCGCTACTCACCCCATTCCCGCGGAAGCGGGCGCGGGGACACGGGTGCGAAATTCTTCGAATTGGCAGGCGCGCCCTAGACCGAGAACATCGATTCCAGGTCGTGGCGAGAAAAGGACTTCAGGGCGAGCATGGATTCAGTGAGCTCTATACCCTCAATTCCCTGCATTTTTTCGGTAACCAGGTCGGCGAGGTCTTCATTGTTCTTCGCCCTGACAATAACCACCAGGTCATAGTTACCGCTCACTGAATAGACTTCCGATACCTGGTCCAGGTTCACCAATGCTTCTGCGACGGCATTCACTTTATTGCGCTCGGTATTTATCAAGATAATAAACGTAACCATAATTGCGATTCTCTACTGGAGTTAAACAAAGCCTGCCTGAAAATTATCCCACAATTGACCGTGACCTACAGAAGTTTATTTCAGTCATTAAGCACACTACGCAGAGCGGGTAATGAACCGCGCAATCTCCCCTGAAATCTCTTGTTCATACCTGGTGTGTGGTGAGTGCCCGCATTGCGTGTAGTAGCGGACGTCTACTGGCTGACTGACAATTTGTACAGCGGTATCGACCTGTGCTGTGCTGCCATATTCATCATCATCACCCTGTATTACCAGCACCGGAACCTCAAGTCGTTTCAGATGCTCGCAGATGTTCCAGCTCCTGAATGCCGGATCCAACCAGATATCGTTCCAGCCCCGGAACACATCTGCGGCCTGGTCGCCATGATACTTCCCCATACGCTGGCCGAGATCGGTATTCTCGTAAACAGTTTTGATTTTTTCGATAGAAGATACGGCCAGTTCCTCGACAAAGAAATGCGGGGCGATTAACACCAGGCCCCGGAGGTCCTTATTGTGGGGTCGCCCGGCATAGATCGTCGCAATTGACGCGCCGTCTGAATGGCCTACCAGGATAATGGCCTGTCCGGGAACCTGGGCGAGAATATCATCCAGGTAACCGGCCTCATCATGCATATACCCCACCGGTCGCGGCAGGGCGCAGCCGGATGAGCCGCCGTAGCCAAACCTTGAATAGACAAAAATATTACAGCCACTGGAAACTGCCAGGGCGTCGGGAAAGGACTTCCACAACGCAGTACAGCCGAGGCCTTCATGAAGCAGAACCAGGGTACGGGTTGTATCCATACTTCCCGGAATCCACCGGTATTCCAGATTCCCTCCGCAAGCAGCAAGGAACCCATTGCTTTCCACCTGGGTCCCCTATTGTTCCTTGAGCCTGAAGCGTTGAATCTTGCCAGTGGCGGTTTTCGGCAGATCCGATACGAACTCTATTTGCCTAGGGTACTTCCACTTGCCGATTTTCTCCTTTACCCAGTCCTTTAGCTCGGCAAACAGGCCGTCGGTATCCCGGGAATCCACCAGCACCACGAACGCCCTGGGCTTGGTCAGTCCCTCCTCGTCCTCATAACCCACTACCGCAGCCTCCAGTACCGCTTCATGGGCGATCAGGGCGGATTCCACTTCAAATGGTGAAACCCAGATTCCGCTGACCTTGAACATGTCATCGGTACGCCCGCAGTAGTGATAGTACCCGTCCTCGTCCCGGGTATACTTGTCCCCGGTGCGGACCCACTCTCCCTCGAATGTGGCTCGGGACTTGTCGCGCTGGTTCCAGTAGCCGGTTGCCGCCGAGGATCCGCGTACCAGCAACTCGCCAATCTCATCTCCCTGCACTTCTTCATTGTTTTCATCGACCAGGTGCAGGTCATAGCCCGCAACTGCTTTTCCCGATGTCCCGTAGACCACGTCCCCGGGACGGTTGGAAAGGAATATGTGCAGCAGCTCGGTAGACCCGACACCATCGATAATGTCCACCCCAAACATCGACTGCCAGCGCAGGCCGATTTCCCTGGGCAGCGCTTCGCCCGCGGAAACGCACAAACGGAGTCGGTCCGAGCATTGCTCCGGGCCGCAGTCCGGCTGGGCCAGCATGGCCGCATACAGGGTAGGGACACCGTAATACACCGTGATCCGGTGTTTTTTCAGGGTATCGAAAATCACATCCGGCGTCGGCCGGCCGGTCCACAGCACGGTGGTAGCTCCAACGGACATGGGGAAACTCATGGCATTGCCCAACCCATAGGCGAAGAACAGCTTGGCGGCGGAAAACACCACGTCGTCTGCTTTTATGTCCAGGACACCCTGGCCGAACAGTCGTGCTGTTTCCATCAGGCTGCTATGCACATGGGGCACCCCTTTTGGCATGCCTGTGGAACCCGAAGAGTACAGCCAGAAGGCAACTTCATCGCAACAGGTCTGCGCCGTTTCCGAGTTATCAGGCTGGGCCGCCAGCTCCTTGTGGAAATCAATGAATTCACCTGCTTCACCGGAAATCACGAAAATATGCTTCAGCGAAGGCAGGTCACCAAGGACAGGAGTGATGGTTTCCAGCAATGCTGCGGAGACAAACAGGGCCCTGGGCCGGGTGTCTGAGAGAATGTAGCGGTACTGCTCGGTCCCGAGCAGGGTGTTCAGGGCCGCAGGGACAACCCCGGCACGGATCGCACCCCAGAAGATTGCCGGCCAATGTACGGTATCGTGGGCCAGCAACGCGATACGCGATTCCGGCTCCAGTCCGCAGGCCGTCAGCAGGTTGGCCACTTTATGGCTGTTGCGGGCCAGCTCGCCGTAGCTTATTGACGTGTCAGGATCGATAAATGCAACCTTGTCTGCCAGGCCGTTGGCAACATGGCAGTCGATAAAGTCGCTCACTGCATTGTATTGACGGGGATAGTTCATGGCTCAATATCCGGTTTGTGCATTATTGTCGATTGTTATCAGTATTGACTATACACCCAGATAGCTTTTCCGAAGTCCTGGAGATGACTGCAGGGTGCTGGAATCACCGTGCCAGACGATGACGCCTTTTTCGATTATGTAGTGTTGATCGGCGATCCGGTACAGGTCCTCGAGATTCTTGTCTATCAACAGAATGGATATTCCGGTCTGCCTGATCTTGACAAGCTGTCGCCAGATTTCTTCCCGAATCAAGGGTGCCAGCCCTTCTGTCGCCTCATCCAGGATCAGCAACTCCGGGTTCAGCATCAATGCCCGCCCGATTGCCAGCATCTGCTGTTCCCCCCCGGACAACTGGTTGCCCATGTTTCTCAGTCTTTGCGCCAGGGCAGGAAACAGGGAAAGCGTCTTTTCCAGGGTCCAGGGGTCGGCCGACTGGTTGTAATTGGCCGCGGTTGCAACCAGGTTTTCCCTGACATTGAGGTTGGGGAAAATTTGCCGGCCTTCGGGCACCAGACCGATTCCCTTCTGGGCGATCTTGAACGCGGGCAGCCCGCTTATCCTTTCGCCGTTGTAGGTTATTTCACCTGCGTTCGCCGGGATGTTGCCGATTATGGTGTTTACTGTTGTGGTCTTGCCCATTCCGTTCCTGCCCAGCAGGGTGGTGACGCTGCCGCGCTCGACCTTCAGTTCCACGCCGAACAGGACCTGGCTGCTGCCGTAAGACGTGCTGACCCCATTCAGGACCAGGCTCATGCGGCCGTATCCCCGAGGTAGGCGCGCTGGACATCGGGATTCTGCCGTATCTGTTCTGTGTTGCCGGTGGCAATAATACTGCCGTCAACCATCACCGAGGTGGTATCGGCCAGGGCGAATACAGCATCCATGTCATGCTCTATCAGCAGGATGGTTACGGCATCCCTGAGCCC
>PVMK01127344.1_pt1 | contig 14816 bp, 16 predicted proteins | sample 1853481 | NCBI WGS metagenome assembly PVMK01 (sample SAMN08533507, study PRJNA380276) | Marine sediment metagenome, whole genome shotgun sequencing project.
GCTGATTGGCGGGGGAACGGCGGGCGGGCTGGTCGCCTATCAGAATGACACTGCGTACGTCGCGCAGCACCGCCTGGCGGCGCTGGCGCTGGGCGCTCGTTCTGGTGCTGCTGATCGGCGGGGGAACGGTGGGCGGGCTGGTCGTCTATCAAAACTACACCGCATCCGCCGAGCAGCAACGCCAGGAGGCGGTTCTCGCGGCTGCCACGTCGGCGGCTGCCAACGTTTCCCGGGAGGTGAGCCGCGAAACCCAGGCTCTGGCGAAACTTTTCGACGGGGGTGAGCTGGCCGCGCTGTTGCTGGGCGACGATTCTGCGGCCCTGGCTGCCCGGGAGCGGGATATCGCCGCGAGCCACGACATGGTGCTCCTGGCGCGACTCATCAAGACAGGCACAGGCAGCCCCGATCTCCGCTCGAAACCACCGCTGGGTTATGCAGCCATCCAGATGTTGGGCGAATCCGAGAAGTCGGGAAAGGCACCGCCGCCGGAGGCGCTGCTGTTCGGCAGCGACGACCAGCACATATTGACGCTCTGGCGCATGGACGCGGACGGCACTCTGGCGGGACATCTGGTGCTGGCGTTGGATGTGTCGCTGCTGCCGGAAATTCTGTCCAGGGTGAGCGTCCCCGACGGCTACGCGGAGCTCACCCAGAGCAGTGGCGGCGGAAGACCGCTGGTGCTCGCCAAAGGTGGCGACCCGGGTGTGCGTCAGGGGCCTGCGGCGGTGCGCACCAAGGTCGCGGGAACCCCGTGGCGCGTGACCTTCTGGCCGGGTGGGCGCCTGTCGCCGCCGGAGCCGCTGATCGATCTTCCCGATTGGGTGATTCCAGCCATCGCCGGCGCTCTGGTGGTGATCATCGTGCTGGTAGTGTTCTTGCGACAGCGCGCTCGGGCGCGGGTGGACGTGGCTGCCAGGGAGGAGGATCGTCAGAATAAGCTCGATGCCGCGGCCAAGCAGGCCAGCGCCAAGGCGGCAGCCAAAGCCGCCGCTGGAGATGCCGGGGTACAGTCGGCGGAGGGCGTCGAAGCGGCCTATGCGGCCCTCGACACGCCGCCCGCCGAGAGCGGCATAGTGGTGGAAGAAGAGGCCGGATCCATGGATATGCCGGCGGAAATCTTCCGTGCCTACGATGTTCGCGGCATCGTCGAGGAAGGGCTGAGCGCCGACGTCGTGCGCCAGATCGGACGCGCCATCGGCGCGGAAGCTTACGAGCGTGGCCAGCAGACCATCGTGGTAGGACGCGACGGCCGCAACTCCGGGCCTGAGCTCCAGCAGGCGTTGATCGAAGGCCTGCGGGCCACCGGACGCGACGTTATCGACGTGGGCCGTGTGCCCACGCCGGTTCTCTATTTTGCCACCCACTACATGAACACCGGCAGCGGTGTCATGGTCACCGGCAGCCACAATCCTCCCGAGTACAATGGCCTCAAGATCATGCTCGGTGGTGACACCCTGTTCGGTGACGACATCCAGGCGCTCAAGAAGCGCGCCGAGGCCGGTGACTTCCCCAGCGGCAAAGGCAATCTTCAGACCATGGAGGTCGTCGACGAGTACGTGCGCCGCGTGTGCGAGGATGTGCCGGTGGCGCTGGGCAATTCTTTTCGCGTGGTGGTCGACTGCGGCAACGGGGTGGCGGGCGAGGTGGCCCCGAAGCTGCTGCGTGCGCTGGGCCACGACGTGGTGGAGCTTTTTTGCGAGGTGGACGGAAACTTTCCCAATCACCATCCGGATCCGTCCGATCCCGCCAACTTGACCCACTTGATAGGTACCGTGAAGCAGGAAAACGCGGATCTCGGTTTCGCCTTCGACGGCGATGGAGATCGGTTGGGCATCGTCGACACCGACGGCAGGATCATCTGGGCGGATATGCAGATGATGCTTTTTGCCAAGGACGTGCTCGGCAGAAACCCGGGCGCCGATATCGTGTTCGACGTCAAGTGCTCCAACCGGCTGGCGAAAGTGATCAAGCAGCTCGGTGGCAAACCGGTGATGTGGCGTACCGGGCACTCCTACATCAAGAGCAAGCTCAAGGAAAGTGGCGCACCGTTGGCTGGCGAAATGAGCGGCCATATTTTCTTCCAGGATCGCTGGTACGGCTTCGACGATGCCATTTACAGTGCCGCGCGCATGCTCGAGATTCTCATGGCCTTCAAGAAGTCGCCGACGCAGGTTTTCAGCAAGCTCCCGGCCGGTGTCAGTACGCCTGAGTTGCGCGTCGACATGAAAGAAGGCGAGCAGGTGATACTGGTGGAAAAGCTTTTGGAAGCGGAAGGATTTGCCAACGGCAAACGCACCACCATCGACGGCCTGCGGGTCGACTTTGCCGATGGCTGGGGCCTGGTGCGGGCATCCAACACCACCCCGAGCCTGGTGATGCGCTTCGAAGGTGACAACAAGGAAGCGCTGGCGCGCATACAGGGAGAGTTCAAGAAAGCGGTGATCGCGCTGGATCCGAACCTGGAGCTGCCGTTCTAGCGTCTGAGCGCGAAGCATGTCTCTGAATCTAAGTACTGCCATGGAAACGGCACGCGTTCTCGCCGATGCCCTGCCCTATATTCAGCGTTTCCACGAAAAAACCATCGTCCTGAAGTATGGTGGCGCGGCGATGGTGGACGAGGCGCTGCAAAGCAGCTTCGCCAAGGACGTGGTGCTGATGAAGCTGGTGGGCATGAATCCGGTCGTGGTTCACGGCGGGGGCCCGCAGATCGGTGACGCGCTGGCGCGAATCGGCAAGAAATCCGAGTTCGTCGATGGTATGCGGGTCACGGACCGCGAGACCATGGACGTGGTGGAGATGGTGCTCGGGGGGTTGGTCAACAAGCAAATCGTCAACCTCATCGGCAGTCACGGTGGCCGCGCCGTCGGCCTCACCGGTAAAGATGGCAATCTCATCCGCGCCAGCAAGCTGACCGTGCGGCGCGACAGTGCGGAGCTCGAGGCGCCGGAAATCATCGATATGGGGCATGTGGGCGAGGTCACGCACATAGATACCGGCGTGGTCGACATGCTGATTCAGGGGGATTTCATTCCCGTGATCGCGCCCATAGGCATGGGCGAAGACGGCCACTCTTACAATATCAATGCTGATCTGGTGGCCGGAAAACTTGCCGAGACGCTTAACGCCGAAAAGCTCATCCTGTTAACCAACACACCCGGGGTACTCGATAGTCACGGAGAGCTGCTGACCAGGCTCAGTGTTGATGATGTGGAGAAGCTCGTCGCCGACCAGGTGGTAAAAGGGGGGATGCTGCCCAAGGTGCGCTGTGCGCTGGCTGCGGTAAAAAACGGTGTGACGACGGTGACGATTTCCGATGGCCGCGTGCAGCATGCTGTGCTGCTGGAGACCTTCACCCGCGAAGGTATCGGCACGATGATCAGTCGCGAAGGCGGTTAGCCTCGATGCCGGAGAAACCCAAACTGCCTCGCCGCCAGCAGATCCTGGAAGCCCTGGCGCTGGAGCTTGAAAATCGACCGGGCGTGCGCATCACGACGGCGCGCCTGGCCAAGGTCGTCGGTGTTTCGGAGGCGGCACTCTACCGCCACTTTCCCAGCAAGGCGAAGATGTTCGAATCGCTCATCGAGTTTGCGGAGGAGTCCGTATTCGGGCTGGCCAATCGCATACTCGCCGAAGAAGGCGACCCGGTGCGGCGATGCGAGCGTATTCTCACCATGCTGCTGACGTTTTCGGATCGCAATCCGGGAATCACCCGCGTTCTGCTCGGCGAGGCGTTGCTGGGTGAGCACGAGCGATTGAGGGTGCGTGTGTCACAGTTTTTCGATCGATTCGAAACGCAGTTAAAGCAGATTTTGCGCGAGGGTGAGCTGGTCAGCGAGCTCGGATTGCGGGCAAGCGTGGCTGCCATCGCCAATTTGCTGATGGCGGTAGTGGAAGGGCGCATGGCCCAATACAGCCGCAGCGGATTCCAACACTCGCCCATGGAAGCATGGGAGCAGCAATGGCAGGTGTTGCAGCTTGGGTTGTTTCCGGGTGCCGGCAGATGACGTTCACGGGCGGAAGGCTCTGATGTCTGGCAGGAGCATCGCTACCGCGCTGGAACTCGACATCGGCGGTGACACATTCGGATATACGCTGCATCGGGTGGTGGGGCGCAAGCACGTGCACTTGGTGGTGGATGAAGACGCCCGGCTGCAGGTGCGGGCGCCGTGGCGTTTCTCCTGCGAAAGCGCGGCCGAAGTTGTAATCGAAAACCTTCTCTGGGTGCGAGGCGCGTTGGAACGGGCCGCGCGCGCCTGCGTCAAGCGTGCGCCGCTGGTTTCCGGGACGTCGTTGCCGATGCTCGACGAGGAGCTGCGTCTCGAGCTGCGAGTCGCCGCGCAGATGGATTTGCTATCACCCATCGAGCGCGGCCGGGTGACGAGAAAAGTGCGTGATGCCTTCGGCACCCGGGAAGGATGGATCGCCCGGCGCGGCAGCGTGCTTCAAGTAGTATCCCTTTCTCTCACCCATGCGGCGCCGCGTCCCCTGGTGGAAGCCTGGTATCGGCGCGAGGCCAAGCGCCGACTGCCAGCGCGCCTGGCGCCCTACGCACGCACCCTGGGGGTGGAGCCGAAACGCATCAGCATTCGCGCCAACGCACACGCTGGGGAAGTTGCTCGTCCAAGGGCACCATCTGCTTGAATTGGCGCTTGATGCTTCTACCCGCAGATCTATGCGACTACATTCTGGTTCACGAACTCTGCCATCTGCGGCATCTGGACCACTCGAAAAAGTTCTGGGCGTTGGTGGAGAGCATATTTCCGGACTACGCGGAACGCGAAGACCGACTGGAGTCGATGCAGGGAAGTCTGGCGCTGTAGACGACGCGCCGGCCGACCTGCGCGCCCCGGTGCATCATGCCACCTAGTTCGGCGTCTTGATCCCTTTGAGTTCCCGGTAACGAGCGACGTCTTCGCTGTACTGGGCATCCATTTCGGCTTTCTGCCGGCGGCGCCTCTCGATGAAGGTGTGGCTGTCCTGCATCTTTTGTTCGATCTTCGCGATCCGGCTCTCGAGTTCCGGCGTGATCGATTTCCCTCTGCGCTCCAGTTTCGCCGCCTGGGTATGCAATTGCTCCAGGGAGCGCTCGAGCTGGTCGAGAATTCTCTTGGTGTGATTGATGCGGATATCGATGGCCGCCACTTGGCCCTCATGGGCGAGGGCGAGTTCACTTTCGGTAGTGAAGGTGCTGAGTAGAACGCGATCCTTCGCCTCGCGCTGGCGAATCCTGCGCTCTTCTTCCATTCGGATGGTCTCGAGGCGAGCCGCTTCCGCTCGTTCACTTTGCAGCTCTTCTTTCGACCTGGCGCGCGCCGTCGTGCTTACCGTGATTCCCTCCTCGGTCAATTCACGATGGGCCTTCTGTGCATACTTCGGCGGTACGGTGTTGCCGCACTCGCGGACACCCTCGTCGTTGGTCCAGCATTTGATGCCGGCCGATACCGGAAGCGGCAGCAGCGCAACCGCCAGGACAGCGATTGAGCAGGCCAATAACGGGACTCTGGGAGCATTCATCAAACCATACCTGCTGATCTTGATAATCCAGTCCGCCGCTTGCCCGCCGCGGAGTCTGGCCCCCACGGGCAGCTTACCCGCGTCGATAGCCAGATTATAGGGGATCGCCAATTCCGGGCGGAGCGCCAGCCTCGGGTTTTGCGACTCCACGCACATTTTTGGCCTAGGCCGGCGCGCCGTAGGCGTCCCGGTAGGCGCGCAGTCGTTGCAGCTCTGCCTTCATATCGGGATCATTTTCCAGATACTGAACGAGATCCTCCAGGCAGATTATGCTGATGACTCTCAGACCCAGCTCCTGCTCGATCTCCTGGATTGCCGACAGGCGGCCGGTCCCCCGTTCCTGGCGGTCCAGAGATATGGCGGCGGCCGCAGGCGTGGCGCCGGCGGCACGGATGATGGTGACGGATTCCCGGGTCGAGGTGCCGGCCGAAATCACATCGTCGACAATGAGAACGCGCCCGCGGAGATCGGCACCCACGGTGATGCCCCCCTCTCCGTGATCCTTGGCCTCCTTTCGGTTGAAGCAATAGGGAAGGTCGAGCCCATGCTCGTCGTTGAGCGCCATGGCGACCGCGGCGACCAGGGGGATGCCCTTGTAGGCCGGTCCATAGAGCATGTCGAAACCCGGGTCCGAAGCGGTGATCGCGGTGGCGTAGAAGCGCGCCAGGCGTGCCAGGCTGCCGCCGCTGTTGAACAGGCCGCTGTTGAAAAAATACGGGCTCTTGCGCCCGGACTTGAGGACGAATTCCCCGAAGCGCAGCACGCCGTGTCGCAGCGCAAACTGGATGAATTCCTGCTGATAGGGTGCCATGAAAATAGCCTTCGTTCGCCGGGACAATTGATGTCAGGCCGATGGTAGTGGGCAGCACCGCCGATTGGTAGCGCCCGCCTGCTGTTCCCCCCGATGCTTCCAGGCACTACCATTGCCGGCGCCCATGCGCATTGTCACACTCAATTGCAACGGTATCCGAGCGGCGGCCAGCAAAGGGCTGTTCGACTGGTTGGCGCAAGGCAATGCCGACGTGATCTGCTTGCAGGAGGTGCGCGCCCCGGCGGACGTGGTATCGGATGCACCCTTTCAGATGCCCGGATACCATTGCCACTACCTGTGCGCCGAGCGCAAGGGCTACAGTGGTGTTGCGCTGCTGAGCCGACGCCGCCCCGAGGCCGTGGTGGAGGGCTTGGGTTGGGCGGATCTGGACCCGGAAGCACGCTACCTGGAGGCCCGCTTTCCGGGATTGAGCGTGATCTCCCTCTACATTCCCTCGGGCTCGGCAAAGGACGAGCGCCAGAAGGTGAAGATGGACTTTCTGGATCGATTTCTGGTCCACCTGAAATCGTTGCGACGCAAACGGCGGGAGTACGTGATCTGCGGCGACTGGAATATCGCGCACAAAGAGATCGACCTCAAGAATTGGCGCGCCAACCGGAAGAACTCGGGATTTCTGCCCGAGGAACGTGCCTGGATGGATCAGCTGTTCGGAGCGGCCGGATTCGTCGACGCGTTCCGGGTCCTGAACAAGGAAGCCGATCAGTACACTTGGTGGTCGAACCGTGGCCAGGCCCGGGCGAACAACGTAGGTTGGCGCCTGGACTACCAGGTGGTGAGCCCGAAGCTCGAATCCTGCATCGAGAAAGCGGAGATTTACACCGCCGAGCGCTTTTCCGACCATGCTCCGCTGATCATGGACTACGATAGGGATTGGTGACCCGGGGCGCGGGAAGGCCGGAGCCGACCTCATTCCGACCGTAAAGAACCCCGCAAAACGGCCGAATTCTCAAGATTGTGACCTGTACCCGGTGCGCCGGGGCCGATCCCGGTATAACAATTTAGAGACAGCTGACAAGAGAATCGGCAGGAATTCGGCGGTGTTCGATTCCCCCCCTGCCAGGCTGACGGAGAGTTTATGACATGGGTTTACTCGATGATCTCAAACAGGAGGCGCAGGAGCAAAAGGCCAGGGAAGATGACGGGCAAGACCCGGCGCAGGCGAGTGCGAAGCCCGATGCGGACGCGGAACAAGCCCGCCGCATGCTGGGGCCGAAAATGCAGGCCCTCTACAACTACTTCAAGGAGTTCAACGAGCACCTGAACGTAGTCAGTCCGGACGTATCCGGCGATTATCTCCTGGAGGGACTGGGCACGCTCACCAATCTGAGTCAGGGTGATTACAAGCTCGCTACGGACGATCCGAAGTCGATACAAAAGTTTACCTTCCATTGGTCCTGCTCCCGTTCGGGACGTCAGGAGTTCAAGATCACGAATCCGATACTGGCGGAGAAACACCGGGAAAATCTCTGGAACTTGAATCTGCGCTTCAATAAGCGCGACCTTCAGAGTGGCACCGGCGCCGTGTTCGTGGTCGAGGCTTTTGTGCCCGTGTCGTTCGAATTCGAGGCGGACCCTGTGAAGAACGTCATCTCATTGAAGCTCAAAAACCTCGGGGCGCTGGGGATCGTCAATCACCTCTATACGCCGGACAAGATCAATGCGGAGCTGATGGACGAGCTTGCGAAATGCGTTCTGCGTCGGCCGAATCGATTCGACGAGCTGAACGGTGAGAAGATGTCCGACACGCTGCGGCAACAGCTTCGTGAGAACCTGGAGAAGGAACGCGAGCAACGCAATACGGAGCTGCACATCGCCGAGGGTGGCCGCCCAAAGTCGTCAGTGACCCAGCGGCTCAAGGGTTCGCTTTTCCGTCGCAAGTCCGGCGTCAAGTAGACTCTCGAGCTCCTCCAGTCAGCCATCCCGGCAATCGCCGGGGAGCGTCGATAACCACGCGCTTGTCGCGTTTGCGGGCCCCTGCCAGCAAACGTACCCGGGATTTCGCCACCCGGAACTCTTTCGCGAGCAGGGCAATCATTCGCTGGTTGGCCGCGTCGTTCACCGGTGCCGTGCTAACCCGGATTCGTAATCGTCCGTCGACACAGTCGCCCACGGAGTTGTCCCCCGCCCGGGGCAGGAGCCGGACCTCCAGCACCAGCGCTTCCCCATCCCAACGAAAAAAGGGTGTCAGATCCGGCCCCTCTACAGCAGCATGGAGCGCGCCAGATCGCGGATGGGTGCCACGGCCAGTATGGACAGGAGCTGCAAACAGATGAAGACCGCGATGGGCGACAGATCGAATCCGGAAATGGGTGGGATCAGGCGCCGCGCGGGCGCGAGCAACGGCTCGTTGAGGCTGTGCAGCAACCCCATGACGGGGTTGGACATGCCCGGGTTGACCCAGCTGACGATTACCTGGATCAGAATGGAAACGATGAACACGTTAATGAGCAGGCTGAGCAACTCGGCAATGGTCAGGATAGCCAGGCCGCCGATCTGGGGCGCGATTCCCAGCAAGCTGGTTACCAGCCACAGCTCCACGAACTTCAAGGCGAACATGAGCACCACGGCCGCCAGATCCAGCCCGGCGAAACCGGGGATGATTCTCCTCAGGGGACCAAGCACCGGCTGTGTGGCTTTGACGATGAATTGCGATACTGGATTGTAGAAACTCGCCCGCGTCCACTGCAGCAGGAAGCGCAGCATGATGAGGAGGATGAACAGAAAGAAGACGGTTTCGATCAGGAAGGTTGCCGCATTGCCGACGTAGGAACCGCCCATCAGTTACGTCCCTCATCCGGATCGGGGTCCCGTCCGAATTCATGACCGAGTTCCACCGCGCGGTCCCGGGATGCCTCCAGCGCGTCATGCACCAGATGCTCCAAGCCGCCGGCCATGAGCGCGTCCAGGGCGCGCTCCGTGGTACCGCCTGGAGAGGTGACACGGGTTCGAAGCGTGGCCGGAGAATCGCTACTCTCCAGCGCCATTTTGGCCGCCCCGAAAGCGGTCTGGATGGTCAGCACACGCGCGTCGTCCTTGCTCAGGCCCATGCTGATTCCGGTCCGCTCCATGTATTCCATGAGCAGGAAGTAGTATGCGGGCCCGCTTCCCGAAAGCCCTGTGACGGCATCCAGAAGATTCTCGTCTTCTACCCAGAGGGTCAGTCCAACGGCCCGCAACAGCGACTCGGCGAGGTTGCGTTGCTCGTCGCTGACATAGGGGTTGGCGTACAGAGCCGTGGCGCCGCTGCCGACCAGTGCCGGTGTGTTGGGCATGCTGCGCACGATGGCCGCATCGTAGCCCAGCCAGCGCAAAATGTCGGGTTCGCGAACGCCGGCTGCAACAGATACGAACAGCGGCCGATGGGCCCGGGCGGGCACAGCGATGCCCTTTACCACCGAGGCCATTATCTGCGGCTTGATGGCGAACACGACGGTGCTCCCGTGGCTGACGGCTTCCTGGTTGTCGGTGCTGGTCTGCACGCGAAAGGATTCCGCCAGGGACTCCAGTGTGGCCCTTTCGGGATCACTGACGTATATGGATGCGGGATCGCGACCGTCCGCGATCAGGCCACCGATAAGGCTGGTGGCCATGTTGCCACCGCCGATGAAGCTGATGATGCCGTCCGTCATCCTGCCCGTGCCCCGTTGTCTGCCGTTGGCCCATTATGGGCAATTCCGCCAATCACGGAAACTCTCCCTCCAGTCGCCTTCCGTTCGCCCTCCATTCGCCTATGGTCGACTAAACTGCTGCCATGAGGCGACGCCAGGACAGACGTGCGCAAGCGGCAACATCGCGCGATTCCCTGTCGGCGTCCGTGGCGGGTCTCGCCGGCGCTCCCGCCGGACTCGTGACCGGATTGCTGCTCATGCTGAATGTGACGGTAATCGCCGTCGGCGGCTCAGGCGTCAGCGCGCTGGCGGCGGGCTCCATGGATGTGACAGCGATGTTGCGGCGTGCCGAGGGCGGCGACCCACGCGCGGCCTTCATACTCGGAATGCGCTACGCGAAGCTCGATGACAGCAGCAGGGACGACGCGGAAGCCGTGCGCTGGCTTCGCCGGGCCGCCGAGCAGGGCCTTGCCGAAGGCCAATATAATCTCGGCATCATGTATGCGGCCGGCCGCGGAGTCGCCAGGGACGCGGGGCAAGCCGCCGATTGGTACCGAAAGGCGGCCGAGCAAGGGCTCGCCAGCGCCCAGTACAACCTGGGCGCTCAGTATGCCGTGGGCGAGGGCGTGCCCCGGGATGAGCAGCAGGCGGCGACCTGGTTTCAGCGGGCCGCCCTGCAGAACGTGCCCGAGGCTGCATACAATCTTGGTGTGCTCTACGATCTCGGGCGCGGTGTAGATGCCGACACCGCCACCGCCATGCACTGGTACGAACGTGCCGCCGAACGTGGTTACCACCCGGCCGCTTCGCGTCTCGCCGCATTGCGGGCCGCCAATCCCAGCCTGGTGGCGAAGTCCTCGACGGCCCTCGCTCCGGCGCAGTCGGAGAAGCCCACCGCATCCGTATCTGGGAAATCACCGCCGGCCACGGCTGCGGTCAGCTCCGCGGCTTCCTCGGCGCCATCATCCGCCGAGCCGGCGGGTACCGGCCGGGCATCGCGTGTCGGACAGCACTCGGCAAGTCCGTGGTTGGCGCGCCTGGATCCGGCGCACTACACGCTACAGGTGCTGAGTCATACGGACGAGGCGTCGGTGCGGCGCTACCTGGAAGGGAAATTCAACGACGGCGAGGCGGGTTACTTCGCTTTCAATCTCGACGGCAAGACCTGGTATACGGTGGTCACCGGTGACTATGCGAGCTACTCGCGAGCCACGGCAGCGGCCAAAAGTCTTGCCGGCCGGTTGCAGGGCTCACAACCGTGGGTGCGCAAGATCGCCGTCATCCAGAAGGTCGCAATTCGCTGAAACCGCAGTTCGGGTCAATCCCTGGCGCCGAATATCGCCGTACCGATGCGCACGATGGTGGCGCCCTCGGCGATGGCGGCCTCCATGTCGTTGCTCATGCCCATGGACAGCGTATCCAGGGCAAAACCCCCGGCGTTGAGCGACTCCAGTATTCGGCGCAGGGTCGCGAACGGCTGGCGCTGGGCCTGGAGCCCGTCGCAGGGGCGCGGCAGGGTCATGAGACCGCGGAGCTCGAGGCGCGGCAACCCCGAGACCATCCGCGCCAGCTCTTCAACTTGATCCGGGTCAACGCCGGATTTGCTGTCCTCGCCACTCACGTTGACCTGAATGCAGACCGCCAGAGGGGCGAGATCGTCGGGCCGCTGGGCGTTCAGCCGGGTGGCGATCTTCGCCCTGTCGATACTGTGCACCCAGTCGAAACGGGCGGCCACCACGCGGGTTTTGTTCGACTGAACGGGGCCGATGAAATGCCAGATGAGGCCCAGACCCCCCAGGGCGTCCAGCTTCACCAGGGCATCCTGCACATGGTTCTCGCCGAATTCCCGCTGGCCGGCTTCAGCCGCGGCGCGCACCGCCTCGGGGGGCTTGGTCTTGCTCACCGCGAGCACCCGCACCTCCCCGGGTGGCCGATGGTAGCGGCGCTCCAAGACCGTGACTCGGTTCCGAGTTTCTTCCAGTGATTGTGCAATACTGCTCATGATTCAGGTGTCTGCAGCCGTGCTCCGTGGAATTTCCAATCTACCACCAGCGCCCAGGGGTCGGATGGCAGCCGCCCCGGCCGGTACAGACCGCCGGAGATTCGCCCGGCAGCCGAGAAGTGTGGGGCAGCAAGACTCCCAAACCGCTTTGGGCGTGCCAGGTTCGCTAGACTATACTTTTTTAGTTCTGCGACAACCCGGGCCGACGCCCCGGGTGACTATGTGCAAAGACGAGGGATAATGAATGGATATTGGTGAGTTGCTTGCGTTCGGCGTCAAGAACGGAGCATCGGATCTGCATCTGTCGGCGGGCTTGCCGCCCATGATTCGAGTCGACGGCGACGTGCGCCGTATCAATGTTCCCGCCATCGATCACAAAACAGTTCATGATCTCGTCTATGACATCATGAACGATAAGCAGCGGAAGGATTACGAAGAATTTCTCGAGACGGACTTTTCCTTCGAGATCCCCGGGCTCGCGCGTTTCCGTGTCAACGCTTTTAACCATCACCGCGGTGCCGGCGCCGTCTTCCGTACCATTCCTTCGCAGATTCTGACGCTCGAGGAATTGAATTGCCCGAAAATTTTCAAAGACATTTCCGATACTCCCCGCGGCATCGTTCTGGTGACCGGGCCCACGGGATCGGGAAAGTCGACCACTCTGGCCGCCATGGTGGACCATAAGAACAGCAATGAGTATGGCCATATACTTACTGTCGAAGATCCCATCGAATTCGTACATGAAAGCAAGAAGTGCCTGGTGAATCAGCGCGAGGTACACCGCGATACGCTGGGATTCAACGAGGCGCTGCGCTCGGCGCTGCGCGAGGACCCGGACACCATACTGGTGGGCGAGCTGCGTGATCTGGAGACTATCCGACTGGCGCTCACCGCCGCCGAGACTGGCCATCTGGTTTTTGGAACTCTCCACACCAGCTCCGCCGCGAAAACCATCGACCGAGTCGTCGATGTGTTTCCGGCTGCCGAGAAGGACATGGTGCGTGCGATGCTCTCCGAGTCGTTACGCTCGGTTATCTCGCAGACGCTGCTGAAAAGAACGGCGGAGGCCGGGTCGCCGCGCACGAGATCATGATAGGGACGCCGGCGATTCGTAACCTCATTCGCGAGAACAAGATCGCACAGATGTACTCCGCCATTCAGACAGGACAACAGTACGGCATGGTCACGCTCGATCAGACATTGCAGGGCCTGGTGCAGCAGGGAGTGATTTCGCGTCAGCAGGCGCAGCTGAAGGCGGCGAACAAGGATTCCATCGCCTGATCCAGGGCGTGCGAAGAGTAAAGAGACCCGTCGTCGGAGCAGCGAAATGGAACGAGAACAAGCTATCAAGTTCATGCTCGATCTTCTCAAGCTGTTGAAGCAGAAGAACGGCTCGGACCTGTTTATTACAGTCGGTTTCCCGCCAGCGATGAAAATCGACGGCAAGGTCACGCCGTGTCGAAGCAGCCGCTGACACCCGAAAACGCCAAGGCGTTGACCTACTGCATCATGAATGATCGTCAGCTCAAGGAATACGAAGCGACGAAAGAATGTAACTTCGCCATTGCCCCACCGGGCGTCGGCAGATTCCGCTGCAACTCTTTCATACAACAGAGCCATCCCGGCTTGGTCATGCGTACCATCACTACGGATATTCCGACACTCGATAGTCTTGGATTACCGGAAGTTCTCAAAGACGTATGCATGACCAAGAACGGGCTGGTGATCATGGTGGGTGGCACCGGCACCGGGAAAAGCACCAGCCTTGCGGCGATGGTCGATTATCGAAATGAAAACAGTCACGGTCATATCGTCACCATTGAGGACCCCATCGAGTATGTCCACCCGCACAAGAACTGCATCATCATGCAGCGCGAGGTCGGCGTCGATACCGAGGATTGGGGAATCGCACTCAAGAACTCACTGCGCCAGGCGCCGGATGTCATCTTGCTCGGTGAGATCCGCGATCGTGAAACGATGCAATTCGCTATCCAGTTTGCGGAGACCGGACATCTGGCACTTGCAACGCTGCATGCCAATAACGCCAACCAGGCATTGGATCGCGTCATCAACTTCTTTAGCGAAGAGCGTAAAAAGCAGTTACTCATGGACTTGTCCGCGAACCTGCGGGCGATTGTCTCCCAGCGATTGCTCAAGAGCCGGTCCGGAGAAGGTCGTGTCGCAGCTATCGAGATTCTTCTCAACTCACCGCTCATCAAGGATCTGATCCTCAAAGGCGAGCTGCATGAAATTAAACCGATCATGGCCAAGTCACGCGAGATCGGTATGCAGACCTTCGATCAGGCGCTGTACGATCTGTATGAGGCCGATCAGATCACCTACGATGACGCGCTGCGCTACGCCGACGCCCAGAACGAGCTGCGACTGAGAATCAAGCTCGAAGGCAAGGCGGCGAAAGGCAAGGAAGCACTCGAAGGATTGGACCACTTGTCGCTCGAGGAGTCCAAGGAAGACAAAAGCAACCTCATGCGCTAGTGGCGCGCGCTGCGCCGGCCTGCTATCTTTTGGCGCCTCGAGTTCAGACAGACGCATTGCAGTATCCGTTTGGCATCGCGGCCGTGATGGCGTGACTGGTCAGCGGATATCGATCCTGGAGCTTGCATGGATATCCAACCCTACCTGAAGCTGCTGGTGGAGAAGAGCGCCTCCGACCTGTTCTTCACGGCCGACTCGCCCGTGAAGCTCAAGTTGGAAGGAAGAGTGACCTCCGTCGGCCAGACCACGCTCACCCCGGACCTGGTCGAGGCAGCCGCCAATGGCATCATGAACGATCGCCTGAGGCAGCTGTTCGCCGATACATGGGAATGTGACTTCGCTATCGCGCTTCCCGATGAAAGCG
>PVMK01126659.1_pt1 | contig 14812 bp, 14 predicted proteins | sample 1853481 | NCBI WGS metagenome assembly PVMK01 (sample SAMN08533507, study PRJNA380276) | Marine sediment metagenome, whole genome shotgun sequencing project.
TGCTGATTGCGATCCTGTCGCTTGCCCTGCCATTCGAACACCTGTTCCAGCGCCGGCGCGGCAACGATCTGGATTCGAAACGTCGTAAGAAACTTCGGCCGCTGACTTGTTGGACCGCCTTGGTGCTGGTGCTCCTGGCATTCTCCATGCCTCAACTGGGCACCTTCCTCACGATGATCGTGGTCTGCCTGATTCTGCCGTGGCTGTGGGGCGAGCGGCGGCTGAAACTGATTTTGCCCTTCGCGGTGCTGTTTCCGATCTCTGTCACCTTGGTGTTCAATCGCGTTCTGGGGGTCTACTTCGAACCCGGAATTTTCGGGATCACGCTTTAGCGGATAGGGAATCATGGAACCGGTCATTGAAGGCCTCGGCCTGATACTCCAGCCCTACAACGTCATGCTGATCTTCATCGGCGTGCTGATCGCGTGGTGGTCGGCGCGCTGCCGGGGCTGAGCTCCCGATGGCGGTCGCACTGCTGCTGCCGTTCACCATCACTCTCGATCCGGTGCCGGCGATCGGGATGATGGCGGCGCTCTACTGCGCCGGAACCTTCGGCGGCTCGATCACCGCAATCCTCATCAATGCGCCGGGCGCGCCGCCGGCTGTGGCGACCGCGCTCGACGGTTATCCCATGGCCAAGCGCGGCGAGGCCGGTCGCGCCCTGGGCATCGCGACCTTCAGCAGTGTCACCGGCGGGGTGTTCAGCCTGATCGTGTTCATCTTCGCAGCGCCCTTCCTGGCCTCCGTCGCGCTCCAGTTTCGCCCGCCGGAGTATTTCGCGCTGGCGGTCTTCGCGCTGTCCATGCTGGCGTCGATCAGCGGCAAGTCCTCGCGTCGCAACCTGCTCTCCGGCGCCTTCGGCGTGCTGCTCGGCACGGTCGGCATCCACCTGACCACCGGAGTCGAGCGCTTTACCTTCGGCTCTTATGAACTGACCGACGGCATCAGCTTTATCCCGGTGCTGATCGGCCTGTTTGCGCTCGGCGAGCTGCTCAACCAGTCGCAGACCCTGACGGTACACTACGAGCGCGTGCGCGCGCGTGTCATGAAGCTGCCGACCCGGGACGACCTGCGCCGGATTCGCTGGACCGTCTTGCGCTCGAGCGGGCTCGGCACCTTCATCGGCATCCTGCCCGCCGAGGGCGCCACGATTGCCGCGATCATGGGCTACAACGAGGCGAAGCGCTGGTCCAAGAACAAGGACCAGTTCGGCACCGGTTGCCCCGAGGGGATCGCCGGGCCGGAGGCGGCCAACAACGCGGCCACCGGCGGCGCCATGGTGCCGACGCTCGCGCTCGGCATTCCGGGCAGTGCCACCACCGCGCTGATCCTCGCCGCTTTGATCATGCACGGCTTCCGGCCCGGGCCCCATCTGGTGCGCGAGACGCCGGAGTTCATTTACGCGATCTTCGGCGCCATGCTGATCGCGAATTTCATGTTCCTCGGCATCGGTCTGGTGGGGGTCAAGCTGTTCTCCCAGATCACCCTGATCCCGCGCACCATCCTGTGGCCGTCGGTATTCGTGTTCGCGATGATCGGCGCCTATGCCGGCGCCGCCTCGATTTTCGACGTCTGGGTGATGATCGCCTCGGGGCTGGTCGGCTTCATCATGCTGCGCCATAGCTTCGGCCTGGCGCCCCTGGTTATGGGGTTGATCCTGGGCCAGCTAGTGGAGGAGACCTTCTCCCAATCCATGATCATGTACGACAATCAATTCCTGCGCCTGTTCGAGAGCCCCATCGTTGTGGGGTTTTTTCATCATGACGGCATGCAGCCTGTTGTGGCCGTTCTTCGGGACCGCTCGTGAAGGGCGCCGTCTCGCGCCTTCGCGCGGGTGGAGATGCGTCGTGACCGGGACCGCCCGAGGGCCCGCCCCCGGGGCCGCCCCAGGACTCGCGATCGTCACCGGGGCGGCGCGCAACATCGGCCGCGCCATCGCGCTCGCTCTGGCGCACGACGGCGCAGCCGTGCTGTTGGTTGCGAAAACAAACCGCGCCGGGCTCGATGAAACGGCCAAACTGGTCGAGCGGGCCGGCGGCGCGGCGCTTCCGCACCTCGCCGATCTGACCGACGAGGCCGCGGTTGCCGGGATGGTCGCGGCGGCAATGGACTGGAACGGGCCGCCCAGGGCGCTGGTCAACAACGCCGCCCTGCGCAAGATACAGCCGTTCTGCGAGATGACGCTCTCGGACTGGCGCGAGGTCATGGCCGTCAACCTGGAGGCCGCGTTCCTCTGCGCCCGTGCTTGTCTGCCCCACATGGTCGCGGCCGGCGGCGGGCGGATCGTCAACATCGGCGGCAAGTCCGGCCACGCCGGCGCTTCCGAGCGCGCCCACGTGATTGCCTCCAAGGCCGCGCTGGTCGGCCTCACCAAGGCGCTGGCGGTTGAGTTCGGCGGCCGCGGGGTCTCGGTCAACTGCGTGGTGCCGGGCGAGATCGATACCGTGCGCGGCGCCTCGGCCGGCGCGATCCCGGACCACCCGGGCGGACATGCCACCCTGCTTGGCCGCCGCGGCCGGCCCGAAGAGGTGGCGCGGGTCGTTGCCTCGCTGTGCCATCCCGATGCCGGCTACGTGACCGGTCAGACCGTGCATGTCAATGGCGGCGGTTACCTGCCATGAGCCAACTCGCGGCGGACGCGGTGGAACTGGCGGTCGCGGAGACCTTTTCCGCTTGGGCGGCGGAACTGCAAGCGGAAGCCCTGCCGCCGCGCCTGCGCGAGGTGTTCGAGTTCGTGCTGCTCGACGCCATCGGGCTCTGCGTCGCCGCCCGCGAGGCCGACTATCTTCGCGCCACCCTGGCCGCTTGCGACAGCGACGGCGCCTGCACCGCGATCGGCCAGGCGCGCGGCCTCGACCCGGCCGGCGCGGCCCTGGTCAACGGGCACCGCGATCCACGGCGAGGATTACGACGACACCTTCGAGGGAACGCCGGTCCATAGCGGCGCCGCGATCGCGCCCGCCCTGTTGGCGGCCTGCGAGGGCTACGGGCTCGGCGGCCGCGATCTGTTGCGCGGCATGGCGGTCGGCACCGAGCTCATGTGCCGCCTGGCGCTGGTCGCACCGACCGCGGTCCACCGCGCCGGCTTCCATCCCACCGGCGTGATTGGCGCGCTTGGCGCCGCCGCCGGGGTCGCGGCGGCGCTCGGTCTCGACGCCACCCGGATGGCCTCCGCCATCGGAATCGCGGGCAGCTTCGCCTCGGGCATCATCGAGTACTTGGCCGAGGGCACCTGGACCAAGCGGCTGCATCCCGGCTGGGCCGCCCAGGCCGGACTGCGCGCCGCGCGCCTGGCGCAGGAGGGATTCTTGGGTCCGCGAACCGTGATCGAGGGCGCCCACGGCTTTTTCAAGGGTTTCGCTGCCGAGGGCATCGCGCGCGACTACGGTCAGGTGACGGAGCGGCTGGGCGAGACCTGGCAGGCCGAGAACCTGGCGTTCAAGCTCTACGCCTGCGGCACTATGCTGGCGCCCTTCATCGATTGCGCGCTTCGTTTGCGCCGCGACGGCCTCGACCCGGCGGACGTCGAGACCATCGTGTGCAAGGTCGGCGAGGGCACCGTGCACCGGCTATGGGAGCCGCGCGCCGAGAAGACCGCGCCGAGCAACGCCTATTCGGCCAAATTCAGCGGCCCCTTCGCGATCGCCGTCGCCCTGACCGACGGCGCGGCTGGCCTGGAGCAGTTCACCGACGCGCGGGTCGCCGATCAGGGCCTGCGCGCGCTCGCCGCCAGGATCGAACATCGGATCGATCCGGGCAACGAATACCCGAGGAACTACAGCGGGCACCTGCGCGCGCGCCTGCGCGACGGCCGCACGCTGGAGGCGGAACAGCCGCACCTGCGCGGCGGCCGCCACGCGCCGCTTGACCGCGGCCAACTGATCGAGAAAATGCGCGCCAATTTAGCCCACGGCGGTTGGCCGGCGGCGCGCGCAAAGCAAGTCGACGACCTCTGCCGCGGCATCTTCGACGCCCCCGATCTGGGCGCGCTCGCCGCGCTGCGACGTTAAATCGGATCACGGAGAACGTTTCATGACACATATTGCGGCCTCGGATGTGCTATCGGACATCACGGTGCTCGACCTAACCCGGGTCCGGTCGGGACCGACGGCGGTGCGCCAACTGGCGGACTGGGGCGCCGACGTAATCAAGGTCGAAGCACCGGCCGCGCTCGATCCCGACGGGGCGTTGGGCGCGGGCCGAGCCAGCTCTGATTTTCAGAACCTGCAGCGCAACAAGCGCAGCCTGACGCTGAACCTCAAGAACCCGGAGGGATTGGCGGTCCTCATGCGCCTGGTCGAGCGCGCCGACGTGGTGGTCGAGAATTTCCGCCCCGACGTCAAGGAGCGCCTGGGCATCGGCTACGAGGCGCTGAAGGCGGTCAACCCGCGCATCATCCTGGCCAGCATCTCCGGATTCGGCCAGGACGGCCCCTACGCGGGCCGGCCCGGCTTCGACCAAATCGCCCAGGGCATGGGCGGGTTGATGTCGATCACCGGCAAGGCGGGCGAGGGACCGATGCGGGTCGGCATACCGATCGCCGACCTCTGCGCCGGACTGTTCTGCGCCATGGGTATCCTCTATGCGCTGCTCGAGCGGCATAAATCGGGCCAGGGCCAGTGGTTGCACACCTCGCTGCTGCAGGCCCAGGCTTTCATGCTCGACTTCCAGGCCGTGCGCTGGTTGATGGACGGCGAGGTGCCGTCCCAGGCCGGCAACAACCATCCGACCAGCGCGCCGACCGGGGTCTATCCGACCGCCGACGGCCACATCAACATCGCGGTCGCCGGCGACACCATCTGGCGCCGTTTCTGCAAGGCCGTGGATGCCGAAGAATGGATCGCCGATCCTGACTTCGAGACCAACGCCGGGCGCAGCGACAACCGCGACCGCCTGAACGCGCTGATCGGCGAGAAAACATCCAAGCAACCCGGCAAGCACTGGATCGCGCACCTGAGCGCGGCTGGGGTGCCTTGCGGCGAGATCAACGCCATCGACCAGGTCTTCGCCGACCCCCAGGTCCAGCACCTCGGCATTGCGACGGACATGGATTCGGTCCCCTTCGGTCCGACCCAATGCGTCGGCCAGCCGGTGGTCCTGGAGCGGACGCCGAGCCGAATCGTACGGCGCCCGCCCGAACGCGGCGAGCACAACGACGAGATCCTGCGCGAGCTCGGCTATGGTCCGGAGCAGATCGCCGGTTTCGGAAAAGGAAACGTGATATGACCTCCGAGGCCCCCGAGACCACCGACAAGATACTGCTGCACAAGGACCAGCGCGTCGGCCGCTTGATATTCAACAATCCCGAGCGCCACAACGCGGTGTCGCTGGAAATGTGGGAGCGGGTCGTCGCGGGGCTGGAGGATTTCCGCGCCGACGACGAGGTTCGGGTGGTGGTGCTCAGCGGCGCGGGCGGCAAGGCCTTCGTGTCCGGCGCCGACGTTTCCAAGTTCGAGACCGAGCGCGGCTCGCGCGCGGCGGTCGCCCGCTACAACGCCCGGGTCAAGGGGGTCTACCAGAGCGTTCAGCAGTTCCCCAAGCCGACCATCGCCATGATCGACGGCTACTGCCTGGGCGGCGGCCTGGCGCTGGCGGTGAGCTGCGACCTGCGCTTCTGTTCGGTCAAGTCGAAGTTCGGACTGCCCGCGGCGCGCCTCGGCCTGGGTTATCCCTTCCCAGGTCTCAAGCGGTTGGTCGACACGATCGGACCCGGCGCGACCAACGACATCGTGTTCTCGGCCCGGCGGCTGGACGCGGAGAGGCGTTGGGCCTCGGGCTGGTGCAGAAAGTGCTGCCCGAGGCCGAACTCGCGGCCTTCGTCGACGACTATGCCGCCACCGTCGCGGGCAATGCGCCGCTGACCGTGACCGCGGCCAAGACCATCATCCAAGAGGTGCTCAAGGACCCGGCCGATCGCGACCTCGAGCTGTGTCAGCGCCTGGTCGACCGCTGTTTTGACAGCGAGGACTACATCGAGGGGCGGCGTGCTTTCGTCGAGAAACGGCCGCCACAGTTCAAGGGCCGATAAGCCTTGGCGGAAATCGATTCCGGCGCCCGGCGCCCGGCGGCATGACGGTGCTCGAAACCCTCGAGCCGGGGGTCTACGTCTTGATCGCCGCGATCGCCTTCGGCACCGCCGTGTTCCACAGCGTCGGCGGTTTCGCGGGCGGGTTATTGCTGGCCATCTGCCTGGCCCCGATCGTCGGGGTCAAGGAGACCGTGCCGCTGACTTCCATGGCCATGATCGTCTCCAACAGCGCCCGCATCTGGGCGTTCCGCAACGCGGTCAACTGGCGCGCCTTTCTGTATCTGTTCGGTGCCGCGGCGCCGGGAGTCGTCGCCGGCGCGGTGTTCTACGTGACCCTGCCGGTGCATCACGTCGCCCTGCTGCTCGGCATTTTCCTGATCGCGACCGTGCCCCTGCGCCGGCGCCTGGAGGCGCGGCGCTTCCGCTTAGGGCTGCGCGGCCTGGCGTTCGCCGGGATGCCCTTCGGCCTGATCTCCGGGACCACCTTCGGCGCGGGCATGATGCTGGCGCCGTTCATGCTTGGCGCGGGCTTGCTGGGCGAGTCCCTGGTCGCGACGGTCGCGGCGCTGGGTTTCAGCGTCAACGTGATCAAATCGCTGATATTTGGCTTTTCGCCGCTCTTGACCCAGACCCTGGCGGCCGGGGGCTTGCTGATCGGCCTCTGCACCATCCCCGGCACCTATCTCGGCCGTTGGATCGTGCGCAACACGCCGATCCGCGTGCATACGCTGTATCTCGAAGCCCTGATCCTCGGCGGCGCGGCCTACTTCCTATGGAACGCCGCCACCGGCTTCCGCTGGCTGTGAAGCTTTAATCGGCCGATCGGGCCTCTTCCGTCCCTTCGAACCAGGACAGTTGACCACGCAGGCTTACCACGCTGCCGACGATGATCAGCGCCGGCCCGTGAAGGCCGGCCGCCTCGACGGCCGCGGCCAGCGAATCCAGGGTGGCCGTCACCACCCGCTGCCGGCTCCGGGTGCCGCTCTCGACCACCGCGGCCGGGGTCGCGGGATCGGCGCCGTGTTCGATGAAACCACGCGCGATGCCGGCCAGCGAGGACAGCCCCATATAGATCGCGGCGGTCTGGTTGGGTTGGATCAGCGCCTCCCAGTTGAGGTTCGGTTCCCCATCCTTGCCCCTCTCTTTACTATGCCCGGTGACGAAGATGCAGGCCTGAGCATGATCGCGGTGAGTCAGCGGGATGCCGGCATAGGCGGCGCAGCCGGTGGCCGCCGTAATTCCGGGCACGACCTGGAACGCAATGCCTTCGGCGGCCAGGGTCTCGATCTCCTCGCCGCCGCGCCCGAACAGGAACGGGTCGCCGCCTTTCAGCCGCAGCACCCGCTTGCCCTCGTGCGCGAGCCGCACCATCAGCGCGGTGATGTCCTCTTGGTGCAGCGTGTGGTCCTCGGCCATCTTGCCGACATAGAGGCGCTCGGCGTCGCGGCGCACCAGATTGAGGATGCCATCGCCGATCAGGCGGTCGTAGAGCACCACGTCGGCCTGCTGCATCAGGCGCAGGGCCCGAAAGGTCAGCAGGTCCGGATCGCCGGGCCCGGCGCCGACCAAGTAGACCTCGCCGCCGGGTGCGGTTTCGCCGCGCGCCACGGCTTCCTCGATCGCCTCGTTCATGAGCTGGTCGGCGGCCGGCTCCTCGCCGGCGAACAGCCGCTCGGCGACCGGCCCGAGCACGACCCGCTCCCAGAACCGCCGCCGCAGGGTCGGGTCGGACAGGGCGTCCTTGACCCGGGCGCGCCGGGCGCCGGCGAACTCGGTCAGGCGGCCGTAAGCGGCGGGCAGCAGGGACTCGAAGCGGGCCTTGAGGATGCGCGACAGGATCGGCGCCTGGCCCCCGGTCGAGATCGCGATCATGAGCGGCCTGCGGTTGACCACCGCGGGCATGAGGAAACTGCACAGCTCCGGGCGGTCGACGACATTGACCGGAATCTCACGCTCGGTCGCGAGCGCGTAGAGGCGCTCGTTCGATGTGTCGTCCGCCTCCGAAGCGCCGATCGCGAGCACGCAGCCGTCGAGCGTCCCGGCATCGAACGCCGCGCCCAGGTGGCGCAGGCGCGGGTTCTCCGAGAGCCGGGCGAAATCCTCTTCGAGCGCGGGCGCGACGACCGCGACCTCGGCGCCGGCGTCGAGCAGCAGCTCCACCTTGCGCGCTGCCTGCCTGCCGCCGCCGACGACCAGTGCGCGCCGGCCCGCGACCTTCAGGACGATCGGAAAATAACTCATGTGACGGTTCCCGAATAAGTTTCCGGTATCGGCCGGTCCCGGAGCTTACGTTCCGGTTCGATACGATGATCGAAGACCGATATATGGTGGCTTTCCGAATTCAAACATCCCCTTGTAATATAACGGAATTCGAGTGTGAAATGCAGTGGCTCGCGTGGTGGCCCAGGCGTGGTTATGATGGCGTTGTTCGAAACCCAGCCGCATTCACGGGAAGAAGCGCAAACGACATGACCGCCGAACATCCCTTCGCCGCCTACGTGCGCATTCTCGGCCGTGGCAAGACCCTGTCGCGTTCGCTCACCATCGAGGAAGCCGAGGCGGCCATGGCCATGATCCTGCGCGGCGAGGTTCGGGCCGAGCAGCTGGGCGCATTTCTCATGCTGCTGCGGGTCAAGGAGGAGACGCCGGAGGAGATCGCCGGTTTCGTGCGCGGCGCACGCGCCACCTTCGATCTGCCCGACGCGCTGCCCGAGGTCGATCTGGACTGGTCGTCCTACGCCGGCAAGCGGCGTCAACTGCCGTGGTTTCTGCTCGCCGCGCTGACCCTGGCCCAAGACGGTTTGCGCATCTTCATGCACGGCACCGAGGGCCACACGCCGGGCCGGCTCTACGCCCGGGCGACGCTCGAGGCCTTGGGCCTGCCGGTCGCGGCCACGCTGGCCGAGGCCGCGCGCCAGATCGAGAGCGAGGGTTTCGCCTACCTGCCGCTCGAGGGCATGTCGCCGCGGCTCTACGAGATCATCCAGCTCCGGCTGGTGCTCGGCCTGCGTTCGCCGGTCCACACCATGGCGCGCATGCTCAATCCCTTCGCGGCGCCCTACCTGCTGCAGGGCATCTTCCACCCCAGTTACATGACCATTCACCAAGGCGCCGCCAAGTTGCTCGGCCAACCGCACATGGCGGTGTTCCGCGGCGAGGGTGGCGAGATCGAACGCCGGCCCAACAAACCCTGCAAGGTGCTGAGCGTGGAGAGCGGCGTGCTCGGCGCCCAGGACTGGCCGCCGATGCTCTCCAGCAGCCGGCAGCCGCACGACGAGGACATGGATGTCGGCCGGCTGGTCGGTCTCTGGCGTGGCGAGATCGCGGACGACTACGCCACCGCGGCGGTGACCGGGACACTCGCGATCGCGCTGAAAACCCTCGGCCGGGCCGGAGACCTCGACGCCGCCCAGGCGCTCGCCGAGACCCTGTGGGCCGCGCGCGACCGGGAGCGTCTCAAGGCCGCCGCGTGAGCGGCCCGCGGCTCAGCCCAGCGCCACGCCCTTGCCGATATGCAGGAGCGCCACGCCGAAGATGACGCAGCCGATACCGGCGAATTGAATCGGCGTAAGACTCTCGCGAAAGACAAAGTATGCCGCGATCGCGGTAATCACGATGGTTCCGCTGACCACCGTGGGTATGACCAAGTTCGCCGCCATCGGCTTTATGGCGCCGACGCCCCCGAACAGATAGAAATAGGCGATCTCCGCGCCGCCGATACACAGGCCGGCGGCGGCGGCCCAGGTATACGCCCCCCAGGTCAACTGCAGCACCTGTCCGCCCCGGATCAGCGCAATCGACAGGAATAGGATCGAGGTCAACAGCGCGGCGATCTGCAGGCAAATCGTCGCCGCGATGGTCGAGGTCGCCGTCGCTGGCACGTGAGCGGCGGAAACCTTGATAAGCAGATTGTAGCCCGCATAGAGCATCGTGACGGTTACGAGAAGCAGCAGGCCAGCCATCGTATCATCCCTCCAAAACCCTCGAACCAATAGATCTAGGGTCTTATCGTCTAGGCTCGTTTAGTCCAAGACGATAAGTCCTACGGCGCCGCGGCGGCTTCGCCGGCGCCCGCCACGGCGCCGTGTAGCGCGTCTTCCGGCGCGTCGTCGAACGAGCCGTAGTTGAGTGCGTAAAGCCCGGCGTAAAGGCCGCCGGCGCCGACCAATTCGTCATGGGTGCCGGTTTCCACCACGCTGCCATGCTGCAGCACGATGATACGGTCGGCGTTGCGCACCGTCGCCAGCCGGTGCGCGATGATGATGCCGGTACGATTTTCCAGCAGCTTTCGCAGCGCCGCCTGGATCTTCTGTTCGGTATAAGAATCGATATTCGCGGTCGCCTCGTCGAGCACCAGAATACGCGCATCCGCGACCAGGGCGCGGGCGAAGCTGAGAAGCTGGCGCTGGCCCAGCGACAGGTTGCGGCCTTGCTGTTCGAGCGGTGTGTCATAGCCCTTCGGCAGCCGGGTGATGAATTCATGGGCGCCGACGACGCGCGCCGCGCGCTCCACGTCTTCGTCGCTGGCATCCGCGGCGCGGAACCGGATATTGTCGCGCACGCTGCCGGTAAACAGGAACGGATCCTGCAGCACCATGGCTATATGGCGGCCCAGGGCCGGAATCGCATAGTCCCGCACGTCGCGCCCGTCAATCGTCACCGCGCCGTCCCAGGTCTCGTAGAAGCGGTGCAATAGCGAGGTGATGCTGGTCTTGCCGGACCCGGTGGGGCCGACCAGCGCCACGACTTCGCCCGGCGCGACCGTGAAATTGACGTCCTTCAGCACCGGCTGATTTTTCGCGTAACCGAAGGTCACGTTGCGGAATTCGACCGCGCCCGCGATCGTCGCGGGATCGGCGGCGCCGGGCCGGTCGGCGATGGTGAGCGGCACGTCCAGCACTTCGAAGATGCGCTGCCCCGACGCCATGGCGCGCTGCATCACGCTGTATTGGATGGTCAGCGAACGGATCGGATCGAAGAACCGCTGGACGTAAAACAGGAACGCTACCATCACGCCGACATCGAGCGCGTCGTCCAGCACCATGGTACCGCCGACCACCACGACGATGGCCATGGCGCCGCCGGTCAGCGTGTCGACGATGGGCACCATGATCTGGGCAAGCCGGGCCGAGCGCAGATGGGCGCGCAGGTTTTCCCGCGCCTTGTCGCCGTAAAGAGTGGAATTCACCGTCTCGCGCCCCATGCCCTGCACGGTGCGTACGGCGTGGATGCCCTCGGCCAGCGCGCCGTTGGCGCTGGCGTTGGTCTCCCGCGCGCGGCGGAAGGCGCGCCGTGCCCGCGGCAGCCAGATCAGCCGAACGATCAACAGCGTCGGCACCACCGACAGGGTCAGCAGCCCGAGATGTAAATCGAGCGCCAACAATATGACCACGATGCCGAGCAGCAGCACCAAGTCGCCGAACGCGGTAATCGAGTTTTCCAGGAACTCCTGCAGCGAGTTCACATCGCCCTGCAGGCGCGACATCATGCGCCCGACCTCGGTCTTGTCCATGAAACCCAACGCGACCCATTGCAGATGGGCGAACATGGCCCGCCGGATATCGAAGATGACGCGTTCGCCGACTAGCGCTATGAGCCGGTCCTGGGTCCAGTTGGCGGCATAGTTGACGACGATGACGGCGCCGAACGCGGCAATCGCCAGCAGCAGCGGTAATTCGCCGCCGCGCCCGGGCAACAGCACCTCGTCGATGGCCATTCGAATGATCAGCGGAATCGACAGTTGGGTGCCGGTGAACGCCAGAACGGCGATGAGCGCGACATAGATTCGCCACCGGTACGGCCTGACGAATTCGAAAAAGCGCCGCACCACGCGCCCGTCGTAGGCGGCGCCGAACATTTCCTCGTCGCGGCTGATTTGCGAGCCGACCACCGCGTGGGGCGGCCGCGTGTTCGGCCCGCCCGCCGCCGTTCTTTGCTGGGCCGCCGTCATTCCGCCGCTCCGGCGATGGCAGGCCGGCCGGCCGCGACGTCGTCATTGGATTGCAGGGCGAACAGAGCGGCGTAGCGCCCGCCGATCGACATCAACCCGTCGTGAGTGCCGCGCTCGACCACGCGTCCGCTCTCGAGAAACAGGATCTCGCCGGCATGGCGCAGCGTGCCCAACCGGTGCGATACGATAATCGTGGCGCAGTCCGTGGTGGTTTGCTGCAAGGCTTGGCGAATGCGAAGTTCGGTGCCGGCGTCGATGGCGGCCGTCGAGTCGTCGAGCACCAGCACCACCGGATCCAGCATCACGGTGCGTGCGATGGCGATGCGCTGCTTCTGCCCGCCGGAAAGCGACACGCCGCGCTCACCCACCAAGGTGTCGTAACCCTCGGGCAGCGTCTCGATGAAATCGCCGATCTGGGCCAGGGACGCGGCCACGGCGATTCCCGCATCGTCGACCCAAGGGTCGCCATAGGCAATATTGTTGTCCAGCGCCGAGGTAAACAGGAACGGATCCTGGGGCACCACGCGGACCGATTGGCGCAACGACTCGAGCGTCACGTCCCTGATGTCCTGACCGTCGATCGTGATGCGCCCGCCACTGACGTCGTAGTGGCGCGCCAACAGGTGGGCGATGGTCGATTTTCCGCTGCCCGGCGGGCCGACGATGCCGAGTGCTTGGCCCCTGCGCAATTCGAACGACACGTCGTGCAGCACAGGCGGCGCGCCCTCGCCACCATAGCCGAACGATACCTTCTCGAAGCGCAGCGTGCCATCCGAGACCGCCAGTGGCGTGGCATCGGCGCGTTCGGCGATTTCGGGCTCGAGGTCGAGGACGGCGAACAGCCTTGCGCCGCAGGTCGAGGCGCGGGCGAAGGAGTTCACCACCATGCCGAGCTGGCGCACCGGTTGCTGCAGGATGGTCATGAAGGCAAGAAATTCGGTCAGCGTGCCGACCGTAATCGTGCCATCGAGAACGCGCAGCCCGCCGACCCACAGCACCAGGCCCATGGCAGTGAAAAAGGCGAACGTCATGGAGCAGACGGAGGCGACGCGCAGCCGGATGCGCCGGTTCGAAAGCGCCAACGCTTCATCGGAAGCGAGGTCGAATTTTCTCAGTTCATGGTGCTCCGCTCCGAAGGCGCGGACCACGCGGATGCCGGTGAGGTTCTCATCCATGATCCGGCCAAGCACCGCCAGTCGGTCCTGCAGCGACAGCCACAAATGGCGCAGGCGAAGCCGAACGGTCGCGGCATTCCAGGCGACGAAGGGCACGAAACTGAGGCTCAGCGCGCCCAGCACCGGATCGGCGGACATCAGTATCCAGCCGCCGGCGCAGATCAGGACGGCGAGCAACAACACCCGCAAAACGCCGGTATTGACGAACATGCGCACGCCTTCAAGGTCCAGCATGCCGCGCGTGATCAACTCGCCAGTATGCACCCGGTCGTGAAACGAAAAGCTGAGGTGCTGCAGCTTGTCGTAGAATGCGATGCGCAGATCGTAGGCTAAATGGTGACCGATCGATTCGCCGGTGTAGTTGTGCACCAGCGTGAACAGGCCGCGTAGCACCGATGCGCTCAACAATAGCACCGCGGCGGAGAACAGCGCCTCGCGCGCGGCCTCCGGTCCTGCGCTCGCGGAGCCCAGCAACCCCAGCGCGCTGTCCACCGCGTCGCCCAGAAGCTGTGGGATCATAAGTTGGAACGCGGCGGCGGCAAGGGTCGCGGCGACGGCAATGGCGACTCTGAGGCGATTGCGCAGGACGATTCGAATGATGCGCCACAATATGCGAAAATCGTCGCGCTGGCCGCGATACGCGTCGGCCGGAAGGCCACCATAGCTGCGCGCGTTCACCTTCGATCGGCCGGTCGGGATCGATCCGGCAGGTCGCGCCGCCGATGCTCTATCGCCGGGAGATGTCACGCGCCTGAGCCCGCCATGAAGACCGTACCCCTTCCGCCCGGCACGGTGGCACGATGGCGGCTTCTGTACTCTTTCCAGATACCAAACAAGATAAGGGCTCGGCCCGCGATTCTCAATCGCGGCGGCGGTCGGCGCGCGGATTGGGTCGAATTTCATCTGACCCGGGACCGCTGCCGACCTTCGGCAGTTTTGAGAGTATAAGCCACCGGGAGGGAAATTTATCGGAACCTATCGGAGGTATTTGGGGGATTGCCGGGTAACCCAGCGCCCCGGTCCTGATGAGACAGATGGTCCCGATCCGCCGATCTTGCCGCGGAGATATGACGATCGGGACCCTAACAGGGCCGATTCCCACAGAAAACTAGCTGGAAGGGGGGGCAAGGCTTTGATTGTCCTGATTTCCAAATTTGTGCGATCATTGTTGGATTACGTGTAAGCGCTGTGCTAACCCTGGAAGGACCGCGTATGCCCAAGGGGCGATGCGGACCTCGTGACTGGGTAACCAACAACGAATAAACGTTGAGAAACAGGAGGCTAGAGACATGACACCTAAGAAATTGGGGCTGCTGCCACTCGCCGGGCTCGCGCTGGTGATGCTGCAGGCCGGCACCGCGGCCGAGGCACTGGCCGCGGCTTGTCCGGCCATTACCGTGGCCAACGATCAGGGAATTGCCGGGGCATACCCGCAGCAGTTCGAATTGGCGGAGTTCGAGAAGCTGGCGGGCTGCAAGCTGGCGTTTTCGGAAAATCAGGCGCTCGGCCAGCGGCGGCAACGATGACGGGTTGCCGACGATCATGCCGTTCAGCTTGCCGATCGCCGGATTTTCCGAAAACGCCAGCTTGCAGCTGGCCAGTTTCTCGAACTCGGCCAGCTCGAACTGCTGCGGGTACTCCCTGGCACTTCCCAGGTCC
>PVMK01123918.1_pt1 | contig 14811 bp, 12 predicted proteins | sample 1853481 | NCBI WGS metagenome assembly PVMK01 (sample SAMN08533507, study PRJNA380276) | Marine sediment metagenome, whole genome shotgun sequencing project.
CGTAGTCATGGGCGCCTCCCGCCTTCGGGATTGATTTGACGGCGTAGCTCGGTGCATTGAGTCCGGCGGCATGGGCAGCTCGTTCGAACAAAGTGTCGAAATTGGTTGTTAGTAGCCTGGAACGTCCCTCCGCATCTCGCGAAAGCTGGAGCAGCGCCAGGTGATCAGGAAAGGCAACAACGTCCTTTGCTCCGAGCAATTCGGCGATAGCGATCCGGACGGGGGATGGCGTGCCGGGCCGATGGGTTCTCTTCTCCAACGAGCGCAGGGCGCGGTCAAACTCCCATCTTTCGAATGGTATTCGCTCTGCAGGCTCTTTGTCTCGGGTCTCACCGAGTTTTTCGTAGACTTGTTCGGTCAATTTTTTGAACGACGGCAACCCCACCCGCTGGGATACGCCAGCACCGCAGAGGAAAACGGCATTGCCGTCGTCCACCGCGCGGATCAGCTCGTCCGGAATATCAGTGCCGTCTTCCAAGAACCGCATTGCAGTATCCCCGAAAGGATCAAGTTTCAGATTTTTTTAGAGGCACATGCTTCTTTGTACCCGGCATTTGACCCCGACCACTGCTACCTGTTATCGCGCCATTCCTCGACCCAGAGGGTCGTCGTGCCCTGGTGGCCGGTGGGGCGCACCCCTTCCAGCCACTTCGGCAGCACATAGGCGTTGGCCCGCCAGTAGAGGGGGATGACCGGCAGGTCTTCGGCATAGAGGGTCTGCAGGCGCTGCCACAAGGCCTTGCGCTTGTCGCGGTCGAGCTCGATCTCGATGGCGTCGATCAGCTCGTCCATCGCCGGGCTTTGGTAGCCGGTGTAGTTCTGGCCGCCCCAGCCGTTGTCGGGCGAGGGGACCTGGTCGGAATAGAGGGTCGTCCGCGGCACGCTTTCCGGACTGGACAGCCAGGCGAACATGGCGAGCCCGGTGAATTTGCGCTTGCTGACCGTTTCGCCGAAGAACACCCGGGCCGGCTCGTTGCGGATGCGCGCCTCGATCCCGGCGTCGCGCCACTGGCTCTGCAACACCTGCTGCACCAGCTCCCGCGAACGGTTGCCGGCCGTGGTCATGAGCTCGAGGCTGAGACGCTCGCCCGCCGCGTTCACGCGCACGCCGTCGCTCCCCAGCGTCCAGCCGGCCTCCTCCAGCAGGGCGGCGGCGCGGGCCGGGTCGTAGGGATAGGTCGGGATCTCGGCGCTGTGGACCCAATCGAGCGGAGAGACCGAGGCGTCGGCGACCGGCTGCCGGCCGGCAAAGAGCTGCTGGCTGATCGCCGCCCGGTCGAGGGCAAGCACCAGCGCCTGGCGCACGCGCGGGTCCCCGAGGATCGGGTTGTCCAGGTTGAGGTCCAGGTGTTCGTAGATGAGACCGGGCTTGAACAAAACATTGTAACGCGTTCCAAACCGTGGCTCGAATGCGAGAGCTTGGTCCAACGTCAGGCCCAGTTCCCCGGCGATCATGTCGATGGCCCCCGACAGCAGGTTGGCTTCCAGCGCCGCCGTGTTCTCGATCACCCGCACCGTGATCTTGTCGAAATCCGGCTTGGCGCCGTACCAGGTCGGGTTCGGCTCGACCGTGATATGGGAGCCGGCCGAGACCTGCGTGACGCGGTAGGGGCCGAAGTAGAGCCCCGGGTTCGTCGGGTCGACGTCGAAGGTGGTGCGGTTGCGATAGGCCGCCGGATCGGCCTCGAAGATCGGCCGCTCCAGATGGGCCGGCAAGAGATCGAAACCGCCCGAGGCGTTATAGGTGAAGGTGATGCGGTCGACATGCACCGTGAAGGTCTTGTCGTCGATCACGTCGATGGAGAGGATCCGCCGGAAGGCCTCGAACCCGGCGACGCCCGTTTTCGGATGACGGCCCACCTCCCAGGTGAAGACCACGTCCTCGGTGGTGACCGGCGTGCCGTCGCCCCAGGTTGCCTGCGGGTGCAACTGGTAGGTGACGGCGATCCCCTCGGTGCCGTCGTCCAGGGTTTCGGGCGCCGCCAGCCCGTTTTCGATGCTCGGCAGCTCGACGCAGAGCATGCAGATCAGCTGCCAGTCGTGGTCGTAGGCGGTGATCGGCCGCCGGGTCATGGCGAGCACGTAGCTTTTCGCCAGCATCGAATCGATCAGGGGATGAAGGGTCGAGGGATACTGGGTGATGCCGATCTTGAGCTCGCCGGCCGGCGATTGGGCGGGCGTTCCCAAGAGCAGGACAAGACTGGCGGTCAAGATGGCCAGCAGGCTGCGCGGGTTTCGCAAGGAACAGGTGCCTCCAGATTCGTGCGCGGATCGAAATCTAACCGACAAACGCCGCCGATGGGAGGTCTTCGGGCCATTCCCCACCACCCCCGCATCTATCCGCGTGCCCGGTGGGCGCGCCGTCACTTTCGCTCAAAGTCACGTGAGGGGTGACGCCCATCACATCGATTCACCGGCCGGCCGTCGTATCTCTCGTAGATGCCGGCGCGAGATCCCGTGTCGGCCAGCAACTAGGGACGGGAAGACCCCATGAGACCGACCGCGAGCGGGCAAGAGCAAGGGAGTGTGATCGACAATCGTCCCTATCAGGCGAAGCTTGCGCGCTCGCTGATCGACACGATGGGCCTCGATGGCGCCATTTACGCCTGTCAGTCCAACGCTTGGCACGGTGTCCTTGAGTGCGTGCTTGCCTACCGCGCCGGCCTGACACATCAAAGTATGGCCTGACACGTCAAAGCATATGGCGAGTCTCCACGCCGGGCGAGTTAGGGACTTGCCCGGCCTCAATGAACGCGGGAAAGTGCGTCCTTGCCTTTGATCCTGCCGCCGCCGCGCGATCCTGTCGCACGCTGAAGACGGCAGCCGGGGCGAACCGCCGGGTGGGGAACGGACGGAAAGCGGGCGCGGGGGTGGTGGAGCAGCATCAGCAACAGGAGACAGAAGCCGGCCCGTGGCGCACCCTGCAGGGGGTGCGTGAACGCAGGCCGCTCGTCCATGTGATCACCGGCTTCGTGGCCGCCGACCTTACCGCGAATCTCCTGCTGTCTGTCGGCGCGCGCGTGGTGATGGCGCAAGACAAGGCGGAGGCCGAGGATTTCGTCGCCCTGGCCGATGCACTCTGCCTCAACCTCGGAATCCTCACTGCGGACAGGGTCGAGCCCATGATTGCAGCGGCCCGCTTCGCGGTCGAACTGGGCAGACCCTGGGTGCTCGATCCGGTCGGGATCGGTATCAGTGCAGAGCGGCGCTCGCTCGCCATGCGGCTCAGCGGCTTGCAGCCGACGGTCATTCGCGGCAACGCGGCCGAGATCTTGGCGATGGCCGAAGGCGAGGAGGCGCCTGTCGCCGGCGTCGACAGCTCCGTCGATTCGGCCGAAGCTCTCGATGCCGCCCATGACCTCTCCAGGTCGACCGGCGCCCTGGTGGCGGTCTCCGGCCCCGTCGATTACGTGACCGACGGTTCGCGCCTTGCGGCGGTCGCCAACGGCCATCATCTGATGGCCAGGGTAACCGGCGTGGGCTGCGCCCTCTCGGCCCTGATGGCGGCGTGCTGCACGGTGGAAGAGGATGTGCTGGCGGCGGCCAGTCATGCCCTGGCGATTCTTGGCCTGGCGGGCGAACTGGCGGCGGACGAGGCCTCGGGCCCGGCAAGCTTTCGCACCGGCCTGATCGACAGGCTTTACAGTTTGGACCAGGACAGTCTCGACGCGGGAGCGCGAATTCAGTGAAGTTGTTTGGCCGCCATTCCAGGGGGCGGGACCGGCGGTTCAAGACCAGCCGGTCTTTCGATCCCTTGCTCTACCTCGTCATCGGTACGGCCGATCTACGCGCGGGGTGCGATTTGGAGGCCGTCGTGGTGGCGGCGGCGCGCGGCGGCGCCAGTCTGGTGCAGCTGCGCGAGAAGAACGCCTCCCTGCAGCGGATGGTCGAGCTGGCGCGTGCGCTCAAGGCCCTGCTGCAGCCGCTTGGCGTGCCGCTCATCATCAACGATCGGGCCGAGGCGGTCCTGGCGGCCGATGCTGACGGCCTGCATGTCGGCCGGGAGGACATGCCAGTGCTGGCGGCCCCCATGGCCATCGGCCGCCACCGCATCCTCGGCGCCTCGGCCGCCAACCTCCACGAGGTCCGCGCCCTCGACCTCGATGCGGTCGACTATCTGGGGGCCGGTCCCGTCCTCGACACCGCGACCAAGGCCGATGCCGGCGACGCGATCGCTCCGGAGGGGCTGTGGCGCCTGCGGGTCGGCATGAGCGTGCAGCTTCCCATTGTCGGCATCGGGGGGATCACGGTCGAAAACGCGGCGGACTGCGTCAAAGCCGGCGCCGACGGCGTTGCGGTGGTTTCCGCCATTGCCGACGCGGAGGATCCGGGCGCGGCGGCGCGGCACCTCCGCGACGCGGTCGAAACCGCACGAGAGGCGCGCGCATCCGCTATGACCTGAAGGGCCGGCAGGGAGAGAGCAGGGCATGAGGTACGTTCGGATCTTTGAGGATGAGAACGGCGAATCGCATTTCGCCGAAATGGAGATGCGCCTGGCGCCGGTGGTGCTTTCGCTAACAGTCCCGGCGATGGAAGCAAGCGAGCCACAGGCGGCGAGACAGATCCTCTTCGTTCGCTTGTCGTCGGATTGGAACACCGACTGGCATCCGGCCCCGGCCTATCAGTACATGTGCGTGCTCAGCGGCACGGCCGAGATCACGGTCAGCGACGGCGATGTCCGCCGCTTTTCAGCGGGCGACACGGTTCTGCTCCAGGATATCACCGGCAAGGGGCACAAGACGCAAGTCATTGGCGAGGAGGAGATGCTGGTCGCTGCGGTCCAGTTGGCCTGAGGCCCCGGGTGGCGCCGATCGGCAGTTCTTGGATTTGCCAGCTTCGTCCATATGTTTAATATCCAGGAAACCAGTACCTTGTATGGTTTTCTACGTCGACCGTATGAGCAGGCGGCCAGGTCTTTTCCCTCGTCGTTCTGATTCGCCGGCCCAGTGTTCGAGCGGTTCTCTGCTGACCGCTGTCCCAAGGCCAATCGACCCTAGCATGGAACCGCCATGCCGAACGATGTGACCGACCAACGCACCAGCCGCCTGCCCCGTTTTCTCGGCCGCAAGGCGAGCCGCCCGGTGCGCGTCCTCTGCATCGACGGCGGCGGTATCCGCGGCATTCTGGCCACCATGGTGCTGACCGAATTGGAGCGCCGCACGGACAAGCCGATCGCCGATTTGTTCGATTTCATCGCCGGCACCTCGACGGGAGGCTTGGCCGCGCTGGGCCTGACGGTGCCGGGCGAGGATGGCCGGCCGCGCTACACCGCGCGCCAGGTGATGAAGCTTTACGAGATGTTCGGCCCCAAGGTGTTTTCCCGCTCGGTCTGGCATCAAATCCGCGCGGTCGGCAACCTGGCCGACGGCAAGTACCCGGCGGCCGGCCTGGAGGAGATGCTGAACGAGCTGTTCGGCGGCGCCCGGCTGTCGGAATCCCTGGTCGACGTGCTGGTTCCCAGCTACGAGATCGAGCGGCGCATCCCCTTCTTCTTCAAGAGCTGGCGCGCCATCGAGAACGAGAGCTACGACTATTCCATGGCCCAGGTGGTACGGGCCGGCACCGCCGCGCCGACCTACTTCGAGCCGGCCCACATCCCGGCCGACGGCGACGACTATTACGCCCTCGTGGACGGCGCCTTGGTGGCCTACAACCCCGGCCTTTGCGCCTATGTGGAGGCGCGCCAGCTCTACCCCGAGGCCAAGGATTTCCTCGTTGTGTCTTTGGGCACGGGGCAACTCACCCGGCGCCTCCCCTACGACGAGGCGAAGGACTGGGGCGCGGCGCGCTGGGCGGAGCCGATCTTCTCCATCATGTGCGATTCCTCGGCCGCGGCGGTGGACCATCAGCTCGAGCAGCTCCTGCCGCCGGGCCCGCACGGCCTCAAGCGCTACTACCGATTCCAGGTGCGCCTGGACACCGGCAGCGACGATATGGACGACGCCAGCAGCACCAACCTGCGGGTCCTCAAGCTGTTGGGCCAGGACATGTTGCTCAGGAACCGCAGTCGCCTGCGCATTCTGGCGCAACATCTGGCGGAATACGCCGAACTGGGTTAACCCGAAAAAAAGAGAAGGAGGCTCGCGGCCATGACCGATCTGGTCCTGCTGTCGCGCGACGGTGATATCGCGACCGTCGCGCTCAATCGTGGCGAGCGCATGAATGCCTTCAACTTGGCCATGTGGGACTCGCTTCAGCGGGTCATGGCGGAGGTCAACGGCGACGACAGCCTGCGCTGTGTCGTGCTGCGCGGGGCCGGCGAGGCGCCCTTCGGGGCCGGCGCCGATATCGCCGAGTTCGAAACCGTGCGCGCCGACGCCGCCCAGGCCCGCGCCTATGCCCGGCGCGTGGACGCGGCGATGGAGGCCGTCGCCGACTGTCCCTGGCCCACGCTGGCGATGATCCGCGGCGCCTGCGTCGGTGGCGGGCTGGAACTGGCGGTCAATTGCGATCTCAGGATCTGCGGGGCGGGCGCGCGCTTCGGCATCCCCATCAATCGCATCGGGCACTGCCTGCCGATGCCGGCCATGCGGGCCTTGGTGGAGCTGGTCGGGCGCTCGGTCGCGCTTGAGGTGTTATTGGAAGGTCGAATTCTAACTGCCTGTGAAGCAAAGGATATTGGCCTGGTCAATCGGGTGGTGCCGGACGACGAATTAGCGGCGGAGGCGGGCGCTACAGCCGAGCGGATCGCCCGCGGCGCGCCGCTTGCCGCCCGCGGCCACAAGCGCCTAGCGCACCGCGCCCTGGACCCCCGGCCGCTCTCCGAGGAGGACTGGGCGGCGGCCTTCGAGACCTGTGACAGCGCCGACTACCGGGAAGGCGTTCGCGCCTTTCTCGCCAAGCAAAAGCCGGTCTTCAAAGGGCGCTGACCGGCGCGATTGTCCCGGCGCGGGGCGGGGGCGGCAACGGCGCGGCGCTTGACTCACCGCCTCTCTCGTTGTAGAACAAAACACGAACAATTAAGAGCGACTTTCCAGACCGCAGGGAGATCAGAGACGTGCCGACAGCACGAAGCCGGCGTGGCGCCGCGCGCCCAAAGGCCCCAAAGGCCCAGAAGACAGTGATCACAGAGCTGCGCGCGCGCATTCGCGCCCTCGAACAGGGCCAGGTTCCACACGCCCCCGAATGGCCCGAGGAAGTGTCCGCGCCCGGAGGCCTGCCGCCTGGGACGTTGCCTGGGACGTTGCCCGGGATGTCGCCTCTGGCCCCCGGGGTCATGCCTCCGGGGATCATGCCTCTGGGCGTGCCGGCGATCGATGCCCATCTGCCGGGCGGCGGCCTCAGGCTGGCGGGTCTGCACGAGATCGCCGGCGCGCGCGACGAGTGGGACGACGCCGTCGTCGCCGGCTTCTGCCTGGCCCTACTGGGGCGCTTGGCCGCCGCCCGCGGCCGGACCGGCGGAGGATCCCCGGCGGGATCGGTCCTCTGGGCGGCCCGGCGAGCCGATCTCTATGGCCCCGGTGTGGCTGGCCTGATGGGGCCGCGGGCTGGCCCCGCGAACTCCGAGAGAACCGAGGGATTTCATCCCGGCCGGTTGATCCTGGTGCGCGCGCGCCGGGACGCCGACGTGCTCTGGGCCCTGGAGGAGGGCCTGCGCGCGCCGGCTGCCGTGCTGAGCGCCGCACTAAGCGCTGTGGTGGGCGAGGTCGCCGAGCCGGACGACACCGCCATGCGGCGTCTGCAGCTCGCGGCCGAAACCGCCGGGCGGCCTTGTTTCCTACTGCGCCGGCGGCTCTTCGCCGAGCGCGTCGCGACGACCACGTCGATGCCCGCGGTGGCGCTCACCCGCTGGCGGGTCGGCGCTTTGCCGTCGACGGAAATGGGGTCGGCCATAGGGTTCGGGGGCCTGACCGGTTGGCCGGGCCGGCCGCGCTGGCGGCTGGAATTACTGCGCTGCCGGGGTGCGGCGCCTGGAAGCTTCACGGTGGAGTGGGACGATGCGGCGGGTGGTTTCGATCTGGCTGCCCCGGTTCGCGACCGACCGGTGGCGCCGGAGGCAGCAGGGGTGCGAACAGCGGTGCCTGGGACATTCGGGACGAACCGGCAGGCCGGCTGATCCGACCGCCGACTCCCGGCGCCCCGCTCGGCCGCCTGTCCGACCTGTGGCCCTCGTCGCGCGGGCCGGCGCGCGCGTGATGCTGGCCGCCGTCGACGACACCGCGGTCATGGCGGGCCTGGCGCCCGGCATGCCGCTGGCCGGCGCGCACGCCCTGGCGCCCGATCTGGAGACGGCGCCGCACGACCCCCAAGGCGACGCCGCGGCCTTGGCCCGTCTCGCCACCTGGTGCGAAGGCTACAGCCCCTGGACCGCGTCCGATGGTCTCGAGCTCGGCGGGGCGGCCGGCCTGCTGCTCGATGCCACCGGCTGTGCCCATCTCTTCGGCGGCGAGCCGGCCTTGCTCGCCGACCTGGAAGCTTGGCTGGCGGGTCGCGGCTTCACCGCCCGCGCGGCCCTGGCGGAGACCCTCGGCGCCGCCTGGGCGCTCGCCCGCTTCGGCCCGCCCCAAGGCGCGAGCGAAACCATGCTGCGCGTGGTGCCGACGGGGGGCTTGCGTGCCGCGCTGGCGCCGTTGCCGCCGGCGGCGCTGCGCCTGCCGGCGGAAACCTGCGAGCTGCTGGCCCGCCTCGGGTTGCGGCGCATCGGCGATCTGCTTGAACTGCCGCCGGCGGTGCTGGTCCCCCGCTTCGGCCCGCTGCTGGCGCGCCGCCTGCGCCAGGCCCTCGGCGCCGAGGCCGAACCTCTCACGCCCGGCGCGCCACCGCCGCCGCCCCAGGCGCGCCGCCTCTTCGCCGAGCCCATCGCCACGCCGGAAGATCTGGCGCGCGCCCTGGACGGCCTGAGCGCGGCCCTCTGCGACCGCCTGGAGGCCGAGGGGCTGGGCGCGCGGCGCCTGGTGCTCACGGCCGTGAAGGTGGATGGCGGCCAGCAGCGCTTGAGCGTCGGCACCAGCCGTCCGTGCCGCGACCCGGGCCACCTGACCTATCTGTTCAGAGACAGGCTGGAACGGCTCGACCCTGGTTTTGGCGTCGAGGCGATGACGCTCTCTGCGGCCGTTGTCGAACCGCTCGCCGCCCGCCAGATCAGTCTAGCCGGTAGAGATCTCGTCGACGGGGGAACCGGTCTGTCCGACCTGCTCGACCGCCTGACGAGCCGCCTCGGCGCGGGGGGCGTCTATGGGCTGGCCCCGTGCGCGAGTCACCTGCCGGAACGGGCGGTGACGGCTTGCCCGGTACTCGATGGTCTCAAACGGCCACAGTCCTGGCGGCGCGGTCAGCCCCGGCCGCTGCGCCTGTTCGACCCGCCGCAGCCGGTCGAGGTCCTGGCGCTGTTGCCCGATCATCCGCCACAGCGCTTCCGCTGGCGGCGGCTGCAGCACCGGGTGGTCCGCGCCGAAGGGCCGGAGCGTCTCACCGGCGAGTGGTGGTGCGACGCCGCGGCGATGGACACGCACGGCCAAGGCCACCGTGGAGCGGAAACCCGCGACTATTTTCGGGTCGAGGACGAGGACGGCCGCCGTTACTGGCTCTACCGCAGCGCCGGCCGCTGGTTCCTGCACGGCCTCTTCGCATGAGCACCCCATGACCGCTCCCGTGACCTCTCCACCACTCGTGCCCGCCTACGCCGAGCTGCAGGTGACCAGCAACTACAGCTTCCTGCGCGGCGCCTCGCACCCGGACGAGCTGGTGATTACCGCCAAGGCGCTGGGCCTCGCCGCCCTCGCCATCGCCGACCGCAACTCGCTGGCCGGCGTGGTGCGCGCCCACGTGGCGGCCAAGGAGGCGGGCCTGCGGCTCGTCGTCGGCGCGCGGTTGGTGCCTCGTGACGGACCGGAGGTGCTCTGCTTCCCGAGCGACCGGGCCGCCTACGGCCGGCTCTGCCGCCTGCTCACCCTGGGCAAGCGCCGGGCGGAGAAGGGGGCCTGCGACTTTAGCCTGGAGGAGCTGCTGGAATACGGGCGCGGGCCAGGTCTTCGTCGTCCTGCCGCCCGAGCCGCTGCGCGTCGTCCATCCGCACGCGCCCTATCCCGACGCCGCTTTCCGGTCCGCGCTCGCGCGCCTCCTCGCGGCCTTCCCCGGCGCCTGCTACCTCGCGGTCCAGCAACTCTACCGCGGCGACGACGCCCGGCGTCTGGCGGCGCTTTCCACGCTTGCCGAGGAGAGCGGCGCGCCTCTGGTGGCGACCAACGACGTCCGCATGCACGGGCCCCGGCGCAAGGTCCTGCTCGACGTCGTCACCTGCATTCGCGAGGGCTGCACCATCGACGAGGCCGGCTTTCGCCTCGCGGCCAATGCCGAGCGCCATCTGAAGTCGCCCCAGGTCATGGCGCATCTGTTCCGCGACCACCCTGAGGCGCTGGCTCGCACGCTGGAGATCGTGGAGCGCTCGACCTTCAGTCTCGACGAGCTGCGCTACGAGTACCCCGACGAGGTCACCGAAGACGGCCGCACCCCGCAACAGGAGCTCGCCCATCTCGCCTGGCGAGGGGCGGGCGGGCGCTATCCCGGCGGCCTGCCGGGGGGCGTCAAGGCGACCATCGAGCACGAGCTGGCGCTCATCGACGAACTCGGCTACGCGCCCTATTTCCTCACCGTGGCCGATCTGGTGCGCTTCGCCCGGTCGCGCGGCATCCTCTGCCAGGGCCGCGGCTCGGCGGCCAACTCGGCGGTCTGCTATTGCCTCGGCATCACGGCGGTCGACCCGGCGCGCCTCGACCTCCTGTTCGAGCGCTTCGTCAGCGCCGAACGCGGCGAGCCGCCCGATATCGACGTTGACTTCGAGCACGAGCGCCGCGAAGAGGTAATCCAGTACATCTATGAAAAGTACGGCCGCGACCGGGCCGGCCTGACGGCCACCTTCATCTGCTACCGCGGCCGCGGCGCCATCCGCGAGGTCGGCAAGGCGCTCGGGCTTTCCGAGGACCGGGTCGCGGCGCTCTCCGGCGCCCTCTGGGGCTGGAGCCGCGAGGGCCTCGACGCGGCAACGGTGCGTGAGCTCGGGCTCGATCCCGCCGACCGGCGTCTCGACCTCGCCCTCAGGCTGGCGCACGAGCTGATCGGCTTTCCCCGCCACCTGTCGCAGCACGTCGGCGGCTTCGTCATGACCCGCGGCCTCTTGTCGGAGCTGGTGCCGATCGAGAATGCCGCGATGAAAGACCGCACGGTCATCGAATGGGACAAGGACGATCTCGACGCCCTCGGCATCCTCAAGGTCGACGTGCTGGGGCTCGGCATGCTGACCTGCGTGCGGAAGGCCTTTGCCCTGTTGCGCAGCCATTATGGCCGCGACGTCAATCTCGCCACCATCCCCGGCGGCGATTCGAAGGTCTTCGACATGTTGTGCCGGGCCGATTCCATCGGCGTGTTCCAGGTCGAGAGCCGCGCCCAGATGTCCATGCTGCCGCGCCTCAAGCCGCGCGACTTCTACGACCTGGTGATCGAGGTGGCGATCGTCCGTCCCGGGCCGATCCAGGGCGACATGGTCCACCCCTATCTGCGCCGGCGCAACGGCGAGGAAACGGTCAGCTATCCCTCGGCGGAGCTGGCCGAGGTGCTGGGCAAGACCCTCGGCGTGCCGCTGTTCCAGGAGCAGGCGATGAAGATCGCCATCGTCGCCGCCGGCTTCACCCCCAGCGAGGCCGACAAGCTGCGCCGCGCCATGGCCACCTTCCGCCGGGTCGGCACCATCCACACCTTCCGCGACAAGCTGGTCGAGGGCATGGTGGCGCGCGGCTACGACCGCGACTTCGCCGAGCGCTGCTTCCGCCAGATCGAGGGCTTCGGCACCTACGGCTTTCCGGAAAGCCACGCCGCCAGCTTCGCGCTCCTGGTCTACGTCTCGGCCTGGCTCAAGTGCCATTACCCGGAGGTTTTCGCCGCGGCGCTGCTGAACAGCCAGCCCATGGGCTTCTACGCCCCGGCGCAGATCGTGCGCGACGCCCGCGACCACGCTGTCGAGGTGCGCCCGCCCGACGTCAACGCCAGCGACTGGGACTGCACCCTGGAGCCCGCCGCCGGCGCGTGTTTCGCCCTGCGCCTGGGGCTCAGGCAGATCAAGGGCCTGGCCGAGGCCGAGGCGCGCGCGCTGGTGGCCGCCCGCGGCAACGGCTACGCCGAGGTGCGCGCGCTATGGCGCCGGGCGGGGCTCGGCGCCAAGCCACTGGAGGCGCTCGCCCGGGCCGATGCCTTCGGCACCCTCGGGCTCAACCGGCGCGCCGCGCTCTGGGCGGTCAAGGGCCTGCCGCTCGGCGCGGCCGGGGGTGCACCTCTACCGCTGTTCGCCGCCGCCGGCGAGGAGGAGCAGGGCCAGGAGCCGGAGGTGATCCTGCCGCCGGCGGCGCTCAGCGAGGAGGTGGTCGACGACTACCGGAGCCTGCGCCTCTCCTTGAAGGCGCATCCGGTTTCTTTCCTGCGCGACGAGTTCTCGGCCATGGGCCTGGTCGAGGCGGCGCGGCTCGGCGAGTTGCCCGACGGCTGCTGGGTCAGGCTCGCCGGCCTGGTCCTGGTGCGCCAGCGCCCCGGCAGCGCCAAGGGTGTGATCTTCGCCACCCTGGAGGACGAAACCGGCGTCGCCAACACGATCGTCTGGGCGGACGTTTTCGCCCGCTACCGCCAGACGGTCCTCAAGGCGAGCCTGCTGATGGTCGAGGGGCGCCTCCAGCGCGAGCAGACGGTGATCCACCTGGTGGCCCAGCGCCTGACCGATATGACCGACCGCCTGCACGCCCTAGCCCAACCCGATGCGCCGCTGGAGCCGTCCTTCGCACCACCATTAGCCCGGGCCGACGAAGTCAAGCGCCCGGGCCGCGAATTGCGCGATCTGCCAACCGGCCCCGACCCGCTCTACCCGTCGCGCAATTTCCATTGAGCGCCTCTGCGCTGACTGTGCGGCCCGCGCCGCCCGCGCGCGCCATTCAGGCTGTACGCAATGACACGTTTTAGGTAATATTCTTACTACAGCAACAACCATAACGACAGGAGGGTATCATGCCGACCGAAATCTATTTCGCCACCAATCGCCGGCAGCCGCGCAAGAAAGGCGGTCCCTTCGGAAACCGCTTCCACACCGACGGCCCGCACTTCTTCGAGGTCGGGCGGGCACAGGTCACCTGGCGTGACGCCAAGATCGAAGACCGGGATTGGGACCGGTACCAGGTGACCTACGAACTGGAGAAAGGCATCAAACCGAAGGCTCGGCTGCTGGCCGCGGGTCATGCGCCCGAGCTGCACCGCAAGGTTCCATCGGGCGGCCGTGCCGGCAGCGCCCGTCTGTTTCGGGAACTGCGCGAGGCCATGCAGGAGCATGAGTGCGATGTGCTGGTCTACATCCACGGTTTTGCCAACGACTTCGAAAACTCGATCGCCCGCGCCGCTCAACTGAAGGAGCTCTACCGGATCACGCCCCCGGACAACGGCCAGCCGGGCGAGCCGGGCGAGCCGCACGAGCCCTACGTTTTCGCCTTCTGCTGGCCGTCCGACGGCAAGGTCCAGCCGCCCTGGAAATACGCCAGCGACCGCGAGGACGCGGCCTTGTCGGGCATCGCCATGGCGCGCGCCCTCAGGAAGTTCGTCGACTTTCTCAATGAGGGCGAGCCCTGCCGGCGCCGGCTCCATCTGGTGGCCCACAGCATGGGCAATTGGGCCCTGCGCCATGCGGTCATCGGGCTGCGCGCGCTGATGGACGAAGGACGCCTGCCGAAGATCTTCGACAACGCCTTTCTCATGGCCGCCGACGAGGACGAGGACTGCTTCGAAGTCCCTGAGAAACTGGCCGCGCTCACCCAGATGGTAGGGGCGGTGCACGTCTATCACAGCCGCGACGACCTGGCCCTCAAGGTCAGCGATACGACCAAGGGCAACATGGACCGCCTCGGCGCCAACGGTCCGCGCAGCTTCAGCGGCATCAGCGCCCGCATCGCGGCGGTCGATTGCAGCAAGGTCGACTTCACCGAGGTGGCCCACGGCAATCACCAGTACTACCGCCTGCGCCCGGAGGTGATCGCCGACGTGCGGCAAGTGCTGGACGGCCGCCTGGAGCCGGACGAAATTCCGGGCCGGCAGGTGGTGGAATCGGGCCGCCGCTATCGCATCGGACAATAGCGGAGCAGGTTGGTATTAGACGTTCACGAGAGCCGCGCCGGGAGAGGGGCGGGCGCGGCTGTCGCCCGAGCCGGCGCGGCCGGGCTCTTGTCCCGTCGCGGATCGGCGATGATGACCGACTTGCTGCCGCCCAGGTCGAGACCGGCGAGCGCCGCCTTGTAGGTCATGCTGCGCGACAGGCGCAGAACGTCGGTGAGCGCCTCTTCTTCGCTTTCGTAGGGCCACATGCGGCAGCCGCCGAGCGCCGGCCCGCGCGCGCTATTGTGGATCGCGATGATGGTTTTCAGGCCGCTTTCAGGGTCGTGGCCGAAGGCGACCTCTTCGTGGCCGTCGAATTCTGGATGGGTAAAGACCGGTACCGTCATATGGCGTTCGATTGGACCTGCTCACGGACCTCCCCGGGGGCAGAGCCGACCTCCTGTTCTGCTCGGGTAAGACACAAGTTTCGGTCTTGTCTCGAAAGTATTCAACCGGACTTCACTTAAGAGTGCGTAAATAGTCAGAAGAGTTCGGAAAGTCGCCAGGCAGGGTCAGAATAGAACCCACCGCGGCCGAATTGCGCAAAAGGCTTATCCCGTTCGCTCCGGTAGCCCATGATGTTGTGTGCTTGCCTCGGCCAGAGATATCCCGACAAGGCCATGGTTTTGCTGCTATCTCACGGGTTTGCCCGCCGAAACGGTAGTGACCCGCGCGTCCATATCTAGACGAGCCGGA
>PVMK01178405.1_pt1 | contig 14811 bp, 15 predicted proteins | sample 1853481 | NCBI WGS metagenome assembly PVMK01 (sample SAMN08533507, study PRJNA380276) | Marine sediment metagenome, whole genome shotgun sequencing project.
GCGCTCCGTCGTAGAGCGCCGCCGGGGCGATGACCAGATAGTCTGCCGCAGTTGCGGGGTCTTGAAGGTCCGAGGGCACGTCGTTCCAGATCGAGCTAGGCGTGCGCGCTTCTCCCGGGGCGAGCCCGAAGTACTGGCGCTCTGTTTCGACCGCGAGCTGCACTCCGGTTGGAGTCGTGACGGCACCCGTGAGCCGCACGGGCCGTCGCGGGTCGGTCACGTCGAGCAGCTGAGTACCATCCCCGGTGATGCCGGTGACCTCCAACGAGGCGTCTTGGTTGGCACCGAAGAGCAGAGAGGCCGAGGCTGTGGAGTACCCACGCGCGTAGGTCACGTCCGCCGAGTCGAGGTACAGCATGCTTGCGCCCGGGCCGGTCGACTCGATCGAAAGCGTGTTCTCGCCCTCGTTGAAAGCGGAGAGGGGAACCGGGAAGGTGGCTTGATGTGGCACGACGCCTTCGAACTGGGCGGCGCCGACGAGCGTTCCGTTGAGCCGCACTTCGACCGAATGGAGCTCGTCGGTGATGCCGTGCAGGTCGACGCGAAGGGTCCCGTCTCCCATGACGGCCTCGAGGTTGAACGCGACGACGGCTGCCTGCGGCATGGACGGCGCCGCCGAGATCAATTGCCAGAACCAGTAGTCCTCGTCTGGGTTCTGTGCGACGACGACCGCAGGGATGGCGTTCTCTTCGATGTGCAGGCTGCCCTCGTACTCGAGGCCGTCGGTGAGCGTGCCCGGTGCTGCGACCTGCTCTGTCATCGTGATGCCGGCGTCGAGCGAGAGCCGGTACATTCGTTCGAGCGTGTAAAGGCTTTCCCGCCCGACGCCGAAGAACGTGAGCGCGGAGCCATCGGCCGAGCCGGCCCATGCGACGGCCTCGCCTTCTTCAGTCAGGAGAAGCTCGCCGGTTTGGATGCGATCGAGCACGCTTGCCTCGTCGAGCCCGAGCCGGGCGGCGATTTCCGCTGCGCTGACTTCGTAGAGCCCGGTCTCTTCGATTCCGAAGTAGATGGCAACCGGATCGCCCGCACGTTGCTTTTCGGAACTGGCGGCTTTCGGCGCGCGCCCTAGCGAGGTGATGCGATGTGCCTCGCGGGCGTAGCTGGAATCACCTTCGAGCAGGCTTTCACCCTCTGAGCTGGGGGTGACGTCGAACGGCCCATGGGTCGACTGGACTCCATTCACATCGACTTCCACCAAGAGGTACCGCTGCGCTTCGCTCGCATCGCCGCCTTCGTCGCGGAAGTCGTAGACACCCCCCTGCGGTGCGTCGAGCAATCCCGGAAGCAGCCCTTCGTGCAGCGCTTCCCATTCGCCGTCCCGCTCGCCGGATAGGTAGAAGCCGACGGTGCCGGTCTCCGATGAAGTCACCCAGTGGACGATTAGCGAACCATCGTCCTCGAACGCACCGAACGACTGGAGGGTTGCATGCGTGAAGAGCTCACAACTGAAGTCCATGTTTTCGCCGTTGAGGCAGACATCGAGGCCGGAGTTGCCGAACAGGAGGTCGGTGCCGTTTCCGCCGTCGAGCCTATCGTTGTCAGCATTGCCGTTGAGGGTGTCGTTGCCGCCGTCTCCGTTGATGATGTCCGGACCGTCGCCACCGCTCAGGGTGTCGTCGTTTGCTCCGCCGTTGATGAAATCGATCCCCGGGCCTCCGTTAGCAGTGTCGTCGCCCGGCCCCCCGTTGATCGTATCCTCTCCCGGCCCGCCATCCAGTATGGGATCGTTGCCACCCTGGCCTTCGAGCTGGTCGTCCCCGGCCCCCCCGAACAGCGAATCGGCGCCCGAATCACCCTCTAGGATGTCGTTGCCGTCCCCGCCGTCCATGAAGTCGTCTCCGGGCCCTCCCCGGAGCGTGTCCGCGTCCGCTTCCCCGAAGAGAAAGTCATCCCCGGCTCCCTCCCATCGATCGTGTCCGCGCCGCTTCCGCCGAGGATGACGTCGGAGTCGCCCTGACCTTGAAGATTGTCGTCGCCGTCCTCGCCTAGGATCGTGTCATCTCCCGGGCCGCCCAGGATCGTGTCGTTGCCACCACCGCCGCACAGGTAGTCGTCGCCGCCTCGGCCAAGCATGGTGTCGGGTCCGGACGTGCCAATGAAGCAATCCACGGCATTGCTCCCAACATAGGGGGGCGTGGTCACGATGTTCGATCCGGCGGGGCAGTCGGCGATCGTACACTGCGCTCGAACCTGGCCGCCTACGAGGCTGGCCGCTCCGAACACCAAACAAGCAATCAACCCCGATCCCCCAGCGCGCCCTCATTCTCCCCCCCACCCGTAGGATGCGGCGGATCATGCCACCTTCTCATCGCGACGTCACGACGATCTGCGCGGGTGCAGAGGCAATTGCCTTGGGTTTCGGGCGCGGCTTTTGCCCATGCGGGGCGGGATCCTCGCCAGGTTCGGCTCTCAGGTTTAGGATCAGGGGATGACTCGTCCGGCCCGCCGGAAATGGCTCACGATTCCGACTCGCATCGTGCTGGGGTACATCTTGGTGCTCGTTGCCTTTGGCGTCGTCGGCGGGCTGAGCTTTTTGCAGCATCACCGGACGTCGCAGTCGCTAGGACTTCTGCAAGATGGATACTTGCCTTTGGCGCTGACTCTGAGCCAGGCCAAAGCGACGCAGAGCGTCTACGCCAACCTGGTGGAGCGTGCGCTTCAGTCGGAACGAAGCACCCCGACCAAGTCCTGGCTCCGCGCAGCGTTACGCATTCGTCCGACCACGCTCCAGCGCGCATACGATGGCCTCGACAAGGCCGAGGCGCTCGCGGAGGAGCGTGGGCGGTTGGCGCCGATGCGTTCGGTTCGCCGAGAGCTGGATGCAATTGCCAAGGCCTACAAAGAGATCGACGCCCAGTACGAGCGGCTGTTCAACGGCACCGCCAGCGAAGAAGAGGTAGCCGACGAGTTGCTGACGAAGATTCGCAGTACCGAGCAGCGGATTGAGCGAAATTACGACCGCGCTTCGCAAAGTGTCCAACAACGAATCTCCCGGACCAGCGCGCTGGCGGCTGCCCAGTCTGAGCGCGCAACCTTTCTGTTGGGGCTGCTCGGGGTCCTGTCGTTGATCGTCGGCGTCGCCGTGACGTTCCTGTCTCAGCGCTTGCTGCGACCGATTCCCTTGTTGCACCAGCGTGTGGCCGCCGTGTCTCGCGGTGACCTTTCGAGTGCGGTCGACGTCAAGCGCGACGACGAGCTCGGTCAACTCGTGGCGGAGTTCGAGCGGATGGTTCAAGCGCTGGCGGCGCGCGATCAGAGCTTGCGCGAGGCAGCGCTTGCGGAACAGCGGCTGCAGCGAATGCAGGTGCAGATCGTCGAAGCGCTGCGGGCGGCAATTGTGGTTGTCAATCGAGACCGGGTCATCAAGACCACCAACCCAGCTGCGGACGAGATTCTCGGTGTCAGCGCACGCGATGTCGGGTCATCGATCGACGACACCTCGCTTCCTCGGCGTTTTCCCGCGCTCGATCGCGCGGTTGCGGAAGTGGCTGAGGGAGGAGACGCTGTGACCCTCGAAGGCGAGCCGATCGCGGGCTTCACGGAGCACCTGGTCGACGTGCTCGTGACGCCCTTTGGCGATGAGGCAGGCGAGGGCGGTATACGCGGGGTTTTGGTCGTCGCGGACGACGTGTCCGATGCGGTCGCCACGAAATCCCGTCTCATTCAAACCGAACGACTGGCGGCCATTGGGCGCATGGCCGCGCACGTAACCCACGAGGTCCGCAACCCGCTGTCGAGCATCGGGCTCAACGTCGACATGCTCGGAGACGAGATTCATGAGCCCGGCTCGGAGGGCAAGAGGCTGTTGGATTCGATCCAGCGGGAGCTCGAACGGCTCGAGAGCATCACCGAGGAGTACTTGCGCCTGGCGCGGCTGCCAGAGCCTTCGCTCACGCCGGAGGACCCGAGTCGCCTCTTACGCGATACCGCCGAGTTCGTTCGACGCGAGATGGACGCTGCGGGCGTCGAACTGAGGTTGGATCTGGCCTCGCAGCTGCCTGCTGTGGCGATGGACGAGCCGCAACTTCGTCAAGCCCTGCTCAACCTTCTCCGCAATGCGCGCGAGGCGATGCCCGACGGCGGCGTCGCCAAGCTCGAAGCGACGCGGTACGACGGAGGCGTGCGCATTCAGGTCCATGATGAAGGCGCAGGCATCGGCGAGGAAGAGCGCGAGCACGTCTTCGATTTGTTCTATACGACCAAAGAGCGGGGCACGGGTCTCGGATTGCCTCTCACACAGCAGATCGTCGTTGCACATGGAGGAAGCATCGTGTGTAAGCCTCGACATCCGCACGGAACCACCTTCGAGGTGTGGTTGCCAGTCGTCACACAAGCGACTACTGGTTCGACCGTGCGGAGGGTTGGATGAGTAGAGCAGATGGGCGCTCGTACGATGCGTTGAGGCCGGTTTCGGTCGAGGCGAACGTGCAGCGCAACCCCGAGGGCTCGGTGATGTATCGCTGCGGTGGCACCACGGTACTGATCGCAGCTTCGATTTCCGACGGCGTGCCTGACTGGATGCGCGGCTCGGGCAAGGGTTGGCTCACCGCGGAGTACGCGATGCATCCACGCGCTAACCCGGAGCGGAATCGTCGCGACGGACGCAGTGGGCGTGTCGATGGGCGCACGACGGAGATTCAGCGCCTGGTGGGGCGCGCGCTTCGTGCAGCGATTGATTTCGAGAAGCTCGGCGAGCGCATGATCACGGTGGACTGCGACGTGCTCGACGCGGACGGTGGGACGCGGACCGCGTCGATCACGGGCGGGATGATTGCGACAGCGATCGCGCTCGATCGGGTGCGTGCAAAAGGCCTGGTCGGCAAGGGGGTTCTGCGAGAGTCGATTGCGGCGATCAGCGTCGGGCTGCTCGACGGCCATCCGATGTTGGACCTTTGCTACACCGAGGACCGGGACGCCGACGTCGACCTCAACGTGGTCGGGACGCCGCGGGGGGCTGTGGTCGAAGTGCAGGGCACGGCCGAGGGAGCTCCGATCATGCGCGAACAGCTCGATCGAATGATCGACTTGGCGCTCGCTGCGATGCCGGCGCTGGTCGGGGAACAGCGTCGCGCCCTGGGCGAGCTCGATATCGACATCGAGCGGCTACTCCCTTGATGCGGATCCTCATCGCTACGATGAACGAGGGGAAGCTGCGCGAGTACGAGCGGCTGCTCGCGGACGTCCCCGGGCTCGAGCTCGAAACGATGGCGTCTCTGGCGGAGTCGGTGAACGTGGTAGAGGACCGCGACACCTTCGGTGGGAACGCGCTCAAGAAGGCGACCGAGATCGCGAAAGTTGCGGGGATGCCGTGCCTCGCCGATGACAGTGGGCTCGAGGTCGACGCGCTCGGTGGGCGGCCCGGCGTCTACTCGGCACGGTATGCTAGCGAGGGTGCGACGGACGCCGCAGAACAACGCCAAGCTTCTCGACGAGTTGGGCGGCACGGACGACGATGCGCGGACCGCACGATTCCGATGTGCAATCGCGCTCGTCGACGAGAGTGGACGCCAGCTGGCGACGGCCGAAGGCGCGTGCCAGGGCCGCATCGGTCGCAAGTTACGAGGGACGCACGGATTCGGCTACGACCCGCTCTTCGTGCCCGACGGCTACACCCAGACGATGGCGGAGCTCGGCCCCGAAACCAAAAACAACATCAGCCACCGCGCCCAGGCCGCAGCGAAGCTCGTCCTCTTGCTGCGGGAGTTGCAGAACCGCTAGCCATCGGCTACCCAATCGGGTCACGGGGCGTAGCACAGCCTGGTAGTGCGCATGCTTTGGGAGCATGAGGTCGCTGGTTCGAATCCAGTCGCCCCGACCAGTGATTACGAGTGGTTACGCGTTTCGCGATTTTCGATTTTGACTCTCGTTGACCAAATATTGACCACGATGTGGCGGTGACGCCGGTTCGAGCGCCCGAACGAGGCGCAGTTGAGCACTGCTACCAAGGTGCGCGTACACCTCGGTGCTCTGAGCTGAGCGGTGCCCGAGTTGAGCCTGGATGGCTCTGATCGGTTGACCGTCTGTCGCGGCTTGGCTTGCCATCGAGTGACGACCGATCTGGTGGTGAGAGAGGAGGGGTAGCCCGAGCGCCTTCTGCACGGTGCGCAGCGGGCGCTTGTGGCTATCCAGGTGCTTGGGGAAGGTCCCATCCTGGCTGAACAGGAACTGTGCGCCCGCATACCCCTGATCGATGTGCCAGCGGATGACCTCGAGCACGTCTTGGCCAAGCGCTGTCGTGTACACCTCGTGGTTCTTACGGCTGCCCAGCATGGCCGGGCGGTCCTTGTATCCACGCTGGACGGCACGATCGACGACCAACGTGGGGGGTACGTCCCGAACACGATCCCGTGAGATCGCGTAGACCTCTCCGGTGCGCAGTCCAAGGCGTGTCGTGAGGTAGAAGAAGGCATACCAGCGCGGTTGCATCTCAAACATGCCCTAAGGAGCCGATCGCGCTCGGCCTCCGTGTACCATCGCGGCTGTTTTCGGATCACCTTCTCGGTCGGCACGTACGGAATCGATTGGAGCAGGTTGCGCTTCAACGCGTATCGCAGCACCGCCCGAACGAGTGCAAGGTGATGGTTGACGGTGCTCGGCGCGTAGTGCGCCGGCAACGATTGCTTGAGCTTGTCCATCTCGAGCGTCGTTACCTCGTCGAGGTAGAGGTGCCCGAGCACAGGCTTGATCAACGGCCAGCGTCTGTGCCAGTGATCTCGCCCAAGCGGCTTCATGTTTCTGCTAGCAGCCATGTACTGCTCGTACGCGTCTGCGAGTGTGATGCGTTTGCGATCGGACATTGCGTCCTCCTGCGCGCGTTTCTCTGCAGCGATTGCCTGCGCCCTGGTCCTGAAACCAGACTTGCGATAGCGCTCGCCTCGAGCTCTGAAATCGTACTGCCATTTCTTGGCTATCCTTCTAACGGCCATGCGATGAGTTCCCTTCTGCGGAAAATCGCCGCATCGCCATGTCCGGGTTTGTCAGATAGAGGTCTAACATATCCCGACGGAAGCGGCGCACGCGCGGGCGGCCGTAGACCGGTATTTGCCCCGCGGAGACGAGGTTTCGCAGATGACGGACCGACCAGCCCGTGTAGCGGGCGGCCTGGGCATAAGTGAGCCAGCTCCCGTTCATCAGTCGGCCTCGGTGCGCGGGATGAACTCTCGCGGCTTGTCCGGAATGCGTGGCCAGACCTTGGGGGAGGGCCGGGCATTCGCAGGGGGCGGCGTGGAGCTTGGTGGAGCGGCCGCAACCTGGGCGGCTTCAGGTGGCGCCGAGATCGGGCGATTTCGGAGCTTCGAGAGGCCGTGCTTGACGCAGTAGGTCCGAAAGGTCTCGTACGTCGCCGGGAAGGGCGGCGACGCCTGCCGGTAGGCTTCCCAGACCCGGTGCATCGTGTGGCCCGCCCGAAGCAGGGCTTCGATTTCGGCCTTGTTGGCGAAGAAGTGTGGGTACGCGTCTCGCGGTCGGGTGAGTGAAATCATCTTCCACCATTCCGCGCGCGACCCGTTGTTCGAGGTGCTTCTTGTGCTCACATGGGGGTTATCGGTTTTGGAGACCAAAAGTATTCTCAACGAGCGTCGATTTTTCCTCCCGTGCCCGCGACTGTGTCGACTTGCCCAAAGCTGCAGGGTGTTGGCGGGTTGCAGGTGCGACCAGGACTTCACAGCGGTGTGCAGCGCGATCCACGGCCTTGCAGATTTTTCCAGGGTCGATCGACTTCCATGAGTTTCTTGCACTGAGTCACAGGGGAATACGAGATTCGCCAGAGCTCTCCAGAGCCGTGCAACGATGACCTGTGCAAAGAAAAAGAGAATACAGACGCGCAGCTACGGCAAGGTGGAGTTTTGTTTAACAAAACTGCAAGTGCTGCGCGCGACGTCTTCGACGTTCGCGCTGCCGCACTTGGTCGACGTGCTCAACGCCTTCGGCTTATTCGCACGTCCGGAGCGAGACGAGCGCTAGACAAGCGTCGCGTGCTGCTTACTATCTACTCGTGCGGGGGCTTCGACATTTCATTGGCTTGCGCGTCGGGGATGAACATGTCGCCCGGCTCAACGCCCTTGCAAAAGCGTCCGGATTCACGCGCGGAGAGATCCTTCGACGTGCGCTTCTGAATGCGGAGATCCCGAGCGCGCGGGCGCGCCAAGAGGTGCAAGATCTCTTGAGGATCCAACGGGAGCAGAACCGCCTTGGTGGCTTGCTCAAGAAGGCGCTTACCGAGCGTGAGGAGAAAGCCGTGCTTCGGCGCACTCTCGTCGAGGTGGAACGCAATGCGGCCGAGCTCCGGCGCGTCATCGCACACCTTGTCCGCTCCCCATGATCATCACACCGAAACAGCCCAGGGACGACAGGACGGCATCTCGTCTCTCCAAACTCGTCCCATATATGTTGCAGGGAAAGGGCGAGGAACGATGCACCTGTTACATCGCGGGGAATCTAGAGGGCCTCGATCGGCGGGAGGACGCGGAGCTTGCCATCGACGTCATGGAACTGCTCCAAGAGGGTAACGTGAGGGCCAAGGGAAACAAGACGTACCACCTCGTCATCTCGTTTCACCCAGAGGATCGGCGCCTGACCCCTGCGGAGCTCGAGGACGTCGTTTGCCGCGCCGTGCGGGCGGCGGGGCTAGAGGAACACCAATACATCGCGGTTCGTCATAGCGAGCAGGAGCACGAGCATCTTCACGTGGCCGTGAACAAGATTCATCCGCTGACGCTGAAGATCCACCACCCGTACCAGGCCATCCACGCGTTTCAGGCGCTTGCTAGCGCGCTCGAAGAAGAGCTTGGCCTGCACAGGGTGGACCGGACCGTAGATCGTTCCCAGAACCACCAGGCCCGCGACTTCGAGGCGCAGCGGGGCTTAGAGAGTTTTTCGCGCTGGGCGCGGAGCAGCATCGGCGAGGCCAAGGAGCTTGACTCCATCGCGTCGTGGGAGGCTCTCCACGAAGAGCTGAAGGGTTTAGGGGTCCGTTTGGTGCCACGTGGGAACGGATTGGCGATTGTGGATGCGACGAGGGAGAACTTGGCGTGCAAGGCATCGGCGTTGGGACGCGGGTGGTCCAAGCAACGGCTCTGCGAGCGATACGGCGACTTCGTTCCCGGCCCAGACTCTGCCGAGGTTGCGCGCGAGCAATTGGACGCCTACGTGGAACGGCCGCTTGGACGAGCCCTCGACGGGGGGCTTTGGCGCGAGTACCAGGATGCGCTCGGTGCGGCACGGATTCATCGCAACGAGCTCCACGAGGCGCTGACGTCCAAGATCGAGGCAGCCCGAGCGGCGCACGCGGAGGGTTTCAAGTTGAGGCATCACGCGATTGCCGCGATGCCCATCCCTGGCCGGGACAAGCGCAGCTTGTACAAGACGCTCTCGTTCGAGAGAAAGTCTGCCGATCGCAGGCTTAGGGCGACGATCAGGAGATGGCGGACGGTGGGCGTCGACACACACCCGGGATCCTGGAAGCAGTTCCTAGCCGCACAGGCGGCGCGCGGAGACCACAGGGCAATCCGCCGCCTCAGACGGCAGTTTCGGGGGCCGGCGATCAAGAGCGGTGACGACCGGCTTCGAACTTTGTCTTCGCGCAGTCTGCGGACGAGTAGGGGCAGCATCGTTCACAACCTCCCAGGAGGGGTACGGCTCCGAGAGTCGGCGGGGTCGATCGAGCTCCTTGGCGATCCTGGCGAAGCTGCGCTCGAGCAGTTGGTGAGGGTCGCCAAGCAACGGTTCGGAACGAAGCGCGTTACGCTGCTCGGACGTAAGGTTGTTCAACGGCGACTGAAAGAGAAGGCTGCCGAGCAAGGGTTGGAAATCGCTGAAGAGCGTGAGCGCTGACATTCCCGGCGCAGGCGCATTTCCGATGCGCCCGTGACGCCGCACCTCGAGCAACGCGGGGCCAAGAATATTGATGCGCTCGTACTCGATGCTCTTGTCGTCGAGAACCGCGCGGACCTTCATGCAGAACGGTGACGCTGGCCAGTCGAATAGGCGAACCTTCATCATGCCGGGAATCCTACCATCCAGTCGATGTTGCCCCGGACCCACTCGCCTGATGTCGTCCCGACCCAATCGGCGTAGTCGGCGAACCCGAGGGTGATCCCGGCCGACCCGGACTCGAGTTGCCGCGTCGCCGTGGAGAGCGCCCGCTTCACTTTGACCACGGCGACCGAGTCCTCCGAGGGCGCATCAGGGATTACCATCGTGGTGCTCTCGTCCGCCTGCCCGTGGGCGGCCCTCGAAGCGAGCAGACTCACCGCAACGAGCCCAACGCTCCACCAACTGCACCGCATCCCGGCAAGGCTCCTACCCACGACCGCCCGATAAGAACACCATCCTCATTGCCAGCGTCAAGGAGCACCTGCGACGGGCCGTTCCGACGCAGACGAATCCCGTGTCCAGGACAAATTCGGTCAGATTCTCCTCTTCTTCTTCTTCTTCTTTCCGCTGTTTACACGCAGAGGAACTGGAGTATAGCTTTGGGCCTGTTCCCAGAAAGGAGCCGATCTGTGTCCCGAATCGCGATGAATCTGTTGGCCGCTTTGATCTTGCTGTCGTTTGGCGCCTGTACGAAGGGTACTGAACCTGCGGCCTCCGAAGCGACCTCTGCGGAAGAAACGTTTGTGCTCACCTCCGTGACCGCAGCCCCCACGGTGAAGCGCATTGGCACGCCCCGTGCGGCGAAGGGCGATGCGCGCAAGCCGGACATCAGCCCGGGTGCGAAAGTCGGCGACAAACCGAACATCCTCGTCATCTGGGGCGACGATGTGGGGGTGGACAACATCAGCGCCTACAACCACGGCATCATGGGCTACCTGACGCCCAACATCGATCGCCTCGCGGCCGAGGGCGGCATGTTCACGCACTTCTACGCGCAGCAGAGCTGCACCGCGGGGCGCGCGTCGTTCATCTTGGGCCAGCACCCGTTCCGAACCGGGCTCCTCACCATCGGCATGCCGGGCTCGGACCACGGCATTCCCGACTGGGCGCCGACGATCGCGGACCTATTGAAGGATCAAGGATACGTGAGCGGCCAGTTCGGCAAGAACCACCTGGGCGACCAAGACAAGCATCTGCCGACGAAACACGGCTTCGATGAGTTCTTCGGCAACCTCTACCATCTCAACGCAGAGGAAGAGCCGGAGACGTATCACTACCCGAAGGATCCGGCTTTCCACGAGAAGTTCGGCCCGCGTGGCGTCATCAAGTCGTACGCAGACGGGAAAATCGAAGACACGGGGCCGCTCACGCGCAAGCGTATGGAAACAGCCGACGAGGAGTTCCTGGGAGCGGGTCTCGACTTCATCGAACGTGCTCACGAGGACGGCAAGCCGTTCTTCGTCTGGATGAGCACGACCCGCATGCACATTTGGACGCGCCTCAAGAAGGAGTCGCAGGGCGTCACCGGAATCGGAATCTATCCGGACGGCATGGTGGAGCATGACGGCCACGTGGGTCGGGTGCTCGACAAGCTCAACGAGCTCGGCATCGCCGACAACACCATCGTGGTCTACAGCACCGACAACGGCGCCGAGACGGTGAGTTGGCCGGACGGCGGCATCACGCCGTTCCATGGCGAGAAGGGCACGACTTGGGAGGGCGGTATGCGCGTACCGGCCATCGTGCGCTGGCCGGGAGTCGTCGATCCGGGCGTCATCTACAACGAGATGATGTCTCACGAAGACTGGCTACCGACGTTGCTCGCCGCAGCCGGCGTTCCCGGCATCGTTGACGAGTGCAAGAAGGGCTGCCGTGCCAATGGCAAGCAGTGGAAGGTCCATCTCGATGGCCACGACTTTGGGCCCTTCTTTAAGGGCGAGGTCGAAAAGGGCCCCCGCGACTCGATCTACTACTTTGGCCAGGGCGGCGAGCTCAACGCGGTTCGATGGAACGACTGGAAGGTGCATTTCGCGACGATCGAAGGCAACATCGCCACGGGTACGCGCCTGCCGACCAACTGGCCCTTGATCGTCAACCTACGTGAGGATCCCTACGAGAAGATGCCGCACGAGGCGGAGATGGGATACCTGCGCTGGTACGCCGACCAAATGTGGCTCTTCGTTCCGATCCAGCAAAAGATCGGGGAGTTCCTCAAGACGATTCCGCCGTACCCGTTCCAAGAGGGCGCTAGCCTCAGTGCGGCGGGTATCGATTACAGGTCTCTGAAGGCGTACAAGGCCATGCAGCTACTCGATGAGTTGACGAAGCAGGGCGGCGTGAGCCACTAGTCGTTGCCGGGCTCGACTTGCTTCGATTCGTAGCGCGTGAAGAAGGCGAGCGCGGCAATGACCAGGGCGATCCCCCCACCATAGTTCAACAATGCGTCGGGTGTGTCCGCGCCGGCAGCCTGGCCGAGAAACGCCACGGCCAGGGCGGCCACGATGACGCCGATGATCTTGTCTTCGAGATCTTTCAAGGTGTTGATCTTCGAGCTCATCGGAAGCTTGGTTTCCGCGTCGTTGATGAACAGCTTGTAGAGCCCTATGGCGGCGATGTACGCGACCGTCCCGACGAGGAACAGGTCGATGACCTCGATGACAGCAACGGACATGGTCTTCGCGGCTTTCGCAGAGAAATCACCCGAACGCAGAAGCACCGCCCCGGCGGTGACGATGCGGCCCATGCCCATGACCACGACTCCCGCAGTCAGGAGCACACATCCGATGACAGGAATGACGAGGAGAAAGCGACAGGCGGCGAGGAAGCGCGTCATGTTCGGAGGCTACCACAGCGAGACTGCGTTCGAGGGCTGAGAATCGCTTCACGAGCGCCCAGATTCTCGATAAGCTCCGGCAGCCACGCAGCCAGAAGACTTTGATGAACGACGACGAATCGAACCTTCCAGCCAACCGGTTGTGGCAACCCACCACGGCGAAGTGGTTTGCGGTGGTGTTTGGAGGCTCTGTCCTCTACGCGATCCTTCGCTATCACCTCACGGGGGATGTCGAGTGGCGTCACTTCCCCGTCTTCATCCTCAATAAGGCCACATCTTTGGCCGCGGTGATCTTCGTCGGCGCGTCGTATCTCGTTGGGAAAACGATTCGCTGGTATGACGACGACAAGCGTTTGAGGCTCGTCGTCATCAAGTTCTGCGGTTTGATGGGTTTCTCTCTTGCCGGGATTCACGCGGTGTTGGCGCTCACCATTTGGACGCCCGCATATTTCGCGAAGTACTTCGACGAGGCGGGGCAGCTCAATTTGCAAGGCTCGCTGGGGATGGTGGCCGGGGTCGTGGCGCTGTTCTTCCTCACCTCGCCTGCGATTTCCACTTTGCCAATGATGCCAAAGGCGCTTGGCGGGAAACGGTGGAAGCGGGCCCAGCGGATGGGTTACGTGTCGCTTATCCTCGTCGCCGTGCACTTGGTGGCGCTGGGTCTCAAGGGCTGGTTGAAACCACAGGCTTGGCCTGCCGGCATGCCTTCGATCAGCCTGCTCGCGTTCATCGCCGCACTGGTCCCTCTCATCGTCCGGCGCAAACTGATCTACGAGCGGCAAAAGCGGGAAGCAGACGCGAGTTGATCGCAACCGGTGCCAGGCGGCTGTCGTCGTGCCAAGGAAGCCGATGAAGATGTGCAGAGCGATGGCGGCGACTGTGGGCCTTACACTGACGTTGAGCGTGCCGCTGCCGGCTCACGGCGAGGAAGAGAGCCCGGGGGAGACTTCCTCGCCAGCGGAGCATGGTGAACAAACCATCGCCGAAGACCTTCCAGCGTCGCCTGAAGAAGGCGACGTCATCCCCGATTTGGTGTTTGCGAGAATGGTGGAGAATCCCGTCTCCGGCATCACGAGGGTGCCCGTGGTCAACGCAACGCTCTTTGGCGTTCCCCCCAACGACCGAGTCGCCAACGCGTTCGTACTAGCGCCCATCCTTCCGGCGCTCTTCCGCGGAGGCTGGAGCCTCGTCACGCGTACCGTCATTCCGGTGGTGGTCACGGTGCCTGTGGTAACCGATCGCAGGACCGGCTTCGGAGACATCACCTCCGAAGTGCTGGGGCACAAGCTGCTCAAAGGTCGAAAGAATCAGTTCTATGACATCGCATTGGGACCGTTCGTGGGTTTCCCTTCGGCCAGCGATGATTTCCTCGGGACCGGTCGATGGAGGTTGGGACCGGAGCTCGTCCTCGGCATTGCCGCGAGGAGGTGGGTCACGGTCTTGCTTGTGCGAAACGAATGGTCGGTCGGCAGCAACAGAACTCGGGCTGACGTCAACACGCTGGTTCTCGACTACCTCCTCTTCTTCAACCTCCCCAAGCTCTTCTATCTGGTCTACGAGCCGACGATCACGGCGGATTGGGAGGCCAGCCAAGGGGACCGTTGGACGCTCCCCGTTGGAATCGGGTTTGGCAGGCACCACCGACTCCCGAAGCGGCCTCGCCTCGCGATCACCACGAGACTCAGCGGGCTCTACAACGCCGTGAGGCCCGACCTCGCCCCGAAATGGCAACTGCTCTTCACACTGGTCTTCTGGAAGCCCAACCCCTTGGCGTTCGATATTGAATGATGCAGCGAATCGGTTGCCGAACCGACCTGTCGTTGCTTGCGACGGTTCGTTGACGCGACGATGTGAAACCAGATGATATGAAGTGACGAACCGTGAACACGGCGATGCGGGCAAGTCCCGGTCATGTTTGAGTTTCTCAGTGATTCCGGTTTGTTGTGATGTCAGTCGAAAGCCTGCGTTTTTCACCTCATGACCCGAAGGTCGGATCTTCGTATTAGGCAATCTGAAACGGACGGCTCAGGACTCAGACCAGAAAAAGGCGAGCCAGACGGTGGGCGCGTCTGGGCTCGTCCACGTGACTTGGTGCTTTCTGT
>PVMK01146588.1_pt1 | contig 14810 bp, 15 predicted proteins | sample 1853481 | NCBI WGS metagenome assembly PVMK01 (sample SAMN08533507, study PRJNA380276) | Marine sediment metagenome, whole genome shotgun sequencing project.
GTAGCGATTGCAGTTGTAGGAGGAAGTATTGTATTTGTATTTGCACAAGAATTTTTTACCGGAAGTCAAATCAGCGGGACTCCTTCAATAGAATTGATCAAAATTATAGGATATGATGCAAGTGATGCAGAACAAGTCAAGGCTCATGACGGAATAGATATCTTGCCATCTGATTGTTGTGGAGAATCTGATAGATTAAAGAATGTTGATGAGAGGATAGCAATTTATTTACAAAATAACAGTGTTGAACAAGTATTCATTTCAGAAATTAGAATTCGGGTGCGGTGTATGACTTTACTACCTATACTGTTTTCCCTCCTCTTGGTATTGGAAAGTGGGATGATGATTTAACAAAACCTCAACAAGGAGAATATGTAATTTTAACTGGCCATGACGGAACAGTTGGGGGAGACTTGCTTGAATTCCCAGCTCCTGTAATGCAACCTGGTGAATTAATAACTGTCCTTGCAGATTTAGATCAAAGGTATAATATTCCTAGGGATGTACAATTCAAATTAACAACATCTAATGGTGCTGTCTTTGTTTCCACCATTATTATGGGACAATACAGTGGCTAAGTTTTCTTTTTTTACTATTTAGTAGCCGACATTTGTTTGACTAGAGAAACCAATTGAAATTATTTTTTGGGAAGGATGAGAATTGAATCTCTAAGTTCAAATTTTTAATGCAGTTCCTAGAACAACAGATGTTCTATTTTCTTCAAGATTTCGAGCTAGGTTTAGTAATTTAGTTTTGGCGGTTTTCCCCATAAGTAAATGAAATCCAAGAGGAGGCGGTCCTGATTTCTCTGTTTTCTTTATCATCTCTTTGAAAAATTCTAATGATTGTTCGCTTTTATCTTTCCATTCATTAATTACAAGATTTGACTTTTGGATAGCAGTCCTGGCTTCTTCTTGAGTACAAAGAGAACTCAAAGAGTCATATTCGGCCCAAGGAGTTGGATAGTGTGGAGATCTAGCAGTTCCCAAAAATACGTCATGGAATACTAGACGACCTTTGGGTTTGAGTACTCTACTTAATTCACTGTAAAACTTCCCCTTATCTGCTATGTTCATTTGGGTATGTTCTGTCCACACAATATCAAAATTTTCAGAAGGAAATGGAAGTTCTAGTGCACTTCCCTGTTTGAATGACACTTTATCGGTAAGTTTAACAAATTCTGTCAGTTTGTTTGCTACATCAATATATTCATCAGTTAGATCAATTCCTACCACGGAACAACCATGTTGATTAGCTATGTACCTTGCTGAGCCTCCAAGTCCACACCCAACATCAAGTACATTGTGATGTGGATGAAGCTGGGCAAGATTTGCAATCTCAATTGTAGATTCTTTTCCCCTGGTATGAAATTCGTCGATTGGAGAAAGATCATCTGGTGTTAATGAATGAAGATCCTTTCCAGAAGATTCAAGGCCATCTAAAATAGAATTCAAAATTCCACTGATGCCATAATGTTTATTGATTTCTTTATCATCCATTTGGATCCTTCTAGGTCTGATTATTCTGATGTTATTTAATTTTCTATCTTCATGACCACTAAATTTGAAATTATTTTTTGGGAAGGATGAGATTAGGTATTAATTTGGAAATTCAGTTTTATTCTATGTTATAGTACTGAACTTAAACGGAAACTCGTTACCGTATTCCCCAGTCGTCCTATTTTTTTGGGTTTCCGTTTTAAATTACTATCAAAACTTTGAATTATTTTTTGGGAAGGATGAGAATTAAATAAATTATAGTTTTTGCCTTAGATAGTAAAGACATGCCAAAATTCATAGATAGCCATCCATTAAAAGGGACTAGTCCAGAAACTTTGAAAAAATTACAAAATGCTCCAAAAGATGAATTTGGTGTTACTCATCTAAACTTAATTTTCAGTGAAGAAGAGGATAGGTGTTATTGCTTTCTTGAAGCTCCAACCAAAGAAGCTATTGAAAAACACCACCACAAAATGGGTTTTGAATGTGATTATATTTTAGAGGTTAATTCAACTGCTGAAACAGATGATTAGGTTTTAGTTCATTAGTTAATAATTCACTTATTTTTTTAATTCCTAAATAACAATTTACTAATTTTGTTTATGCTTTTGGAAACATTCTGTGCAATAAACAGGTCGGTCGTCTTTTGGCTTGAATGGTATTTGACATTCATTTCCACAGTCACCACAGGTTGCGGTAAACATTTCTCTTGATCTATTGTCTCTTGAACCTCTACTAAAATTGGAACCTCTATCATTTCTACCATAACTTGATCCTCTGTTAAATCTAGAGCTACCACTACGTTCTTGTGGTTTATGCTTTTGGAAACATTCTGTACAATAAACAGGTCGATCTTCTTTTGGCTTGAATGGTATTTGACATTCATTTCCACAGTCACCACAGGTTGCGGTAAACATTTCTCTTTCTCTATCAAAGGGCATGTCTTTCTGAAACTTGATGAACTCGTATTGTAATTAAACCATTGTAAAATTGTTTTTTAAATCAAAATTGACATGAATTTCATTAATCTTTTCTAATTTTTTTACGAAAGATCTGGCGTGGGAGGGGGTTAATTCTCATCCTTCCCAAAAAATAATTTCAAATCCAAAGTTCTTGATTTTTTTGTATTTTTTTAATCGAACTTTTACTCATCAAATTTTCAGGAAAACTAAATCCTGCCCTATCTATTATCAAATTAGGATATTGCTGACATAAAAGTTCCATGCCCCAGCAAGGATAAAAGAAATGAAAACAAAGTAAACGCGGACCGCAATTTCTATCACGCATAATCAAAACCCTTGAAATGTCAGTAATCTCTTCTTTACATGTACTACAAACATGTTTTTCTGAGGAATGATGTATGCTAGTTATTTCTCCTGGCAACACGGATTTATCTTCAGATAAAGTTCTTCTCTCTGAATCGTGGTAAACATCATTTGTATCGATCAAACTTGGGCTTGCCATACACTATGTGCAACAAAATTCTACATATGCTCTAGTTAGCTATTATTCTAATTTTTTATCAATGTTGAAAACTCTAGGTAATATCATATTCTTGTATAGTTATGATATGTCTCAAATGGTATTACAAGAACATTCAGACTTAGAAATAGAAGTTGAGGATTTGCACCTTTTATGCGGTGTTTGTGATAAAAAATCAGGATTTCTCAGATGGGATGAAAACTATGTTGGATATAGAGGACAATGTAGTTTATGTGAAAATGACTGGCCAGAATCCTAGATTTTCTTTTTTCCTTCCCAAAAAATAATTTTAAATTAATTTAGGAAAATAAAAAGAAAAGAGGTCTAATCGACTTTTGTTTTAGGCATGCCCCACTTAAGGGCAAATTCTTCTTTGGTAATTGGGATTAAAGATTTACACTTTAGACATCTACGTGTTTTATTGGTCTTAGAATATCTCCAAAGATGGGCTTCACTTTTTTGTTGACAGTTTCATGCATTTCTAGATTATAAAGGGAATTAAGGGTATGGATGGAAATTAAAACTTCTTTCAAATACAATAAATAATTCTCATCCTTCCCAAAAAATAATTTCCAACAAATCACCTCCCCGTTATAACGTGGATTAGTCCGTACTTTTTACGCATGAAAGGGGGGGATACTATTTTTACTCTTTGTCGATAAACTCGTTGATACTTCCAAATCGCATTAAAGGGTGAAAATTGTCCACTTTGTTACTGTAAAACAGGCTCAGGAAAATCTCCTACATTTTAAAACGCTCTTAGAGTGGGTTTTACTTACCGCACTCAAAGAGGTGCTTCCGCAGAAAACTCTATGAAAGAAATATCGTCCGGATATTAAAAAAGATTCCTGAGAATGCTGCCAGTTTTTATTACGAAAGTAATACACGATTCAATGTGAAATTTGGGTTTCTAATTCTAGGGATTTTTGCTATAAGCATGATTGTTGTGCAAAATGCATCAGCTGTACCATCAGTTCAGATACTAATTGAGCAGACAACTTTCAGCTATGGTGAAAAATTAGTCTATACAATTGAGGTAAGTGAAGTAACGGGTGAACTGGCAATTATTCACATTAGAGATGAGTCAGGCAAAGGAAGTAGTGCTATTCCTATTGAAATATTAGAATTAAAAACAAAGGTTCCATCACCATATCCATTTGAAAAGCAAGTTTTCCCAGAAGGAAAATACTTTATCGACATACAATATTCTGGTTCAGAAAATACTGCGGAGTTTAATTTGATTGATTCAGGAAATGTTGTCATTCCATTTCAAACAAAACAGATTGCAGCTAGTTGGGTAAACAATGAAGTGTCTGGAGGAATTTTAATTGATGCGATACAAAAAACTGTTGAAAAAGATGCAATTAATATTCCTTACACACTAGATAGAGAACATCTTGATAAAATTTACATTCCAGATTGGGTAAAAATAATTTCCGTTTGGTGGCTTGAAGAAAAAATTTCTGACGGAACCTTTGCAAATGCATTTCAGCATTTAATTGATAAAAATATTATTACTGTGTAGAAACATGAACAAATATTCCATTATTACGGCAATTGCAATAATTGTAATAATCATGCCCATATTGTATGGAGTTTGGAGCATTTATTCAGTTGATAAATTACAGCTTGGAGGTCCAAGTAATGGATTCAGTTATTTTGACATGTCAAATTATGAAACGATTGAAATGTGTAATCCAATGCCATTTTTTGTTGGTTTCAATGGATTAAAAATTGAGGTTTATTACCTAAATGACATTAAAGGTGTTTTTGAGATAGGACCAACAACAATCAGTCCAAACACTTTAGAAACTATAGATGTAAATTTTTCCTCAGATAATTTTTCAGAAGCACAATATCTTTTCATGCATATGGATGGACAGTTTGATGAATACCTACCAATCAGGTTAGATTCAAGTAAAATGGTGGTGGTGACTAACTTTGAAACCAGAATAATAGGAGTAATACCATATCAAACTACAATAACACAGTCCGCTTCGGATTTTACAAGTATGATGAATGAAGAGTCATCTTGTGAAAAGGCGGATTAAGATATTTAACTTGCTTTAGCGATTAGAGCAAATACTAATCCAACTATTCCAGCAACAACCAAGGCTGCCATAAAACCAAAAACCATTTCTTTAGCCAATGATTTGGGAGAGGAGGTAGGAGTTGGCGTGGACTCTACAACACAAACTCCATCTTTTAGAATTGTCCCTTGACCACACATTTCATCTAATACACAAACACCATCTTTTAGAATTGTCCCTGGACCACATTCTGTTCGTGGTTTATCTTCAACTTTTTCATCTTCTGTGGGAGTAGGAGTTTGTTCAGGGGTTGACTCTGGAGGGGTTTCTGGTGCGGGTTCTGGTGAGGGTTCTGGTGCTGGTTCTGGTGCTGGTTCTGGTGCTGGTTCCATGGATGGACTTCCAAATACAGTACCAATAATTTCCACCTCATCAGTTCCAGATGGCAAAGTAATGCTCAATATTCTAGTTGTTGTAGTAGTCTCAATTTCAGAATAAGAAGGTTCATCTCCATCTGCTAAAACTATAAAGTCGTCATCGCTTCCAAGGTAAATAGAATCAAAGAAACTTCTCTCAAGAGTAACTTCCAAAGTTCCAGGAGAACTTGTAATATCTACGCTAAATATCAAAGAAACAAAATCTAGATCTGGCTCCACTCCAGTTACAGAAACACCATCTCCTGTGTATTCTACATCAAATGTATTTCCTTCCACATTTACAGATACGGTTTCGGCATAAACTAAAGAGGAGGATAAAACAGCTACAAAAATTAATCCAAGTGAAATTATAAGAATTGATCTCAACCTAGGTCCCCTTTGGTATAATTCAGATTGTATATGATTGCCCTGATTGTTCAACAAGAATTAACCTCGAAATTGGTGTTAAAAAGAATAAGATGATATTTAATCACGGATCAGTCAAGCTTTTTTTGGTTGTTTTTTGGATATGAAAAGAAAATATTTTAGGCTCAAATTACCCCTCGGAGAATCTGAATAATCTTTTCACCAATTACATTTGCAGCTAGAGATTGCGCCTCCTTAGTTTGAGCACCAATATGAGGAGTAAGAATGACATTATCTAATTCAGCTAATTTGTGACCTGTTGCGGGTTCTTTTTCAAAAACATCTAACGCAGCTCCACCCAAGTTTTCACTTTTTAGTGCTTCATAGAGAGCATCCTCATCTATTACACCACCTCTAGAAGTGTTGATAATTTTTGCGGTCTTTTTCATGGTAGATAATTTTTCAGAGTTAATCATGTGATATGTAGAATCTAATAATGGTACATGGATTGATACGTAATCAGAACTTTGTAAAAGAGTATCAAGATCAGCTTTCATCAAACCTACTTCTTTTGAAAATTCTTCATCAATTGGAATAACATCATAGCCAATAATATTCATGTTTAGTGCTTTGGCAAGTCTTCCCAATCTTTTTCCAATATTTCCCAATCCAATAATCCCTAGATATTTACCTCGAAGTTCTGTTCCCTTTAATTCTTTTTTGAGCCAATTTCCCTTTCGTATTTCTCTATCACCCCTGGCAGTTTGTCGAGCTAAAGACAGCATTAATCCTAAAACTAATTCAGCAACTGCATTCATTGCTCCTTCCACTGCATTAATTACACGAATGTTTTTTGTTTTAGCTGCTTCTTGATCTATATTGTCCAGACCAACTCCGACACGTGCGATAATTTTACAGTTTTCTGCTTTTTCAATAATTTCTTTGGTTATTGTTGTTCTGCTTCTAACAATTACAATATTGTAAGTAGAAATTTTTTCTAAAATTTGTTCAGAAGTAATAGTTGGCTCATAAGAAACTTTCATACCATTGTCTTCTAAAATTTTATTTAAAATTGGATTAACTTCGTCACAAATTAAAACAGATTCATCAAAGCCCATGCATGCTTGCCTTTATTCACTGAATATAATCATTATGAGTTGATTAATAAAAAAATAGAAAAAGATTGAAGTTAGTACCTATCTATGGTACTGGTGGTAGTGTTGGTATGACTTCCCATAAAGGAATCAAGCCAGCATTTTTCATATCAGAAGCTACTTCGTCAGTATATAGTCCGTGAATATTTACTGCTGGGTGTGCAATACTGTTCATTCCCATTGGTGGGACAGCATCACTTGGATTACCTAATGCGTATGCATATGAAGGAACAGGTGCCTCAAGGATACCTGCATTAACCAATCTTGGATTTAATCCAAATGGATCACCTGCTACGAAAAGGCCTAGTCCGCCAGTGTAAATTGCTGCGTAGTCGTGGTTTACTAGTGCATAGACTCCTGGTTCGTCAAATACAATATCAACGATCATGTTCTGTGAGCCACCTAGCAACCATGTCTCAGTTGCTGCGGATTGTACCCTATTGCCTTGGGTAACTCTGTCTAGTATTTCTCCAACAATGTGGAAGAATACTGGCTCATTACCGTTGTTTTCAATAAAGAGTCTCACATGTTGATCATTTTCAACATACAATAGTTGTGATTGATACTGTTCTAGTTCGAGACCAGTCCATGGTTGTACCACAAAGACGTTCTTGCCTGCATCTCCTGTTATGAGGAGATTATGTAGCATGTTTGGAGTATAACCGAATTGCATTCCGTTGACAACAGTTGCAGTGGTTTCATGTTTGAACATTTTTCCAGCATCATAATTGCCGTCAGTCAAGTACAATTGGTTGAATTGCAGTGTGAACTCTAATGCATCAGCAGAATAGAATTGTCTATCTAACTGACCGCTACCACTTGTCTTCTCTACCATTAGTTTCTTGTATCCATTTGCTGGATCAACAATGGCAATTCCATACATGCCTGAAAGGACATGTTGGTCCATTCCAACAAGGTGAACGCCAGAACAGTGGTACTTGAAGACACCTGCAGCTTCTGCAATGTAACAGTATTGAATTGATTCTCCGGGATTAACGGAGTCAAAAGCTAATGCTGTTATTTGTGATGCGTGCATGTCGTTACCGTGACCAGTAACTTCCCAATCTGGAATAGATAATGTCATTTTTACAACATCACCTTGTGTAACTCTTAGTGTTGGTCCTGGGATTTGTCCACTAAAGGTCATGGCATTGAAGGTTTTACCTCCCATAATTGGAAGTTCAACACTTTCGCCGGTGAGGTTAAACTCAACAACAGTTCGTCCAGTTGATTCAAGTGCACCACAATCAGTCTCTGCGAATGCTTGTGGCATTACGAGCTGTAAACCGCCCATTTGACGGATTTGGTCCATCACATCGATGTCCATTTTAGACATGTCAAGTGATTGTCCGCTAATTTGGGTTTGTGTGTATGTGCTTCCGAATAAGGTTGCCCCCATTACAGCTACTGCTGCAATAGTAAAGAGCATACTAATACGCTTATTCATCAAGTCCGGTGACTAGTGAACCCTTTATAATAATTGGCATTTTCGACATTGTATGAACTTATGAATAATACTGAAAAACAATGAATAATGGGAATATTTAGGGTAGAACAACTTGAAATTTAGGTTAGACCAAGATTCCCTTGGAAAAGTTAAGATTCCTTCAGATGCATATTATGGAGCGTTTACAGGTAGAGCGATAAAACAATACCACGTTACAGGAAACAAGGCACATAAGAATCTCATCAAATCTTTTGTTATGATAAAGCGTTCTGCAGCCGTTGCAAATATGAAAACAAAGGCAATAGATGTAAAACGTGGAAAAGCAATTGTTTCAGCATGTGATAAGATACTATCTGGAAAACACATTGACCAGTTTGTGGTTGATATGATTAATTCTGGAGCAGGAACTGCCTTTAATATGAACTCAAATGAGGTGGTTGCAAATGTTGCACTAGAAATACTTCACAAGAAAAAGGGTGAGTACCAACACTTACATCCAAATGATCATGTAAACATGTCACAATCAAGTAACGACACATATCCTACTGCAATGCATGTTGCAATTCTGATGAATCTTAAAGATACCATCATTGGTATTGATAAATTAATCAAATCTTTAACAAAAAAATCAAAACAATTCTCCTCATTCAAAAAAATTGGAAGGACACACTTGATGGATGCACTTCCTGTTACACTTGGAAACGAGTTTGCAGCATATGTTACATCAATTACTAAAGCAAGAAATGCAATTCTTGCTGCTCAAAAAGAGTTACAAACTGTTGCACTGGGAGGAACAGCAGTAGGAACTGGTGCCAACACCCCAAAGGGATACAGAAAGATTGTAATATCAGAGCTAGCTAAAATTTCAAAACTTCCAATAAAGCCTGAAAAAAATATGCAGTATGCCTTGCAAAGTAAATTTGCAGTATCAAATCTTTCAGGAGCATTACGTAACTTGGCTCTTGAAATAAGCAAGCTTGCAAATGACATTAGATTAATGGCCTCAGGTCCAATTGCAGGATTAGCAGAAATAGGGATTCCAACGGTGCACGCAGGCTCATCGATCATGCCAGGTAAAGTAAATCCTTCACTTGCAGAGTGTATGAACATGATCTGTTTTAACATAATTGGAAATGATACTGCAGTGTCTAACGCTGCACAAGCTGGTCAGTTTGAGCTTAATGTAATGTTACCTGGAATGCTAAAGTGCATATTAGAGTCAACAGACATGCTAAAAAATTTCTTGCCCATATTTTCTGCAAACCTAATTGATGGATTAACTGCAAATAGAGACAAGCTTCGAAAAGACATTGAAAATAGTCCTGTCATTGTCACTCTTCTAACACCAAAGATTGGATATCTAAAATCTGCAGAATTGTTCAAAGAATCTCTTAAGACTGGAAAGACGATAAGAGAGTTAGTTGTTTCAAAGAAACTTTTGAGCAACAAAGAAATTGATTCCTTGTTTAGATAAACCATGGCCAAGATCTTTGTAGAAGCATACGGATGCTCTGCTAGCTTTTCAGATTCAGAGATGATTTCAGGATTAATTTTAAACGGTGGTCACACACTTGTTGAGAATTCTTCAGAGTCTGACTTGAACGTAATTGTAACTTGTTCGGTTAAAGATGCCACTGCAAACAAGATGATTCACAGAATTAAATCACTAAATACCAAACCACTAATAGTAGCTGGGTGTTTTCCAAAAGCTGAAAAATCAACTGTAGAAAAATTCTCAGAAAATGCAAGTTTGTTGGGACCAAATTCACTCGGAAAAACCTTGCAAGTAATAACATCCACATTAAAAGGAACCAAACAGATTGCTTTGGAAGACTCTGACCTTTCAAAAGTCGGTCTGCCAAAGGTGAGATTGAATCCAGTAGTAGGGATTGTAGAGATTGCAAGCGGTTGTATGAGCGAATGTACTTTTTGCCAAACCAAATTATCCAAAGGAGACTTGACAAGCTATAGAATTGGAGATATTGTGAGGCAAATTGAAACTGAAATCAATGAAGGATGTAAAGAGATTTGGTTAACATCAACTGATAATGGATGTTATGGATTTGATATCAATACGGATTTACCATCATTAATTGATAGTGTTGTTGAAATTCCTCATGACTTTAAGGTCAGAGTAGGAATGATGAATCCCATGTACCTGGCCAGAATAAAAGACAATTTGATCAAATCATTTGATAGTGATAAGGTCTACAAGTTTCTTCATGTTCCAGTACAGAGTGGTAGCAATAAGGTGTTAAACGATATGAAAAGGGGACATACTTCTGAAACATTTAGAGATATTGTAAGAAAGGTACGAGATAGATTCTCTGAATTTACTATTTCAACTGACGTGATTGTTGGTTTTCCTTCTGAAACACTAGAGGACTTTGAGAAGACTGTAAAATTGCTAAAAGAAACAAAGCCAGATGTTGTCAATTTTTCAAAATATAGTGCAAGACCAGGAACGGAAGCTGCTGAATGGGAGCAAATTGACGTATCAGAAGTAAAAAAGCGAAGCAGGTTTATTTTTGATTTGGTAAACCAGATTGCCCTTGAGAATAATCAAAAATGGATCGGCTGGAAAGGAGAGGTACTTTTTGATGAGAAAACAGATGAACTAGTCAAAGGAAGAAACTTTGCGTACAAATCTATTTTCATAGATGAAAGTGTGAAGATTGGACAAAAACATCTTGTAGAGATTACAGATGTAACAAAGCATAGTCTTGTTGGCAAGATCGCAAGCTAAATTGTTTTGCTATACGTTTTGTGTGTAAAACAGGCATCAAATCACCTAATTTATGAAAAAAAGTTCCATTGGCTCACGGGTATTCACCTGCCATTTTGGGGATAAAAAAGGACGCAGTTAGGTGTGAAAAAATAATTCATAATTTAGGTTCAAAATCTTTTTGAGTAACAAACCTTTGTGACACAACATTCCATTTAAATATTTTAAATTAAGAAATTCATCACTTGCATTGTAGAGAAATTTGTATAAAATATGGAGCAAAAAATTTATTCCTAAAAGAAGCAGGGCGTTATGAATCTGGTCAAAAACGTTGTACATCTTGTGAAGTATACATCAACTGGGATGGAAAACATTGCCCTTGTTGTGGTCATTTCCTTAGGACAAAACCAAGAAATGCACGTAGTAGAAATATTTTAGCTCATAAAATTATTTTCAATAAATTTCAATTAAAATTAAAACTAAATAAAGAGACCCTTGAATATTCCCAAAAATTATTCAACAAACTAAATGAAAAAAACTTTTTCAAACTTCAATCCACCAATCTTACTATTGCTGTCTGCATTTTTCTTGCCTCTCGCTTAAAAGGGGAACAAAAATCACTAAAAGAGATTTCAAAAGTTTTTAAAATAAAGGAAGATGTTATAGAATTGTTCTGTGAAATGGCGTTGGATGAAATTAAAACCACTTTGGTATATACTAACTAACATTCATTTAATTATTAAACAAAAATCTAAAATCAAAGTAAGGGTCAATCCAACCTTCCTTTTTTAGATAGTTTATTGACTGGGCAAATTCTTCATCAGAAACATGACCTTCAGCCCACCAAACTGCTGTTTGTTTAAACCATTCAGGTAAGCTTGATAAATTATTTTCAAATTCATTTATTTTAGAATCAGATTTTAGATTAAATGGAATGTGATCCATTATCTGACTTGAATCAAACTCTGATTTTTCATACAACAAATCATCCCATGTAATTTCATCTTTAATTGGGTCGTCTGCAAATTCTACATTACCGTTATCTGTGTACCAATCAGAATTATAGCCTAAGAGTTGAATGGCTTTTGCATATCCTTGATCATCTATTGGTTGACCATTGGCCCACCATTGGGTGATTAGTTTTGAAAGCTCCACCATTTCAACAGATACATTTTGCTGCTGGGAATTAGTGTCATTTTCTGTAATTGCAAGTTGATAAATTGGCATTACTGATTGTAAATATCCCGACTCTGTTTCCAGTTTTTGTACTGTTGAATTACAACTTTCTTCCCAATTCAACCTGCACTGGTCAAAAGATTCATCGTGGGTATGAACGAGATCCTCAATTATTGATGTTTCATAACCAAGGTAAAATAACGAAAAATGCGATAATTCATGAGTTAAGATCCATGCAGGATCTGAGAAATTAAAGTTAGGACAGTCACAAAAAACAATAAAATGGTTTGTTGTCCTGTCTGAGCCAAAGTGTTTGTAAAATCCGCCTATATCATTTGATTGTAGAATCTCTTCTCCTAGATTTTTGTCGTAAACTAAAATAAACAAGTCAAGATCATTTGGTTTTTCATAACTATACGGATATTTCACCTGAGGAATACATTCAGGGGAGTAAGATAAGTTTTCAATATCGTATTCGTTCAAGTATAACTCAGCAAGGTGGTGAAATTTATTCATCATTTGATAATGGTAATTTGAACATGCAGGTTCACCTGAAACAAAGACTAGTTGCCATGTCATTTTTTCAGATAAATGATTTGCAAATGCATCACTTGAAATTGAGGGAATTACATATACAGAAAATATTGCAAAGAACAATAATGTAATTTTAAATTTTGAAATGTTATGTTGTGGAAAATTTTTGAATCGATTCTCTCTAACACCCAATTCCATTAACAAAAAAAATATCAAATCAAGTATTAAGGATAATTATGTGTAAGGTAAAAAATGTTACAACTTTAGCCTCATTTTTTTAAAACTAATTTAGTAAAAAGTTGAATTCCAGTCTTACTAACAAAAGTGGGGCAAGAGTGAGTAGACTGGACTTCGTATTTGTTTGGGTAATTGAAGTAATAAGGGTAATCTATTGTCACATCACAACATTACACAAAGTATCAATTGCAGTATGTAGAATTGCTTTACGATAAATAATTTTAAAATTTTATTTGTAAAAAAAGTTATTGTAACAACACACTGTACAAAAATTAATTTGAATTAGTATTTAGCTAACTTTTAGACTCAGCTGTAAAATTTTTGTATGACACTTAATCAGGTTTATTAATTAAATTTTATTTTAATGAACAATGAATAAAACAATATCATTAGCTGCAATCGCAATGGTTGCAGTAATAATGGGAATGAGTGCATTTGCACCAGCCGCTATGGCCGAGAAACCTGAAGTTAGCCAACGAGTCTGTCACTTGGACCATGATGTAGATGGCGATGGAATAAAAGATGAGGGTGCTTTCGACATAGCATGGGTGGCCTTAATTCCAAACAGTCATGGTGCAGTCAATGGACATGTGAATGGACATGGTGACACACTGATAAATGACGACGACGAAGCCTTTTGGTGTGTTGACAATCAAGATGGTACAGTAGTAGAAACAGCAGTAGAACCATAGAAAAACCATACCATTTTCTTTTTTTTTATTCTTCCAAATAAATAATTTCAAAAAATTACTAAAATTTAATTTTAAACTCCAATTACTCTATCTGAGCTAAAATTTTTAGATCAGAAATTTGATTAAAAAAACGTAAGAAGGTTTTTTATCCAAATGATAAAAGATATCGTATAATGAGTTTTCAAGTCAAATTACCGATCTTAGTTGTAGGTTTGGGAGGAGCAGGCTCAAAACTAGCAATTCAAGCCAAAAATATTGTAAACTCAGATTGCCTAATTATTAGCAACGATCAAAAAGATCTGCAGGTAGAATGTAAAACAATCAAAGTCTCAACTGACTCTATTGTCAATCCATCTGTTCAATTGATTAGAGGCTCAACTTACAAAGTTGTAGAGGAAATAAAGTCAACAATTTCCAATTATTCAACAATCATTCTCATGACAAACCTAGCAGGAAAATCAGGTTCTGCCATATCTCCAGTAGTCTCAGAAATTTGCAGAGAATTAGATGTGGGTCTTGTTTCCTTTGCCATTATGCCTTTCAAATATGAAAAAGACAGAATTTTCAACTCTGGTGTATCTTTAAAAAGACTCAAAGCAGATTCGGAATGCACGATAGTTTTGGATAACGATTCTCTTCTTGAGAGCAATCCAGACCTTTCTCCAAAAGCATGCTATGATATTGCCAATTCAGCGATAATGCATGTGGTAAATTCTCTCAATTCTTCTGATATTTCCAGTGAAACAAATATTCTGACTACAAGTAAGGGGGGACAGAACATCGAAGAATCACTAAGAGATTCACTTAAGATGCTTTATGGTAATACCTCCCCTAATTCAGTAAAACGTTCATTGATGTATGTCACAGGAGGAAACAGCATTCCTGTTGGAGTATTGAACTCTATTACAAACATGACTAGCGGCATACTAAATGAAAATCATTCCCAAGTGGACTTGAAATCATCATCCTCAGATGATTCAAAGATTGTGATGCTTTCATCAATTCAAGGAATTACCAAATTTGATAACTATGATCCATTAGGAATTATTCCA
>PVMK01122803.1_pt1 | contig 14808 bp, 13 predicted proteins | sample 1853481 | NCBI WGS metagenome assembly PVMK01 (sample SAMN08533507, study PRJNA380276) | Marine sediment metagenome, whole genome shotgun sequencing project.
CCACATACCCTGGCTGATCCCAAACGCTTTAAAACGATTCAGGATCTTACCAAATTGCGCCCGGACTGTGGAGCGGCAATTGACGACATCTTGATAATAGACAACGAATTTCTGCTTATTATCGATCTAACCCACATAGGAAATCTTTTGAATCCATTCAACAGCCCCTCAGCATCTTATGTGAGAACCCACGGTGTAATTGTCGCCGGCCATAGCAAGAATGTTGCCTGCCCTGTGTTATGGGGCGACCCTTTTTTATTACTTGTTTTGTCGAGTCATTTAGATGAAAAAATAGTGGGTTACGCAGATGTTGGGGAAGTTGTCGGGAACATTTCCTGCCCTGGGGGCTCATTCCTTTTTCTGCCGGTTCAAAAGGATATACCAAAGCCCTTGAACAGCCTGCTGGATGAGGCTTTAACCAAAGAGACAGGCGTGAAGATAAAACTTCCCAAGGGAACTTATAGGGTTTTTTATGAGCAATTTGAGGTGCCTGAGGGAACCAAAAAAGAATACTATCAAAATATCGTTGTTCAGAGGCAGTAGGGGAATTTTTATTTGTGATATGGATTATAGGTTCAGTCTTTATCCAGCACCCCTCTGATTTCTTTCAGCATCTGGTGCAAATCATAAGGCTTGTTGATAAAACCGCTGGCTCCGCCCTCTACAGCTTCTTTTATGGTTCCATTGAAAGTGTAGCCGCTGGCAACAAGAACTTTTACGTTAGGATCTTTTTTTATGAGTCCTTCAAGGCATTTTCTGCCCCCCATTCCCGGCATGATCAGGTCCAAAATGACCAGGTCAATCTGCTCACTACCTTCCCGGAACTGCTGCAGGGCACTCTCTCCATCCGCAGCTGTAAGCACTTTGTAGCCGAAGTTTACCAGGAGCTGCTTTCCAAAATCGAGGATAAACTCTTCATCGTCCACCAGCAAAATGGTCTCCCGGCCCCCTTGTAGAACACCTTCAGCTTCCTTGGTCTCCGGTGCAGTTGTTTTCTGTTTGATGCACGGCAAATACAACTTGAAAACAGTTCCCACGCCGGGCTCACTGTCACATGTGATGTGTCCTTTGTGGTTTTTAACGATACCGTAAATCATGGCAAGACCCAGGCCGGTTCCTTTACCAACTTCCTTAGAAGTAAAGAAAGGTTCAAAGATATGGTTCAAAATCTCTTTTTCAATACCGCTGCCGTTATCGGCAACACTTAAAAGCACATAATCCCCGGGCCTGATCCCCAAATGTGTCCTGCAGAAATTTGCATCTAAAAAAACGTTTTCCGTTTTAATAATTAATTTTCCCCCTTCGGGCATGGCGTCTCTGGCGTTAACTGCCAGATTCATTAAGGATAGCTCAATCTGGACCGGGTCGGCATTGACCGTGTTGAGGTTGTTTGCAAGATCAAGTTCGATTTCAATCATCTTGGGGATTGTGCGTATCAGCAGGCTTTTGGTATTATTGACGGTATGGTTCAATACAATCGGTTGTTTTGCGCTTTCTACCTTGCGGCTGAAAGTCAGTAATTGCTGGGTGAGTTCGCTTCCTTTTTGGGCGGCACGCAGAATTGCTTGCAGAGCGTTGAGTTCGTCATCGTTTTCCTCTTTGCCGATTATAAGCAGCTCCGCATAACCCTGGACGGCCTGGAGCAGGTTGTTGAAATCATGGGCCACACCTCCGGCCAAGGTGCCGACAGCCTCCATCTTATGGGAATGGCGCAGCTGCAGTTCCAGCTGATGTTTATCGTCTTCGGCCTGCTTGCGTTCGGTTACATCCCGTACAATGCTTTGAAAGGCTGCTTTACCTTCCCAGGTGAAGGTTCTGCTGCGTACCTCCACCCACAATTCGGTACCGTCCGATCGCAGGGCCTTATATAAAAAAGATGGGAAGAAGGATTCCGAACGCAGCAACATTTTCATGCGCTGCTCGGCGGTTTTCCGATGGTCCGGGTGAATCATTTCAAGCGGATTTTTTCCAGCCAGATCTTCGGCGGGTTGACCGTACAGGTTGCAGAGCGCCTGGTTTACCCTAACGATACGGCCGTCTGCGATTACCGCGATCCCGTCAATGTTTTGCTCAAAGAGCCTCCGGTGGTTCTCCTCGGACCTCATTAGCTTTTCGGAGGTCTGTCGGCCTTCATTTTCGGCCTTTTGCAGTTCAACGACCTTTTGGCGCAGTTCAGTCAATTCACTGGTGAGTCGTGCTTTATCATTATTCGCATTTTCCATATGTTTTACCATTTTGCATTCATTAGCATGTGATTAATTAACCCAAACATTTGGCAGGTATTAAAAGTAAAGTTAGCATATCGAAAAGGTGTTCCATGCGCAGGTACCTTTTCTAATACTCTAAAACCATAACACCTTTTCCTTTAGAAAGGAATACCGGATACTTTGCGGTCGGATGTAGAGGTCATTGAACGATTTGACATTAAACATTACCTGGTTGTATGTTTTACCCTTGCGAGATAATTTCAACAAAAATCAGGGCAAATGATGCGTATTCGTGTGGAATGTTATGCCGGATACCGCGGGGAGGAAACCCCCCGGCGCTTCTGGCTGGGGGCCAAAAAGATCGAGGTGCAGGATGTCCTGGATCGCTGGATGGCTCCGGATCATCGCTATTTCAAAGTTTTAGGCCACGATAAGGCTGTTTATATCCTGCGCCATGATGCGATCTCATGGGATTGGGATCTGACGTTCTATCAACAGGCGGGTACTCCCAATGATCCGGCTGCTTCATGATCAATTCATAACGGTTTGTAGATGAATAGGGTGCAGTTACTCTCATTTCCCGGGAAATGAAAAATATTTTGGACAGGATTACAGGATTGACTTGATATTATAAAAAAACAAGAAAGTACAGTTCCTGTATATCATAAATCAGTATCCTGTTATCCTGTCTAAGCAATTCAATGGTTTTGGGAGGGAAGAATATCTGTACCCAAATGAATACACCTGAAGCGGATGAACAATGCGGGTTAGCTGCTGCTCAAAATAGACCTTATCGTTTGTGACAGATCTTTCATCTGGAACGGTTTTTGAATAAAACCATTGCAGCCCCGCAGCATTATTTCACTCGCCTGGCCGTCGATGCTATAGCCGCTTGAGAGCAGAACTTTTATATCAGGGTTGATCTCTTTCAGCCGGTCATACGTTTCTCCGCCGTCCATATCGGGCATGATCATGTCAAGGATGACCATATCAATTTCGTTTTGGTTGGCTTTATAAAGCTCAACAGCCGCGTTCCCGCTTTTGGCCGTCAAAACCTTATAACCTATTGTTTTTAGAATTTCTTGGCCGACATCAATAATTATATCTTCATCATCAACCAAAAGAATCGTTTCGCTTCCTTTGACGATTTCTTCAGTCGATCCTCTGCCTTTGGTTACTTTCTTTCCAGAGGCCGGCAGAAATATATTAAAGGTGGCTCCTTGGCTTTTTTCACTGTGGACGTTTATGATACCGTCATGATTTTTGATGATGCCATAGGCCGAAGCCAGCCCTAACCCGGTCCCTCTGCTCATCTCTTTGGTGGTAAAGAAAGGGTGAAAAATCCTTGCCTGAGTGGCCTTGTCCATTCCGACGCCGGTGTCGGCAATGGATATCTTCACATATCTCCCGGGTTTAAGGTCATATGGTTTGACAAAACTTTCATCGAGCGTAACATTTTCGATTCCAAGATGTAATTCCCCGCCTCCGGGCATCGATTGCCAGGCATTGACATATATATTCAACAAGACCTGTTCGATTTGACTCTGGTCTGCTTCGACGGTCCAGATATCCTTTTGACTCTTTTTATAGATGGTTATCTCTTTCTTGGTACGTCCAAACATTTCAGAGCTTTTATTGACAAGTTCTTTCAGATCCGTGGGATTGACCTCATATTTTCCGCCTCTTGAAAAGGCCAGCAACTGCCTGGTCAGATCGGCGGCACTTTTAACATGATCCTCGATTCCTCTAAGATGGGTAAAATGGGGATGAGAGGAATCCATGTCCATCAGTGTCAAAGAGGTGCGCCCCTGAATACCCATCAGAAGGTTGTTGAAATCATGGGCAATGCCGCCGGCCAGGGTGCCGATGGCTTCCATCCTCTGGGCCTGTTGGAGTTGTTTTTCGGTCTTTTTGGTCTCGGTTACATCCCGAAAAATTACAATTATTCCAGTAGCATTGCCGTCATGATCATAAAAGCAGGAAGAACTCAAAATGATGTCCAGTGTCCTGCCGTCCTTTGTCAGCCTTCTGGTTTCAAAACCGGAAATAGGTTCGCCCTGAAGTACCTGATCATAAACCGCCTCGGTCCTATCCTTTTCACTTTCAGGGACAAAGGGAATACGTTTTTCTTTGACGTCTTTCATGACGAAACCGAAAATTTGAGTAAAGGTCGGGTTAATATAGGTTGCCTCACCGCTGAGGTTATAGATGGCCACTGCGTCCGGGGTCGATTTCAAAAGAGACTCGTACAATAGCTCTCTTTGCTTCGATTCTTTATAGAGTATTCGAAAACGATTTTCAGACTCCTGCAATGCTGCTTCAGCCCGCTTGCGAGAGGTGATGTCGTGAATAATCGAGCAAAGAAGCTCTCTTCCACGCGCCTTGATGGGACCGCTGTATACTTCAACATCACGGATTTCTCCGCTCGCTAAACAATGAGAGAAAAAGAAGTGCCGGCTCTGCTGCGTCTTTGCTCGCTCATTTCCTTGAACACTTGCTCATTTGAGAGCGTATTTATGTCTGTAATTTTCTTGTCGGTAAGCTCTTGTTTGCTCCATCCGTAAAAAGAGACAGCGGCCGGATTAGCATCTACTATATCGGTATTTTCCGGATCAACAAGCAGCATTACAGTGTGGTTGTTATCGAAAAAGCTCCTGTACCGTTCTTCACTCTCTCTTAATGCCTCCTCGGTACGCAGTCGTTCTTGGACCTCTTTTTGCAATTTTTGAAGTGCCACGGCCATATCCGCCCGTGTTGCCTCGTCGGTAGCCAGCAGGTCTTTCAGCTCTTTTTCTATAGAGCGTTCCGAAGGTTCCACTACAAACTCATCATATTTATCCCCATTTGCTATAAATGCAGTTTGATCGGCCCAGCAGTTGGTATTAAAAAGCTTGGAGCAATAACCGGTCATTTTACCGGCCAACATGCCGCTGCCCCAGCATACCCCTATGGATTTCTGGTAGCGACCTTCCCAACTGTCTTTAACTCGGAATCGGCACACTTTCTTTTTGTCATCAAGTGAAATTAGTTGCCAGTCTCCCCAGCCTGCTACGGCTGCTATCTTTGCAATGGCGTTAAAACCATCTGTAAAATCAGAATATTTGGAGATAACCTGCCAATCGGCTTCAACGCTATTGCGCCCTTCGCTTTGCAAGGCCAGGCCAAAACGATCGGTTCCTACCATGGCCTGAACACCGGCCATTAAACCGGCGAGAGTAGTATCGATCCACATCATTGCCACTGGAAGGTTTTCAAAGGTGCAGGTACCGTGTTTGGGGTGCCACTTGATATTAATTCCGGACACCTGGATTTTCTCAGTTTCAGAAGATGTAATTTCAGGTTTCGACTCAAATTGCTCCAGCTTTTCCTTCAGCGCAGCGATATTTCGACTTTTCTCTAATGCTTCTTGCACCAAGGCGTTAACCCGTTGTTCCAATTCTTCAATAGTTGGTTTTGCGGCCATTATGTGATCCTCCAGCAATAAAATCGTTTAACGATTTTATATAACGTTTCGCTTTAAACGGGACTCAAAAAGCCATGAAGAGATTGTTTCTATTAATTATCTAAAATTACAAAATATATGTCAAATTATTAGTCGACAGAAAAGTCGCAAGGAACCTGGAAAAGCCAAAGAAATAGGTTTTTTATTATGAAAGTACGGTCGTTTGACAGGCCGTATCCTGTTTTCTGAAAGATAGCTCCTTTCCTCTTCCACCATGGGAAGCTTCCATTAGCCTTTCATTGCATCGATGATCGCATCGATGCGGTCTTTTAATTTGAAAAAATTAAGGATATAAAAATCATCGGCTCCCTGGTTTAGCCTATCTCCGATAAGGGATAGACTGTTCCACCCGGCTTCCTGGTCCAATTCCGGGGCAATGAGCCAGGCGCCCTGGTTTTCTCTCCGGAGGTCCGCTGGATTGAAGGCTTGACCCAGCCAAGGTCCATCCATTGTTGAATATGGTTGCTGGCAACGCCGGTGATGGCCGCAGCTTCTGCAATCGAAAATTCTTCGTGGAGGGTTGCCTGCTGCTCTTGTTGGTTGTCCGATTTTTTCACCATTGATTATTTCCTCACGGGTTTTGGTTTACGAGGCGATCCAGAATCAATCCGTGGAAACTTTCATAACCCGTCGAGGTAAAAAGCCACCCTAAATGGGTCAGACACCCGACACAGACAGCCACCCGCCAGTTAAAGCCTTGGAACCAGGCGAACTCGTCCGAGGCGGGACCGGCATAGCCGCATCCTATCGAAGATCGAAAGCAACCTATTTCAAAAACAATTCCGTGAGGATTAGCAAAGGTGTGCCGGTGTAATCCCTGGACCGTAATGCGCTCAGCCGAACTCGTGATTACGTGCATGCATTGACGGCAAAGGATGTATTCCTCATCGTCCGATTCTTTTTCTTCCGCCCCGCTCTCAACCAAGCTGCCGAGCATTTCATCGCTTTGTTTTTCACGCGGCGAACGCAAATTCAATGCCGTATGCGGAGCGGCGGATGTCATTATTGACCTTTTTTTGCCTAATTTGGGCGATTGCCGAGTTAGGAAAGATTTATCTTTGCTTGAGTACATTAAAGATATAATATAAATACAGATTTTCTATTGTTTTAACAACCAAAAATAAATTCTTCACGAGAAATGCGACTTAGGAGGATTGTATGAGTTTTGTGCATGTTTCAAAAAAAGGTGAGATTGCAACCGTGACGCTGGCTCGAGGTAAGGTAAACGCCCTTAATGAGCAAATGTTCCGGGAAATAAGAACAAGTTTCCAAGACCTGGAGAAAAGCGCTGAGGTCAGGGCTGTTATTCTGACCGGTCGGGGTAAATTCTTCTCTTTCGGTTTCGACATTCCGGAACTTTTGAGTTATTCAAAGGATGACTTTATCAGGTATTTGACAAAGTTTGCCAATTTTTACAACTATCTGTTTTTATACCCCAAGCCTGTAATTGCGGCTTTAAACGGACATACCATCGCCGGCGGCTGCATGCTCGCCAACGCCTGTGACTTCCGGGTCATGGTTGCTGAAAAGGCCAAAATAGCATTAAACGAAATTACCTTCGGGGCTTCGGTATTTGCCGGCAGTGTCGCAATACTCAAATTCTGTGTCGGCAGTAAAAATGCTGAAACCATTCTCTACAGCGGCGCCATGTCTTCTCCGGATGAGGCGGCCCGGCTGGGGCTGGTCGATCAGATCGTACCGGCGGAAAATTTAATGCAGACAGCGGAAAAGGCTGCCGTGGATTTTGCCTCGAAAAGTGCGGCAGCCTTTAGCAGCATAAAAGGTCTGTTGAGAGGACCGGTTGCTGCAGAAATGGCCAAAAGAGAGCAGGATTCCATCCGCGAATTTGCCGATATCTGGTATTCGGAAGAAACCTGGGCCAACCTTGAGGATATCAAAATACATTCTTAACCCGGATTTCTCATGAAGGATTTCCCTGGCCTTTAATAAGTTCAATCAATTCTTTGGGTTATCGTGAGTTTAAGGTTGCCGGCATTGACTTTTTCTACCTTTTGTTAATATGTAAAAGAATCCCCCTTTTAAAAAGGTCAACAATGAAAACGTTTCCATTTATTGTTAGTTTGATTTTTTTCGTTTTAAGTTCATGTGCCGGGATTCGTGCAAAAGGTTTTTACCCATCTCTGCCAAGCCGGCTGGGGAATTGGAAAGCACATGATAAAGATGAACTCTATAACCGCGACACGCTCTATCAATATATTAATGGCGGTGCGGAGCTCTATTTGGCTTTTGATTTTCAGCAGGTTTTTGTCAGACGATATATTGGACCCGATAACACCGAAATCATTCTTGATATTTATGATATGGGGAATGCCGATGATGCCTTCGGTATTTTTTCAGTGGAACGTGAAGATGAGGAGATTGGAATCGGCCAGGATTCCGAGTATGGCGGGGGCTTATTACGATTCTGGAAAGACCGCTTTTTTGTCTCGATAATAACAACCGGGGATGAGAAAAATGCCCAACCCATAATGATCAAACTGGCGCAAGCGGTCGATCGTATTATTGATACTAAAGGTTTAAAACCGGCCCTGCTGCAAGCTTTGCCGCGTGAAGCATTAGATGAAACGAGTTTGCGATTTTTTCATACCGACACTATTCTGAACAGGCAGTATTTTCTTGCCGAAAAAAATATTCTAAAACTGGATAAACACACGGATTGTGTTTTAGCAAAATATAAGGGAAATGATAATTCTGCTTATATATTACTTATTCAATATCAAAATAGTGATCTAGCCGATAATGCCTATCATACTTTTTTAGCTGCTTACATGCCGGAGGCAAAAGAATCAGGGATTGTACAGGTGGAAAATAAGACCTGGACGATGACCAAAACACAAGGCAGCATTTTAATTATAGTTCTGGAAGCCAGTCAAAAGGATTTTGGCATGAACTTAATGGCCAAAATAAAACCATAAGCCGGACAAGCCGGAAAAGAAAAAGATTACCACGAAAACACGAAAGGACGAAAACACGAAAAATGGAAAAACCGATAACGCGTCGGGATTTTATGAGGACAACCGCCGGGTTTGCTTTTGGGGCGGCTATCGGGCTGAAGACAGACTCCCAAGAAAAGGCAGAAGTAGTTTTAATAAGAGATAAAGATGCCTTGGATGCAAATTCAAAAACAGATGAAAACATCATTGGGCAAATGCTCGACAACGCAGTAATGACCTTGACCGGTGAAAATGATCCCATCAAGGCGTTTCGTCGGATAATAAAACCCGGTGATATAGTAGGTATCAAGAGTAATGTCTGGTTCTATATGCCCACGCCCAGTGCAATAGAAAGAGCTGTTGAACGCAGAGTTTTAGATGTGGGTGTTAAAAAAGAGCACGTCAGTATTGACGACCGAGGTGTGCGCCAGAATCCGGTATTTAAAAGGGCAACCGCCATAATTAATGTGCGCCCTTTGCGAACCCATTACTGGTCGGGAATCGGCGGCTGCCTAAAAAATCTGATCATGTTTGCGCCATCACCTGCAAGATATCATCCGGATAGCTGTGCAGACCTGGCGCTGGTATGGAAGCTGCCGCTGGTAAAAGATAAAATACGGTTGAACATTTTAAGTGCATTGACCCCGCAATTTCAAGGTCGCGGGCCGCATCACTATGACAGAAGGTATGTGTGGCCCTATAAGGGTATCATTGCCAGTAAAGATCCTGTTGCGGTTGACTCAGTAGGGTTGGAACTCATCAAGGCTAAACGCAGGCAACATTTCGGCCGTGAAATTAAGTTTGAAACGATTCCAAAGCATATAAAGATGGCGGATGTAAAGCACAATTTGGGCATAAGCGATTTAAATCAGATTAAATTGATTAAACTTGGCTGGCAAGAAGATGCTTTAATTTAACATCTCGATATTTCAATACTTTGTTTAAAATGAATTGCTTTTGTTGGACAATTATCTATAAAATTACAATTGATAATAAATATTAGAGCATAAAGGCCCATGTATTCTGCTTTAGCGGATATTGTAGTTTTATTACATTTTATTTATGTAATATTTTCCGTTGCCGGAGGAATCCTATGTATTTGGCGGCCTAAAATCATCTGGCTGCATGTGCCGGCAGCTCTGTGGGCGGCCCTGATTTCTTTTGCCGGCTGGATTTGCCCCCTGACGTATCTGGAAAACTGGCTTCGTATTAAAGGCGGGGCTGCGGGTTATGAACAAGGATTTATTGTTAAACACCTGGAACCTGTTTTGTATCCCGTCGGGCTCACACAATGCCATCAGGTAGCGATAGGGATAATTGTAATTGTTTTGAATCTGGCGGTATACGGATATGTATTACGACTCGCCGGCTGGTTCTCACTCAAAGGAAAGGAGACCTAAACTCACTATGTCGCTGAAGTTGAAACTCGTTATGTTACTGGAATGGAAACTCTATGTTTTTGTGCTTGCAGCTGTTGTTGTGGTTATGATTTCCTCGCCGTTAGTGTTGGCTGAAGAGACTGATTCCGGTTGGCGATCAAAATTTTCGTTGACGGAATCAACGATGATCGCAGGTTTTGGAAAAGGAGGTTTTACGGAAGGCTCCTACGAGCATATTGGGTTAATCTGGCAGCTCGGGTTCGATCTTAGACGCGTTTTTTCTCGACTGGAAGATAATCGCGGCACTCTTACCTTTATAATGGAACCGACGATCAATACGATTATCTCTCCCGTTGGGGATAACGTGGAATTCGGTATTAGTTTCGGCGTGAAGTACAGGTATCCCCTGACACAAAAGTGGTCCGGTTATGTGCTGGCTTCAGTGGGCCCCCACTATATCACCGTCAAAAGCACAGACCAGGCCAATGGTTTTATTTTTTTCAACACAGTCGGTGCCGGGTTTTCCTTTTTTCTGACGGAAAAGACCGCCCTGAGTTTGGAGTACCGCTTCCGACACATTTCGAATGCCGATACCGAAGAACCCAATGTGGGCATTGAATCCCATATAGGTGCAATCGGCTATTCGATGTTTTTTTGATAACCGTTTAAGAGATCATCAAGGTTGGTAATGGATAGTCAGCTTGATCCTACCAGTTTGAAAACAATTGAGCAGATTATGGCCGCTGCCCACGCTCAGGATCGCAGCATGCTCTTTGAGCATGAAGTATATGCTATCCTGGCGGTGCTGGGTCTCAATACGCCGGTTCACATTCTGATCCGGGATGAAAAAGAGATCACCGCGAGCCTGCTTGCCAAATTTAGCAGTGAAAAAATCGTTATGAAGGTGGTGGCCCGCGAACTCGCGCACAAGCAAAATGTCGGTGGCGTTCAAATAGTCTATAAAGACCTGGAATTTATCAAATACTCTTATTGCCGCATACAGGCCGCTTGCGCGGATCGGAAGCTGGAGGTCGCAGGCATTCTGTTTGTTGAATGCATTGATTATTCTAAAGAGCTTGGCAATGAAAACCTGTTGGGGTTTCGGGAAAGTGAAGCCTTCGGCCCGGTAATCTCATTCAGCAAAGGCGGCAGTGATGCCGAGCATTTTGCCCAATACTATTCACCCCCCAATCTAATACTTGCTCCTATTAGCCGGCAGTGGGCGCAGGCATTGCTGGAATCGACTCATATTCAAAAAAAATACATTTCGCAGGGAAAAACCGATTATATCACCAAACTTGTTGATGCAGGTGTAAAATTCAGCTCCCTGGCAGTCTCTTTTTCAAATTACTTTTCTGCTGAAACTGAATTTGTCATAACCGAGTTTGAAATCAACCCGTATATCTTCACACCGGACGACACCTTTATCGCTATCGACGGATTTGCGCGGCTAGAAAAACGCCTAGCGCCGCCGGCTGACCTGACAGTCGCTCCTCGGGCAACCATGGCACCGTTTTTTGAACCTGCCGGCATTGCAGTGGTAGGTGTCAGTACTGCCGATAGCAAGAAAACGGGCAACGTTATCATGGGCAACCTGGTCAATTTAGACCGTAAAGACGTTTACGGTGTCAATATCAAAGGCGGTAGCGTTGATATCCTGGGGAAACAATTCCCGGTGTATAAATCCCTGCGGGATATCAAAGGGCAAGTAGATCTGGTGATTATCTCCGTTCCGGCTGCTGATACGCTTGCCGTTGTCAAGGAATGTGTACCCAAAAAGGTGAAGGCGGTTATTATCATCCCGGGCGGTTTCAGCGAAGTCGATAAGAACAGCGCGCTGGAGCCAGAAATATTTGCCATTGCCAAAACTGCCGGATTTCGGGTTATGGGACCCAACTGCCTTGGCATCATTTATTCGGGGAGTGATAAAGTCAAAGGCGTTAACACTTTTTTCACTACACAGGAAAAGTTTGCCGCCAAACTGGAAAAAGACAGCAATGTAGCTATGCTCAGCCAAAGCGGCGCCCTGGGAATCGTTGAAATCGAAAACTTGAAAAATGCCATTGCCCCTAAAGTGATCGTCAGTTACGGCAACCAGCTCGATGTCGATCCCTGCGATCTGGTCAATTTTTTCCAAAATGATCCCGCAGTGGATGTCATCGGATGCTACATTGAAGGGTTTAAAAAATATGCCGGCCGCAAATTTTTCAATATCGCGGTCCAGAGTAAAAAGCCGATTGTGATATACAAGGCCGGAAGGACCGAGGCCGGCCGCAAAGCTACTGAATCACACACCGCCAGTATTGCCGGGGAATACCCCGTGGCCAAGGCGGCTATGAAACAGGCCGGCCTGATTGTGGCCGAAGCCATGATCGACCACGGCGATTTTATCAAAACGTTTGCGCTTTTAAGCGGTTTTCAGGTAAACGGCAATCGAGTGGCTGTTATTGCCAATGCCGGTTATGAAAAGACATACGCCGCCGATAACCTTGGCGACCTGCAAGTAGCTGCACTTGATGCCGAGACCACCCGGGCTCTTGATAAAATACTGCCGTCCATGGCTGTCGCTGATCCTTTGTTGGACTTAACTCCTATGGCTGATGACGAAACTTTTGCAAAATGTATGGAAATCATGCTGCGGTCCGGGTCCGTGGATGCCCTGTTTGTCTCCATAGTTCCTCACAGCGCCCTTATCCATACAACCGACGCGGAAATCGATCAAAAAAAAGATAACATTGCAGCCCGCATCGTTCAAATTGTTCACAAATATAAAAAACCGGTGGCAATATCCGTCAATGTAGTCTCAGATGCCGACGCGATCTACAACAAACTGGGTAAAACTCTCGATTCCGGCGGTGTCCCCACCTTTCTTACCGCCAAGCGGGCCATGCTATGTCTGAATGCGTTTATTCGTTATTGGCTTTTACGAAAATCCGATACGTTCGGCGGGTGGCTGAAGTGACCTGAACCTATTCGCTTCGCTCATCCAACTATGACGGATGATAATAGCACATGTGGTCTGTTTGCAGTTGCATGTTCCGCGTTGCGGGTAATAAATGAGCAATCTTTGACTCGAAACTCGCAACCTGTAACTCGCAACAGATTTTCAGACTCCGGGATTATAGTTGATTGGCGAGGTACCAAGACGTTTGATCAAAGACAGGTTGTTTTATCTTGACAATAATGCCACGTTGTGGCACACACAAAAAATAAATTTTAACGCTTTACTGCATGTAAAAAAGTAGATATATAAAGCCTGTGCGTTGCTCTAGTAACGTAGCAACAAAACAGGTTTTTTTTTGAGGTGCCTATGGCTTATCGTATGGTTTGTTTAATGAAGCAGGTTCCGGATACACGCAATATCACCGCTGACGTATTGCGCGAAGACGGCACCGTCAATCGCCAGGCTCTGCCGGCCGTCGTTAACCCGGACGATCTATTTGCCCTGGAAATGGCTCTGGATGTCAAGGATAAGTACGGGGGTGAGATTACGGTCATGTCCATGGGGCCTCCGGCGGCGATCGAAGTACTCCGGGATGCCATGAGCAGAGGAGCTGATCACGCCATCCTTTTGACAGACAAGAAGTTTGCCGGTGCTGATACACTGGCCACATCGCATGTATTGGAAAGCGCCATAAGAAAAAATGGTCCCTTTAACCTTATATTCTGCGGCAGACAGGCTATTGATGGTGATACGGCCCAGGTCGGCCCCCAAGTTGCCGAAAAACTCGATATACCCCAGGTAACGTTTGCTGAAGCCATCGAATTTTTGGACCAAGACGATATTGTCATCCGGCGGGCCATTGAGGGTGGATTCGAACGCATTCGCGGCAGAATTCCGCTGCTTGTCACCGTAACTAATACCGCCGCAAATCCACGGCCGCCTTCGATAAAACGTAAAATGTTCTGGAAAAAAGCCCAGACGCGCTCCAGTGTGCAGAGCGAAGAAGAAGGGGAAATGTTAGAACGAGGGCTTTTAATCCCTGTTTGGGGTCTAGCGGAAGTTGGCTGTGCTGCTGAAATATGCGGTTTTCAAGGATCCGAAACCTGGATAAAGAATGTAAAAAATGTAAAATTAACCGCTCATGAGCCCAAGTCTTTCGATACTTCCGAAAGGGGCATTAAAGAGCTTATCAATGAACTGATAGACGAGCATATTATTTGAATTATGGAAAACGGAGTTTGGGTATTTATAGAAAGCGATTCGGGAACTATTGCGGATGTGAGTCTGGAACTGCTTTGGAAAGGCAGAGAACTGGCCGACCAACTGCGCTGTGAACTGGGCTGTTTTATTATTGGACATCAAGTTTCAGATGCGGCTTCTGATTTGATAGCCTACGGTGCCGATATGGTTTGCGTAGCCGATCATGCACAGCTGGTCCATTATCTGACCTTGCCATACACCCGCATAGCAGTGGAGCTTATCAAGGAATATCGGCCCAGCATTGTGCTGATTGGTGCCACCAGCACAGGCAGGGACCTGGCACCCAGAATTGCTTCCCACATGCGCACAGGTCTGACGGCGGATTGTACCGATTTGCAGATTGGAGAGTATAAGTTCGGCAAGAGGATCTGGAAGGAACTTCTTTGGCAGATTCGTCCGGCATTTGGCGGCAATGTGATTGCAACGATTGTGACGCCTGAAACAAGACCGCAAATGGCAACTGTGCGAGAAGGTGTTTTCAGGCAGCCTGATGCGGATTCTTCCAGGAAAGGAACAGTTGTTGCAATCACATTGCCGCCAAATGCCGGACGAATCTGCCAAA
>PVMK01129105.1_pt1 | contig 14808 bp, 7 predicted proteins | sample 1853481 | NCBI WGS metagenome assembly PVMK01 (sample SAMN08533507, study PRJNA380276) | Marine sediment metagenome, whole genome shotgun sequencing project.
GGTGAATATTTTAGCAAATCAGGAATCGATCAAGGGAGCACCGGTTATCTTCGATTTCAGCTTTTTTTCTTTTTGAAAGATTTGTGAAATCCTCGGTGGTCAGCGGTTTGCCGTCCACTACGGGAATCGTTTCAAACTCATTCTCAGATCTAACAATTTGAAGGTGGTTGTCCACGGCAAACTTTTCGATCTTCTGAAACAGCTGGTTTTGTTTATCCGAATATCTTTTTTTAATGACGGATAGTCGTTTCAAATACGGTTTGCTCTCAAATGCGGATGGCAGATTCTTTGCTAAATCTTCGATGAGTTTATTCATTGTTTTGCTGAACTGGACAGCCTTGCCCAAGGAAACCGCGATGGCTTTGGGCCGGAATTGATCTTTAAAATTATTGAGCAGACACCAGCCATCCGGTCCGGGCATAGTTTTCGCGTGTTTGGTAACAATATCTTTAACGATGGTGGATTTTCCCGTGCCTTCAACACCGGTAACAAAGATGTTGTATCCGGGGCTCTTCATATTCAGCCCGAAATCGATGGCCTGTACCGCCCGTTTTTGACCGATGACTTCTTTAAGGGGCTTAATCTCCGACGTATTCTTGAATTTAAAAATTTTCGGATCACAAACAAATCGTAGATCGGAAGCTTTCAGTTCATTTTTTTTTGGCATATAGAGACTCCTTGTAAATTGAATATTGTCGATTGAATATTGAATATTTAAGGAAGCGGGCCATCCGTTTCGCTGCCCTTGCGCATATAGTAGGTTGGGTTAAGCGGGATATAGGCACAATTTATGTTGGGTTCGCCTATCTTAATGCACCTCAAAAGTTTAAAATAGCAACAAAATTAGCGAACCCAACAAGATCGGTTGCAGTCCATCGGCTTAACCCAACCTACGATTTATCGCTTAAGTCTACGAAGAGGATACCCCCCCTTTGATGAATTCTTTCGATTTTATAAAAGACTATCCGCTCGTATGAGACTCCGCCTGGCCGAGACAGTGAACAGATTCAATGTTCGATGTTCATTTTTTAGTTAACCCGTCATATGAAACTAGCCAAGTACAAAGTTTCTTTTAGATCAAACCGGTCGCCTCGACGGCCAGCGACGGCGCTGACACCTGACAATTGACAAACGCGCTCAACCTCAATGCCCTGCCAGATATTTTTTAAAATGGATAGCGGTATGAGACTTTCCGGTGGACTTTAGAAGCTCCTTGGGTGATCCACAGGCCACCACCCGTCCGCCTTCGTCACCGCCTTCGGGCCCCAGGTCGATGATATAGTCGGCTTCACGGATGATTTCCATGTTGTGCTCGATGACGGCCACCGTGTTGCCTTCATCCACCAGCTTTTGGAAGACGTCGATCAAGCGCTGAACGTCGGCCATGTGCAGCCCCGTGGTGGGTTCGTCCAGGACATAAAGCGTGTGGCCGTTTGATCGTTTGACCAGTTGTTTTGCCAGCTTAATGCGCTGGGCTTCACCACCGGACAGGGTAGGACTGGGCTGCCCCAGACCTAAATACCCCAAACCGACGTCGCAGACAAACTGCGCGGCGCGGCCAATGGCGGGAATGGCCGAAAAAAACCGTGCCGCTTCGGCAAACGTCATCTCAAGGATTTCCGAGATATTCCTGCCTCGATACTGAACCGCCAGGGTTTCGCTGTTGAAACGTTTTCCCCGGCAGACCTCACAGAGTACATACACATCGGGCAAAAAGCTCATTTCAACTTTGGGCCGGCCCTGTCCCTTGCAGGTCCGGCAGCGGCCGGCGGCGACATTAAATGAAAAGCGGCCTGCTGAATATCCTCTGGCACGGGCCGTGGGGGTCAGGGAGAAAAGTTTACGGATTTCCGATAAAAATCCCACGTAGGATGCCGGCACGGAGCGCGGTGTGCGGCCGATGGGACTGTGGTCGACTTCCAGCACGCGGGTGAGTGCCCGCCACCCTGTGATATCCTGACATTTACCGGCCGGGCGACGCTGCTTCAACAGCCGGTTGCGCAAACCTTTATAGATGGTTTCTTTGAGCAGGCTGGATTTTCCCGAACCCGACACACCGGTGACGCAAATCAGGCAACCCAGGGGAACATCGACGTTAATTTTTTTCAGGTTGTTCACAGCGGCCCCCCGAATTGAGATGCCGGGCTTTTTTTTGTAGGGCCTCAAGCGCGATGTTATTTTTTTGTGGTGGCCGTCAATCAGGGCTCCGGTCACTGACAGGGGGACTTTTTTCAAATCGGAAAGGCTGCCGCAGGCGGTCACCCGGCCGCCGGCCTGTCCGGCCCCGGGACCCAGATCGACAATGGTGTCGGCGGCCCGGATGGTTTCTTCATCATGTTCAACCACCAGAATTGTATTGCCCCTGTCCCGCAGCGTCTTGAGGGCATCAATCAGGATACGGTTGTCCCGGGCATGCAGGCCGATGGTGGGTTCATCCAGAATATAGCAGACCCCGGTCAGGTTCGATCCGAGCTGGGCGGCCAGACGTATGCGCTGGGCTTCTCCACCGGAAAGCGTATCCCCGCTGCGGGCCAGGGAAAGATAGGACAAGCCCAGTTGATTCAGCAGCGAAAGCCGGGTCAGCAGCTCGGCCACAATGGGTTCGGCCACCGGGTTGTCATGGGCGTTGAAGGTCATTTTTTTGATGATCTCATATACTTCCCGGGCCGGTTTCTGCACCAGGTCCCAGATAGTATATTGGTTGACTTTCACTGCCTGGGCCTGGGGCTTCAACCGGCTGCCGCCGCATTGCGGGCAGATTTTCACACCGGCGCTATCTTCATCCTCCGGTTCCCCGAGTGTTCCCAGCCCGCCGCATTGCGCGCAGGCCCCCTGCTTGCTGTTAAAAGAAAACAGGCGGGGATCGAGGCCCTCAAGACCGATGCCGCAGGTGGAACAAATGCCGTGCAAACTGAACACGTCTTCGTTGCCGCGACGGTCTAAAATCAGCAGGCTGCCGCCCCCCTCTTTCAGGGCCCGGTCTACCAGCGGTTCCGGGTCCCCGTCCGAAAGACGTCCGATGACCAGATCGATGTTGTGCTCGTGATAGCGGCTCAAGGCCATGCCTGCCTTCAATGGCGTTATTTTGCCGTCGATGCGGGCCTTTTTAAATCCTTTTTTCAGGGCCCGGGCAAACACCTCCTTGTGAAAGCCTTTGCGGCCGAATACCTTGGGCGACAGCACCGTGGCTGCAGTATTGGGGTAACGGCGGCGGATTTGATCGACAATGGCGGCCTGGGTCTGGGCTGTTAATTGGCGGCCGCAGCCCGGACAGTGCTGGATTCCCAGTTTACTGTACAGCAGTCTCAGGTAATGGTAGATTTCGGTAAGGGTGGCCACGGTGGACCGGCGGCTGGCATAGCTGGTTCGCTGTTCAATGGCCACCGTCGGGGCCAGGCCGGTTACCAGATCGACATCCGGCCGTTCCAGGATTTTCATGTACTGACGGACGTAGGGTGCCAGGCTTTCCAGATAGCGGCGCTGGCCTTCGGCAAAAAGGATATCAAAGGCCAGGGTAGATTTTCCCGAACCGGATACACCGGTCAGCACCACCAGTTCGTTGTGGGGCAAGGTCAGATTGATATCCTTTAAATTATGTTCCCGGGCACCTTTCAATGTGATGACATCGGAGATCGCCGGTTCTGGAAATGGTGCCACCGATTCGGCAACAGCGGCGGGCGATGAGTTTTGACGTTTCAACCGCCCCGTTCCTTTTAGATAGGCTTTTAAGAAACGGCCGGTGTGAGATTTTGTATTTCGGGCCACCTCTCCCGGCGGTCCGGTTGCCACCACATAACCACCGGCATCGCCTCCTTCGGGGCCCAGATCGATGACCCAGTCGGCGGTTTTGACAACATCCATGTTGTGTTCGATCACCAGTACCGTGTTTCCGCTGTCGACCAGGCGCTGTAAAGCGGTCAGCAGCCTGCCGATGTCATCAAAATGCAGGCCGGTGGTGGGTTCGTCAAATATGAATAATTTGCGCGAAAGATTAGCGGAACCGTTGCCGAGGTAGCGGGAGAGTTTGAGACGCTGGGCCTCGCCGCCGGACATGGTGTTGATTGGCTGGCCCAGCCGGATATATCCCAGGCCCACATCGGCCAGCGGCTGGAGTGCCGATACCACCTTTTTGTTATTTTCGAAAAACTTCAGGGCCGGGTCCACCGTCATGGTCAGAATGTCGTGAATGCTGCGCCCCCGGTAACAGATATCCAGTACGTCGGGTTTGAAGCGCTTTCCTTTGCAATCCGGACACAGAATGAAGACATCGGAAAGAAACTGCATCTCCACCTTTTCGAAGCCTTCGCCCTTGCAGGTTTCGCAGCGTCCACCGGCCACATTAAAGGAGAAGTAACCGGGACCGAAATTGGCGGCCTTTGCTTCGAAGGTATCTGCCAGCAGCCGGCGAATCGGATCCAGGGCCTTGGTGTAGGTCAACGCATTGGCCCGTGGGGTGCGGCCGATGGCCCGCTGGTCCACCAGCACGACATCATCAATATGATTCATCCCCTTGATGGCGGTGTGTTCACCGGGACGACCCTCCTGGTTTCCCAGGGATTTTTTGGCGGCTTTATAAAGAATATCCTCCGCCAGGGTCGATTTGCCTGATCCGGACACACCGGTTAAGCAGACAAACAACCCCAGGGGGATCTGCACATCGATCTTTTTCAAATTGTTTTCGGCCGCTCCCATGATAGTCAGCCACCGGTTGCTGCGGGGCTTGCGCCGCCGGACGGGGACGGGGATTTTACGTCGACCCTTCAGATACTGGCCGGTGAGAGATCCGTTGACGTCGGCGGTGGGGCCGAAATACATGATCTCACCGCCCTGGTCGCCGGCTTTTGGTCCCAGATCCAGCAAATAGTCACTTTCACGAATGATTTCCGGATCATGTTCGACTACCACCACGGTATTTGATAAATTGCGCAGCCCTTTCAATATGCGGATAAGCCGATGGTTGTCCCGGGGGTGCAGGCCGATGCTGGGTTCATCCAGAACATAGAGGGTATTGACCAGCGAAGAACCCAGGGCGGATGCCAGCGCAACCCGCTGGACCTCGCCGCCGGAAAGCGTGCGGGACTGGCGATCGAGGGTCAGATACCCCAAACCGACATCCCTGAGATAGTTCAGGCGATTGCGGACTTCATCCAATATCAATTGACCGGCTTCATCCCGCGGAGGCACCGGCAGCGTCTTGAAAAAATCATGGGCCTGTTCGACGTTATTGGCATAGATCCGCGCGATGTTCTGTCCGCCGAGCCGGTACAGCAGGGTCTCTTCCTTGAAGCGCGTGCCGCTGCACTCCCGGCAGACATCATAGCTGCGATAGCGGGACAGAAATACCCGCACCGTCATTTTATAGCTCCTGGATTCCAGCCAGCGGAAAAACCCTTCGATGCCATAATAAGTGGAGGTCCCCTTAATGATGGCTTTTTTGTGGGCGGCCTTCAATTTCTTAAAAGGGATATTCGTCGGAATTTTTTGACGTCGGCAGAGATCCATCAGGTCTGCAAATTCCATGCGGTCGTTGTCCGGATTACCGAAGGCTTTGACGGCGCCGTCCGCGAGGGAGAGTGAGTGGTCCGGTATGACGAGATCCATGTCGATGCCAATGGTGCGGCCAAAGCCGCGGCAGGTGCCGCATGCGCCCATGGGGCTGTTAAACGAGAAAAGGTTGGGCATGGGTGCGCTGTATGCGATATTGCAACGGGCACACGCCAGACGGTTGCTGAAGGCATAATGGCCATCCGGCCCCAGCCAGACATCCAGACGTCCGCCGCCGAAGCGGAAGGCCAGCTCAAGGGAGTCCAGGACCCGCTCTTTGTCTGCGGGACGCAGTATTAACCGATCGGCCAGCACCGGTAGCTCTTGTTGGCGGCGTTCGGGCCGCCAGTCTTCCAGGGGGATGATTTGGTTATTGAGGAACAGTCGATCAAAGCCCATCTGCCTCAGCGACCCCCGCACCTGGTCTATGGAGGCGCCGTTAATCCTGTAAGGGAAGGTGATGAAGACGGCTGATTTTGGCCGACGCTTTTGCAACAGGTGCCAGATATGGGCCGGCGTCTCCGGTATCACGGGCTTGTCGCATGACCGGCAGTGGAGCTGTGCGAGCCGTACGTACAACAGTTTGACATAATCCGTTATTTCGGTCATGGTGCCCACCGTCGAGCGCGAGGTCCGGACCGGGTCCTTGCGGTCGATGGCAATGGCCGGTGGAATGCCTTCGATCTTTTCAACCCGGGGACGATCCATGCGATCCATGAATTGCCGCGCATAAGGTGAGAAGGTTTCCACATAGCGGCGCTGGCCTTCGGCATACAGAGTGTCAAAAGCCAGGGACGACTTACCCGACCCGCTGACGCCGGTGACCACGGTGATCTGATTCAGCGGGATTGCAAGATCCAGGTTTTTAAGATTGTGCTGACGGGCACCTTTTATTCGAATCGACTGGTTTTTCATTCTGTTATAATTTCCAGGGAACCTGGTAATTATTTTAGGGAATCGTTCAAAGGTTCCAGGTTCCCCGTTCAGAGTTAAAGCCAATCTGTTCTGAACTTTGAACCCAGAACCTTGAACCTCTGAACCTTGAACGGTTATCAAACAGTTTTGCTTTGGGTCTTTGTGCCTTTGTGGCAAATTTTTCCGGATTATGTTTTCACAGCGCATAAACTAATTCCCTTTTTCAAGATGGCAATCTGATTTTTGATCGCAAAAGTTCCGGATGACTTGTTTTGTTGTAAAAGTTCGGCCACTAAGACACGAAGGCACCATAAAAAATCGTTTTTAGTTAATTAAAGGTGTGTTATGTGAACTGTGGGCGCTTTTTCAACTCGAAACTCTGAACCCTGCGTGTGGGGTCGAAGCCCGAAGGGCGTAGCCCCAAACCGCTCAACCTGGATAGAACACAAATGATTTGCCATAGAATATCTATCATAATGGCCATGATATGGACAATGTGCCTTTTTTTACCCATCGAGTCCCAGGCGGATGAAAGCCTTGAGGAGGTAAAAATTCCCCAAGCCCTTTCTGCCGGACTCCATCATTTTCTCGATCTTGCTGATCCCGATAAAACAGTCGCTTTTGATCCTGAAAAGGTTGCCGGGGTACTGGATTTCATCAACCAACCTGGCAAGGATGCTGCGCTGTATTATGCAGACAGTGTACTCGGCGCTCCTTCAGCCTATTATGAATTTGATGTTCATGAAAATCTTAAGAAGATCGTGGCATATTCGTTTAATCCCGATATTCCCTATATCGCTACCGTGCCTTCTTCGGTGCGGTTGCTCTACTGGCTGGATGCCCGGAAGAACCGGCAATCACCGCCTCCTATCGGGCGATACCTGGATCGGCTTGATTCTCCGGTTGTTATCAAAGGTCTTCAATATATGGAAATTACACCGGACACCCATTCGGGCGCCTACTACGCGTACAACATTTACCAAACCGTACTTCTTTTTAAGTATCGCCAACGCAACATCCTGGTGACCGTTTCCAAACAGGTGGATGTCTCCACTGTCGGTAAAAAAGGGTATGTACTGGGCGCGGACGATGATTGGGACTATTTTTATTCCGGCAAACCCGGACTCACCCTCCCCGCTCTGGGATGGGCTAAATCATATATGTATGAGTCCAGCGGCATCAATATATATGATGAGGTTGACCCGGCCGCCACGAGAGTTCGCTGCGCCGTGTTTAAATGGCTTCGGGCCGGCTGGTCCGGAATCAACATGGTGCGAAGGCAGCATATTTACAGCGGTCTGAAACGCTTTGCAAAACCGATAAAAGCGATTTTGGAATATCCTTCACTGCCATCGGTGGAATCAATGGTCGGCGATTTTTCACGGATCAGGGGGTTTTCCGAAGACACCCTGAGATCCAAAATGAAGAAATATTCCGGCATTTTGCAAAACAGGTATAATGGGGGCAATGGGCATGGCAAAAAATTACCTTCATTTCTAATCAAAAACAAAAACCACTGGGCCCAGATGTCGAAAGACGAAATGGAATCGGCCCTGGTGATAGAATATATGAAATATGCAGTCGGTAAAACCCGGCCGGATGAAGTGAGGGGGCTTTTAGACTTGGAGCGATAACCCGGACAAGCCGGAATTGAATATTGAAGATTGCAAATTGAATATTTATTGATGTCGCTTCAGGCTTCGCCTTCGGCTACGACCCGACAGGTCGCTCCGTCCTTTTTAAAAATCGAAAGAATTCCTTTTAGCGATGGCGTTTACATAGGTTCCTATATATCAGTATGTGTATATAAATAGTAACAGCGGGTGTTTACTTTTGTATAATCGAAAGATATTGTAAGAGATGAAAATTTCATAAAATATTGATAATTCAAGCGGTTAAAAGACTGGAATATTAATTGCAGTTCTTACTTCTTCTTTGAGTTGAAAAAAAGGAATCTTTGAAGAAGGGATGTCGAATTACAACGAACTGCAAAATAATATTTCAGATGATGCTGACACTCAAAACTCGCCTTTCCGTCTGTTTATCTCGCCAAAGCTTATTTTCTCTATTTTTCCGACTGATACTAACAATCCTATTCTCAACCATGTTCGCCCAGCATTCCCATTCCGGCGAGGTAACACTGGCGTGGGATCACAATGACCAGGTTTCGGTGACAGGCTACTATGTATATTACGGCCTTGAAAGTGGAAACTACTCCGTTAAAATAGATGCCGGCTCTGAATCACAATATACACTTGTGGACCTGGATGATCTGAAGTCATATTATATTGCTATCACCGCTTACAACGAGTTTGGCGAGAGCGATTTTTCCGAAGAAATAATTTACGCCCCTTACGCCTGCGATGCCGATATCGATTTTGATGGAGATATCGATGGCTCCGACCTGGTTTTATATGCTGAAGATGCAATGGACATTAATTTAGCAATCTTCGTCGCAAAATTTGGATTGACGGATTGTCCTTAGCATTAACATAGTGTGATGAAAATTCACCTGAAACCTATTCTCCGAAAAGGCTTCACTACGCCCGGAAATGTCCAAAAAAATGAGCTGTTTTCAGAGTAAATTATGAGGTCTGAATTACCTGTTATGAATAACACTACAGTAGCCATCGTAACCGGTGCGTCGCGCGGGCTGGGGGCGGCTGTGGCTTGCTGGCTGGGCAAAGTAGGGGCGGCGGTCACGCTTATCGCCCGATCGGAAGAAAAACTTAATGAGACGGGCGACGAGGTTCGACGTCTGGGTGGTGAGCCTCTGGTATGCAGGGCGGATGTGTCCCAATACGATGCCTGCCGCAAAGCCGTTGACAAAACGTTGGAACGTTTCGGGCGGATTGATGCGGTGGTGAATAATGCCGGTATTGTTCAACCGATTTCTGCCATCGCCCGGACCGATCCCGCCGAATGGCGATACAACATAGAAGTGAATTTGATCGGTCCGTTCAATCTGATCAGGGCCGCTACTGCCGCTTTAAGTCGGCAAAACGGACGGATTGTAAATGTGAGCAGCGGCGCCGCCAATCTGGCGCTGGAAACCGTCAGTGCCTATTGTACGAGCAAGACCGCCCTGAATCATTTTACCCGGGTTCTGGATGCAGAGGAAACCGAAGTGACCGCACTAACTGTGCGGCCCGGTGTTGTGGATACCAACATGCAGGCCGTCCTTCGCAATGAGAACGACAACGCCATGCAGGCCGAACAGATTGCCTATTATCGGCAGCTCAAAGACCGCGGAGAACTGGAGCCGCCCTCGATTCCGGCCCGCTCCATCGCCTGGCTGGCGCTTTATGCACCTCGGGAATTCAGCGGCCGATTTCTGGATTACGATGATCCGCGTATTTGTAGTCCGGCGGTGGAAGTGTTTGGGGAGAGTCTTTCTAAATGCGAGGCAAAAATTCAGGCCTCGTAAGAAGCGTTGTATTTTCACCCAATTGTAAAATTTCCGAGATGTTTATGTATTATTCGTCATTAGAAATTTCAGACTTCAGCTGATCATAAAGGTCTTGCAATTGCAGTACTGAGTAGAGCGGTACAGCAACAATCTTTTCTTTGCGGGTAAATATCTGCTCGGATATTTTCAAACCGAGCGGTACAGACGGATATTTTTTAAGAAATAGATGGAGACTTTTAAGATGCCCGAAAGCGCTTGATTTAACTTCCAAAGGGACAACATTGCCTCCAATAGCAACAAGATAATCGATTTCTGCAATTGCCCCCCGGGCGGTTCGATCCCAGTAATAAAGATCGGACTTCCTGTTAACACCCTCCAGGCATACAAGCTCCTGGCCGACAAATTGTTCTGCAACCGCTCCTGTTGATCGCTCTTTTTATCTGCTGCGCTTGGGCATCCGGATCAATTTTGGCGTAGGTTACTTTGTTACCAATAATTTTCGGGGTGGTTTCAAAGATCCTGGTGATTTGGTCAGTCCCGGTCCTACCGCAATACCGGTTAAAATCCGCTCGATAGGTTGACAGGATATTTTCCTGCTCATCTGCCGCACTTAAATAGGAGTTGCCATATATTGATTATTTATAGCATAGCATGATAAAAATCAAGTTAAATTCGATCTTTTAAATAATAAAGTTATAGGTAAATATAAAATGTAGCTAGATAAAAATCAAGGATATTTTAAATTCAGGCAGGGTAATGTCAAAGTAAATTATAAACCAGCAGCTTCAGAACATTTTATAGGACGATAAAATTCCAAATCTAAAATTACTTCAGTAAATTAAAAACCTGACGTATGAGTCATAATAGGAATATCAAAATAAAAAGAAATTCCAATGAGTTACACATACATAGCAGGTATATTTAACGATGCTGTTGAGGAGAGGGGCGATTTAAAAGAGAATATATAGAAAAAAATATACCTGTGATTAAAAAGATTATAATTTCAGCAACCGCACTTTATAAGCCCTCTGCTCAAACAGCTTGGTTGGGAGATTTGATCAAGAATAACGAATCTCTAAATTAGTGCCCCAACCAAACATTTGGTATATATTTCATATGCGTTTTTTTACCCTTCTCCGATATGTTGCTAATATAATTTCTGGAGAATTCGGAAAAAAGTACGGGACTTTTTGTTAAAAGTATGAGACAATAGTTTGGTGTGATATATAACCTATTGATATATAAAGGAATATATATGAAATTGCCGTGCGCCAAACAAATCCCGCTTATCGTCTATGGTTTATCATTCCTTCAAACGGCTTTAACCAATATCCAATATCAAAATTTAACCTTAATTGCCACTGCCTTGATTCTCGGATCAAAATTCAATCTTACTCAAATTAGCTGTATGTGGCTAAAAGAAAAGAGCGTCAGTGCATTATCAGAATTTTTATCAGATGCCAAATTATCGACTGATGAAATGCAACAGCTTTACCAGCTAAGAACACTGCATCTTTATAAAATCAAAGCTGGTTACTTTATCATCGATGATACGATGGTGCATCATACGAAATTTTGTAAATGGATTCACGGTGTCCATATTCTTTTTGATCATGCATTTGGAACCAACCTAAAAGCAAAATGTATTGTTTTTTTATACTACAATGACGGTAACGGCATAAAGTTTTTTATAGACTTCCGAATATTCTATCCAGTCATTCATAAAATTTGTGGAATAATTCGTAATAATATGTTATATCCCCCTATAAATATTGTATATTGGGAGATATTAACATGGTTAAAATATCTGAACGATATAATATTTCAGCAACTCCGAAGCCTTTTAAAGGGATTCAGGTCAATTTCTGTAAGACGCCAAATTGCCCAAATTTCGGCGTTCCGTCAATTATAAAAAAAAGACCGGTTGGTCGCCCAGCTAAAAATAGCCCTCCTCGTGATGGTTATACATTGTCTCCAGGAGAAGGAATTTACCGCGATACTATAACACACCGCTGCGAAATTTGCGCTGAAAAATTTCCTATTAAGTCAAACCAAGGCATCCATGAAGAATATATACGAATTAAGCCTGAAGCCCCTCCGCATACTCTTCTAAAACAAGTTACTTGTCCAAATCCTGAATGTGGTAGCTTTGGAACAGTAAGCATTGAAGCCGGAACAAAGTACTATTATAAACATTCAAAAGAAAAACCTGGACAACAAGCTCGTTACCGGTGTTTACTTTGCAGGAAAGTTTTTCCGGTTTCATCCCGAACAAATTTCACAAAAAGTCAACCCACGTCATATAAAAATCGTCAATTTTTTGGGCTTCTATTTGGTAAGATGCCACTTCAAAGAATTATAGATTATTTGAAAATTAGCCCTCAAACACTTTATGATAAAATTGATTTCTTTCATCAACAATTTTCGAGCTTTGCATACCAAAGAGAAAAAAAGCTGTTCGAATATAAAAAACTTCGGAGACTCTATATAAGTGTAGATCAACAAGATATGATGCTGAATTGGGACGATAAAGATGCAAGAAGAAATATAATTTTAAAGGCAGCTGGTGCAGCTGATAATGATACAGGCTATGTATTTGCATCATTTATAAACCATGATCCGGACCTTGACCGCTTTGAGATAGAAAAAAAGGCAAAGCTTTGTGGTGATAACGAAAAGAATCCTGCATTCAGGAGATTTGCAAGACTATGGCTCTATAGTGATTATGAAAAAGCAAGTTCAAGGAAAAAACCAAAACTTCCTAAAGGTGTCAGCAAGGATCTAAAAACTGATATAGAAAACTCATATTCATTTTCAGAAAGTCAGAGCGATGTTGAATCTGCTGAGTTGATCAGCAATATAACAAGACTTCCAAGCAAAGGTGTACAGGTTCATAATGAGTACTCCTTATATTCATTGTTTATTTATTTGCAGAAAATGTTTCAAGGGGTCGAGGGGGTAAGATTTTTTTTAGACCGTGATTCTGGTTTGCGAGCTGCATGCCTTTCAGGATTCAAAAATGAAATTATAAATCGTACTTGTGACGCGTTGTTTATAGCTATAACAACGTCAATGACAATTGATGACAAAAAAACAATTTTGGATCAAGTTAATGCGACCTTGAAAAATCTGCAAAAAATGTTTCCTGAAAAGTCGCGAAATGACATTAAATTAATGCTTTTAAGGGAACGTCTAAAAGAAATGGACGAACTTGGTAGATGGCAAGATAAATTTTTATCCCACCCGTTTCCGACCATTGATGAACCAGAGAAAAAAAGTTGTCTTCTAACCGATTTCAATGATTTGGAAATTGATCATCTGGCGTGGTTGCATAACAAAGCCAGCCTTAGAGGGATCAATCAGTATTTCATGAATGTTCGAAGACGTCTATCGTTATTAGAGCGTCCCTTATCAACACCTTCAAATCTTGGTCGCAGGTTTTATGGCTATAATTCTTATTCACCTGAAGTTGTTGCGAAAATTCTTTGTATATTTCGAACATACTACAATTATTGTCGCAAAGGAAAATATGGCATAACTCCTGCTATGAGGCTGGGAATGTCAAGAGGGTCAATTCGAGTTGAAGATATAATTTACGGGAGAAAATATTCAAATTATTCGTTTGATAAAAATGCGCAAAAAATTAAAGAAGAGGATAAGAAGAGAGATATTGCAAGGGCACTAAAAGCAACAAAAAGAAGAAAAAAGACTTCGCGAAAAAATGCCTTGCGAAAAGCTCAATATAAGGGCTTTGGAACAATATTGGAAGATTTTGAAAATCGCGACACCGTCTTTATCGATATCGAAACAACTGGTGATAAAGAAAAAGATACAATTTTGGAAATTGCTATTGTTGATGATGATGGGAAAATATTGACTGATACGATTGTTAATCCCAAAATACCAATTTCAGAAGATGCAAAAAATATTCATGGGATTTCGGAAGAAATGGCAACGGACAAACCCATCTTTTCCGAAATTGAAAGCCAAATTATAAATTGTATTGATGGTAAGCTTGTCATTATGTTTGGTGCAAAATTTGACCTGCCATATTTTCCTGAGAAATTAAAGAAATTGATAGATTATGAGTGTTGTATGTCCTGGTATAGTGCTTTGCAGGGTAGATGGAACCCAGAATCAGACAGCTTTCAAACCATTAATCTTGAATCCGCAACATATGAGATCGGATATATCTGGCAAGGTGAGCAACACAGAGCACTACCCGATGCATGGGCATGTCGGGCAGTTTGGAAATATTTGTTGAAAATTGAGCAATAAATTATTCATAGCAAATACACGGTAGAGAAGTTGTCGATGCTGCCGTTACGCTATAATATGTGAGACATTGGCATTATTTAGTAAAGGTTACGTAAGGGCGTCTTGGCAAATCAACTACAGATAAAATAATGCCTACCTTGTCTCCAAAATTATTCAAATTGCTGCTTCCAACAAAAAAGATGTGCGAATGTCAAAAAAGGACAGCAATGGATTTAATGAAACATTAACGAATTCCGATCAAATAACGCCTTTATAGGAAATTTCTTAAAAAATTATTGATAATTTATTTAAAATGGTGTATTCTAAACTTGAATAACTACTCGAAACTATTCATAATATTATTACTTCAGTATTTATTTCATAATTGTATTCCCAAATAAGATAAGTTACAAAATTGTAACGTCATTTATTTGCAATAAACAATATTACAAAAATGCAATAAATTTTAACTAATAGTTATAATTATATATTTTAAATTCAACAATCGTAATTATTAACAAATTCTGATCATATTTTATTATTCCACAATATTAATGAATGGCTGGCAGTTATTACAATAAGAAAGAAAAAAATTGTTTGCTAAAAAGAAATCCTCGAGACTGTAGAGAACCGAATGGGCGACGGCTCGACTTTTACCAAAAATATATAATTATAACTATTAG
>PVMK01138438.1_pt1 | contig 14807 bp, 17 predicted proteins | sample 1853481 | NCBI WGS metagenome assembly PVMK01 (sample SAMN08533507, study PRJNA380276) | Marine sediment metagenome, whole genome shotgun sequencing project.
TTTTTACGAGCCGCTACCGGAAACAGGCAGCGGCGCGGCACAGACGATCGATCGCCTGCTCGAACTCACTGCAGCCGCCGGCGGCAACACGCCGGGGCCGCGTTGTTTCCATTTCGTCATCGGAGGCAGCACGCCTGCAGCGCTTGCCGCCGATCTCCTGGCAACCGCTTATGAACAGGTTACCTACACCTGGCTTCTGTCGCCTGTCGGTGTGCAGATGGAGGTGCAGGCACTGAATTGGCTCAAAGAGATGCTTGGACTGCCAAAAAGCTGGCGGGGTGTGATGGTCACTGGCGCGACCATGGCGAACTTCGTGTGCCTTGCTGCCGCACGACAATGGTGGGGCGAACAGCTGGGCGTCGATATCTCGGAAACCGGGCTGGCCAGCATGCCGCAGATGCCGGTGCTGACCACGGGATTCGTACACGCCAGCACGCTCAAGGTACTGGCCACCCAGGGTATCGGCCGTGGCAATGTGCAGGAATTCTCCCGCGATGACTTTGGCCGTGCCGATCTCGATGCCATGCAGCAAGCGCTGATCGCACTTGACGGCAAACCCGCAGTCGTCATCGTCAATGCGGGCGAGGTCAATGCCGGCGAGTTTGATCCGGTCAATGAGATGATCGATCTCGCGCGCCAGCACAACTGCTGGGTGCATGTTGACGGGGCCTTTGGATTGTTCGCACGTCTTTCGCCGCGCACGGCACACTTTGTAGAAGGCGTCGAAAAAGCAGACTCGGCCACGGTCGACGGTCATAAGTGGTTAAACGTACCGTACGACTCCGGCTATGCATTCGTCCGTGATTACGGATTGATGGCGCGGGCGTTTCGCTATTCTGCGGATTACTTGCCGGAGGAAGACGACATTCGCCCGACCTTTGGTGCGATCGGACCGGAGAGCTCGAGACGCGCCCGCAGTTTTGCAGTGTGGGCGACCATAAAGGCCTATGGACGCGAGGGTCACCGGCGCATCGTCGAACACTGCCTGGATATCGCCCAGCATTTTGCCAAACAGGTGGCCCTGAAAACGCAGCTCGAACTAATGAACGATGTACAACTCAATATCGTTGCGTTTCGTTACAACCCGGGCGGGATGAGCGACGAAGAGCTCGATGCGCTTAATGAGCGGCTTGGAGAAGCTGTGCTGGCCGATGGGCCGCTTCCTTGTTGGAACCTCGAAAATAGGACCCCGCACCGTATTCAGGCCTGCATTTTCGAACTGGCGCACGCGCCCCGAGGATGTGGAAGAGTTTGCCAATGTGGTAGTGGAGGTTGCCGCTAGCCTGGCGCTGCCGATCGCGGCCGGAGAATCGAAATGAATCGAATGGTCCGACGACTATCGTATGGAACCCTTCTGCTTACTTTTTTTGGCGCCGCCGTCGCGCAGAAAGTAGTGACTGCGCCTTTCGAGCCTGACAGCGGAAATTTGACCATCCGCTGCGGCATTCTGATCGATGGCGTATCTGACCTGCCGCGCACATTTCAGACCATCGAGATTGTCGACGGCAGATTTAGCAGCATTAGTTCCGGCAACGCCGATGTCGATCTGGACCTTTCCGTTTACACCTGCATGCCGGGCTTCATCGATACTCACACGCACATCGCCGAGCCTGTCGAGACAGCCAATCTGAGTATCTTCTACACGATTAGCACTGCGGAATTACGGGAAGCATCGCGCGTCAATGCAGAAATTACTTTAGCGGCAGGATTTACGACCGCGCGAAATGTTGGTTCCTACGTAGGATGGTCGGGCGCGCGACTTGCGCGACCGCATCAATCGCGGCGAAATTGCCGGGCCGCGCCTGCAGACCGCGGGCTTTTACTTGACGATTCCTGGCGGTGGTGGCGATCTTGTTATCCCCGGCTTCGACGAGGGCGAGATTCCGGCGCGGGTGCGCATGGGCGTCGCCCGTGGTCCTGAGGAATTCCGACACAGGTCCGAAGAGGCGGTTGCCGGCGGCGCCGACGTGCTCAAGGTCATCGCTTCGGGCGCGGTGCTCGCATTTGGTGGCGTACCCGGTTCTCCCGAGATGACGCCAGAGGAGATCCAGGCGGTTGTCGAGGTCGCTCACGCAGCCGGTATCAAGGTCACGGCACACGCGCACGGCGCGCAGTCAATCAAGGACGCGATTGGAGCGGGCGTTGATTCGATAGAGCATGCTTCGTTTGCTGATGACGAGGCCATCGCCATGGCCGTGAAAGAAAACGTGGCATTTTCAATGGACGTCTACAACGGCAGTTACATCGCTTCTGTTGGCCGCGAGCAGGGCTGGCCCGATGAATTCATCAGAAAGAACGATGAAACGACGGAAGCGCAGCGCCAGGTGTTTACAAAGGCCTACGAAGCCGGCGTGCCGATCACTTTTGGGACGGATTCGGGTGTATATCCGCACGGCGATAACGCGAAGCAATTCGTCGTCATGGTGCGGCGCGGCATGTCGCCAATGGATGCGATCAAAGCTGCGACATCAGTTGCCGCAGCGGTCATTGGCTGGGATGAAGATGTTGGAACCATTACTGCAGGGCGATTCGGCGACCTGATCGCGGTCCGCGGCGATCCGCTGTCGAACGTCAGCCTTCTGCAAAACATGAATGTCGTTGTGAAAGGCGGGCTCGTGTTCAGGCACGATGATTAGCATGCAATGCAAGTAAGCAAGTAACTCCGCAGAACTCGGCATTTACCTATTCTCACAATGCCACCCGGCGAGTAGCTTGAAGTGAGGCAATGTTGCATACGGAGAGATTGTCATGAGCAAGTCACCCGCCGACGTCATCGAGCTCGATACCAGCCGACCCGTCTGGGACCGATGTTTTATGGTGGCGCCGCTGGTTCTCGTCGGGACCCGGGACGAGGATGGTTCGCTCGATCTGGCGCCGAAGCACATGGCATTTCCATTGGGCTGGAAGAACTACTTCGGTTTCGTCTGCAGCCCGAAACACCATACCTGCAGCAATATTGAACGAGACGGCAACTTCACAGTCAGCTATCCCAAACCATCGCAGGTACTGTACGCCAGCCTCGCGGCCTCGCCACGTCACGCCGATGGGCCGAAAACGGTGCTACAGAGTTTTGCCACGTTTCCCGCGAAGAAAATCGACGGAGAATTCATCGAGGACGCGTATCTGTTCCTCGAATGCAGGCATTACAAAACTGTCGATGGCTTTGGCGATAATTGCCTGATTACGGGTGAGGTAGTCGCCGCCTACGCGCATCCGGATTACGTCCGCTCCTCTGAATATGATGACCAGGAACTGATTCACGACGCCCCGTTGTTTGCCTATTTGCCACCGGGGCGCTTTGCCACGATCACGCGATCAAACGCGTTCCCCTTCCCGGCCGATATGAAAAGGTAGCATCGTCATGGGCGCCGCTTACACTGATCAGGTTGTGAGTCATGTTCGAAATCAGCGGCAGGCACTGATTCAACTATTGCAGCGCATGGTCAATGCCGAGTCGCCGTCTTCTCAACCGGGTTCACACCGGCTGATCAGATCGGTTCTTAAGGACGCGCTGTCCTCAATCGATTACAAGGTTTGCACGACCGTGGAGCGGGCTCGCACAAGCATATCTATGCGCGCCGCAATAACAGGTCGAAAAAGCATGGTGCGCAACTGCTTCTCGGACATTACGACACAGTCTGGCCACTGGGAACTGTATTGAACCGGCCGTTTACCATTGACGGCAACATCATTCGTGGCCCTGGTGTATTCGACATGAAGGGTGGCCTGGCACAGATCGTTTTCGCACTGAAGGCAATTCGCGAGCTTGATCTGCCACTGCCGGTTGAGCCTGTTGTGTTCATCAACTCCGATGAGGAAATCGGCAGCCGTACGTCGACCCGCTATGTCCGTGCACTGGCGCAACGGGTTGAGCGCGTTTTTGTGCTCGAGCCGTCAATGGGCGAGGAAGGGGCCATTAAGACCGAACGCAAAGGTGTCGGCCGATTCACAATCACTGTGCACGGGAAAGCTGCCCACGCGGGGCTCGACCCGGAGGCCGGTGCCAGCGCCATTCTGGAGCTATCGCATGTTATTCAGACACTGTTCGCCCTGAACGACGCCGACAAGGGAATCTCTGTCAATGTCGGAACGGTCGACGGCGGGCTGCGACCGAATGTCATCGCACCTCATAGTCAGGCGGTAGTGGACGTCCGTGTGCCCACAATTGCCGCTGGAGATAAGATTGCAAAGACGATATACGGTTTGGAGCCCGTTACGCCCGGCGTGCACCTGACCGTGGAAGGGCGTATTGGCCGGCCGGCGATGGAAATGACACCGCGAAATAAGGCGCTCTGGCAACAGGCGAAAAAACTGGGAAAGAAGCTAGGCTTGCAACTGCAACACGGTCGCGCCGGCGGTGCTTCTGACGGCAATACGACCAGCCAGTACACCGCGACTCTGGATGGCCTGGGTCCGGTCGGGCACGGTGCTCACGCGGAACACGAATTTCTATACATCGACCGGACCCTCGAAAGAACGGCGTTGCTCGCCCTGTTGCTGCTATCGCCAGGTGCTGACGGAGCAGCAGCATGACTGTGGTGTCTCTAGGCTCATTGACAAGAATTTCAGATTTGGACAGCAAGCCCTATGAAGTCACGCGAGTCTCGAAAGATAACTGGGACAGCGGTGATTACGTCGTGGGTGAGATAACCGGTTCATCCGGACGCATCTATAACATTGAAACGGCTTCCGGGCGCATTATTCATACCCTGCCGGGAGATCGTATCGTCGGCGCATTCGGCAATCGCGCAGCAACGCTCGAGGGTGTAGGAAGCTGGTCAGATATTGAGGACGGCAAGATGAATGCGATGACAAGCGCCGGACTTTTCGGCGCGATCACCTCCTTGTCTGCAATGATCCCACGCACCGTTGAACTGACCTATTGCGGACATGCACTCAGGAATGGCGAAAAAGTCTGCATGTCTGATTTCGCCATCGGCTCGGCCACAACCCGCTTCAGTGTGCCCACGATTCTGCTCGTCGGCACCTCGATGTCTGCAGGCAAAACGACAACCGGGCGGCTGGTCATACATGAACTGGAGAAGATGGGGAAGAATGTGATCGGCAGCAAGCTAACCGGCGCCGGACGCTACCGCGATATTCTGAGCTTTCGCGATGCCGGGGCCAGCGCAATTTTCGACTTCGTCGACGCGGGACTGCCGTCGACCGTGGTGCCGGAAGCAGAGTTTCGCGATGCTATTCGCCCATTGCTGCATCACATCGACAGTCTCGCGCCGGATTTCCTGGTCGCCGAAGCCGGCGCATCACCGCTTGAGCCGTATAACGGTGCTGCCGCTATTGCAGAACTCGGGGACAATATTCGTTGCACAATCCTGTGTGCGTCCGATCCCTATGCCGTCGTCGGCGTCGAGAAAGCCTTTGGGCTCAAACCAGACCTGGTTTCCGGTCCGGCAACCAGTACCTCGGCCGCTATCGACCTCGTGCACGAGCTGTCGGGAGTCGCAGCCATCAACGTTATGGATCCTGCATGTTTGCCCGCGCTGCGGCAGATTCTGCAGCAGACCTTGAATACAGAGATGATTAGCGGGTCCGCTGAACGTTGATTTTCCAGGATTATTCCCAGGAGTTTCTGGACGATTTGGCGACACAATTTGCTCGCGACAATACCGATTTCGCCGACGGAAAGAGTACAATCGACCGCTTGCTAGAAGCGACGCAGATCGCCGCCTTGCCGTCCAGCACCCGTATAAACAGGATAACCGTATGAATGTTCTTAAATTATTGGGCGAGTACCGCCTGATTTTATTGTGCTTTGCAGCATGCGCCGTGAGCGCCTGCGGGCAACAGGAACAGGCTACAACCGAGCCGGCTGGCGAAGGTGCAGCCGCGGAAATGACGCGCACGGAAAAAGTGCCGGTGACGACGTCATCGGATGAAGCCCGTGCTTGGTACGATGAAGGGCTTGCATTGGCAGACAACTTGCACTTTGTTGATGCCGCAGCCGCATTTACGCAAGCAGTAGAGGCAGACCCGGGCTTCGCGATGGCTTACCTGAGGCTTGCGCAAATCTCGCAATCGGCCGCGGCATTTTTTAAAGCTGTCGGACAGGCCGAGGACAATGCAGCGAACAGCTCGGAAGGCGAGCAACTATATGTCCGCGCCTTGATTGCCGCTGCCGAAAACGACCAGGCAGTCCAGTTGAGCGCGATAAGCAGTCTGCTGGGGATGTATCCAAAAGATGAGCGGACTCACATGCAGCTCGCCAATTATTACAACGGACAGCAAAACTTCGTGGAGGCCGTCAAACACTTTGGTCATGCAACGTCGATCAACCCGAATTTCGCAAACGCGTTTAATTCGCTCGGCTATGCACATCGCAACAATGACGATCTCGATGGCGCAAAAGCGGCATTCGCCCGTTACGTAGAACTTATTCCCGATGAAGCAAATCCATATGATTCCTACGCAGAGCTGCTGATGGAAATGGGTGAGTACAATGAATCGATCGAGAACTATCGCAAAGCAAATGAGCTCGACCCGCATTTTCCATCCGCGTATGCCGGCGTCTCGACTAACGAATCATTGAAGGGAAATGCTGAAGCTGCGCAAGCGGCGGCTGCGGAAATGCTTGCTGCCGCAAGAAACGATGGCGAGAAGCAGGGTGCGATGCTCCGCTCAGTTACCGCGCATCTGTTCGCCGGCAATACCGACGCGGCTCTTGTTGTTTCAGAGGAGCGATATGCCATGGCCGAGGCGGCAGGCAATCACTCGACGATGGGCAACATTCGTGAATACATGGGTGACATCATGCTGTCCTCGGGAGACGGCGCCAAGGCGACGGAATACTATGAAAGCACGCTGCGTCACCGGCAGATGGCCGAAATAAACGATGCTGCAAAGGCACAGGGCGCAGCGGGCCTACACGTTCAAGACCTCGATCGCTGCAATGGTTAGCGGTGAAATCGACACAGCGGCGTCGCGAGTCGCAGAATACAACGCAGCGGCAGAGGCGCATGGCACGGCATTCGAGCAGCGCCGCATACATGAACTAAACGCTTATCTTGCCCAGATGAACGAGGACTCTGAGACCGCAGCGGCGGAGTTCGCGCAGGCAAGTCAGCTTGAACCGACAGCCCTGTATTGGGCGGCAGTCAACAACAAGATTCTCGGCCATACGGAAAAAGCCGCCGACCTCGCCAATCGGGCGGCCTACCGCAATACGCTGTCACCGAACCTGCCGTTTTTCCGTGACGAAGCGATCGCATTGCTGGAAGAGCTCGAAGCAGAATAAGCAGTATCCATTTTATAAACCGCAACACTTTGGGAGAAAGTTACATGAAGAAAAAAATTGCCTTACTGACATTAGCTGCCGGGATATTCTTTGGCTCGCATCTGATGGCGCAGGATTCACTTGTCGAACACCTGATCCAGGCTTGCGAGACCGACATCCAGTCCTATTGCAGCCAGGTAACGCTGGGCGAAGGCCGGATGCTGCATTGCATGGCCGCGCATGAAGATAAGATTTCAGGACGATGCCAGTACGCGTTTTATCAGGCCGCAACTGTTCTCGAACAACTCGCGCAGGCGATAGCATACGTTGCGAATCAGTGCGCAACGGACATCGAAACGCATTGCCGCGGTGTCGCGATGGGCGAAGGCAGGATTCTTATGTGCCTGAACGAGAATAAAGCAGAAGTCAGTGATGCCTGCAATCAAGCGGTGGCTGACACGGTTGGGGAATAACTTACGATAATTTTGCTTATTCGAACACCTGAAAACTGTAGAAGCAATCCGTAGGAGCCCGGCCAACCGGGCGACAAACATTGAAGGGCATGTTTATTAAACATGCCCTTTGATTTTTGCAAAGCACAAATCAACCACTACCAACCAACGAAGATCGCTCGCTGGGGCGAGCTCCTACAATAATCTAATCCATTCCTGCCTGTTCCCGCACCCAGCGCACCGCCTGTTCGTGGGTGCCAAACCAGACCTCCGGTTTGGTTTTGATGTATTCAATCAGTTCGCGTAGCGCAACAATTCTCGATCGATGGCCGATGTAATGCGGGTGCATGGTCAGCACGAATGTCGTTTTTTCCTCGTATGCGATATCGAATTCATCCTTGTATACCTGCAAGACTTCGCGCGGGTTTGAATAACGATCGCCGAGCGGATTCATGAGCGGCGCATCATCCAGTATCCAGTCGACCGGAAGCTCTACGAAGCCCGTCGGCTCGCCGTGGGCGTTGAGCTCGTACGGCCGATCGTCCGCCATCAGCGACGAGTCATACAGAAAACCGAGTTCGATCAATAGCTCGAGTGTGTTGTCGGAGAAATTCCAGGACGGCGCGCGATATCCGACCGGCCGCTGGCCGATGAGTTCTGTCATGCGCTCGAGGGCCATCTTGAGTAATCGCTCTTCATCATCGCGGGGCAGCACTGCATTCCGCTCGTGAATCCAGCCATGGACTCCGATCTCATGGCGTCCGGACGCCTGTATCGCTGCAATCATTTCGGGCGCCAGCGAGAAACTGATCGCCGGCCCGAAAAAAGTGGCGCTGATGTCGTGCTCATCGAGGAGCCGCAGGATGCGTCCGAGCCCTACACGAGCGCCGTACTGGCCTTGTGAAAGTCCACCGACATTCGTATCACCGTTGCGCAGCCATATGGTTTCGTTGTCCACGTCGAACGACAGCATTACCGCTACCCGTGCGCCGCCCGGCCAGTGATCGGGAGTCAGGTCGCGGCCCGCCCTGACCTTGTTGACCGCAGTCTCGATGCGCTCCTCGGACCATTCCCATGGCGGGTCGTCGTCCTGTGCAAGCACTGCCCGGGTGCCGGGAACAAATGCGACCAGCAGTGCAATCAGTATCGTCGTTCTCATGCGCGTAGCGCTCCGATTTACAACCTGTCCTTCAAACCATAGTAGATCATACCCAGCGAGACCAGTTGCCGGGAGAAAGTGGCGGCACCTGGCAGGCGCATGGTCTTCAGCTTGGAAATCAAATCAAAGCGCTCGGAAGTACCGGCGATTGTTTCCGCCAGGATCTGTCCGGTCACGTGGGTAACGTTGACGCCGTGACCCGAGTAGCCTTGCGCATAGAGTACGTTTGGCGCCACCCGTCCGAACTGCGGCACCCGATTGACGGGGACGCCGATCGATCCGCCCCAGGCAAAATCAAAACGGGTAGCATCCAGCTGCGGGTAGATTTTCAGCATTCGCGGCACCAGTTGCGATTGAATAACTTTCGGATCCATTCCAAAATATTTGCAGCGGCCGCCGAACAGGAGCCGTTTGTCAGCACTGAGTCTGAAATACTGCAGGATGTAATTCGGGTCACACACGGCGACATCGTCCCGGTTGATCTCTTGTACGAGCTCGGCGGACAGCGGTTCGGAGGCGATAATGAAACTATTGACGGGCAGTACCAGGCCGCGCAGTTTTCGCTCAAGCCGGTGATAGGCGTTGCCAGCGATCACGACGAAATCAGCTTTCACTGATCCGCTGTCCGTGTGCACGACTGCCTTGGCGCCGTGCTCGATATGGGTGACGGGAGACTGTTCGTAAATCGTTGTGCCATTCGCAACCGCTGCCCGGGCCTCGCCAATGCACAGGTTCAGAGGATGCAGATGTCCATTGCCCATATTCAGCAGTGCGCCGATATATGCATCAGTTCCAATCAGGTCACGGGTTTCAACCTGTGACAGCAATCGATACTCGTGCTCGCAATGATTGGCCTCGAGATAACGGCATCCGCTCTCGAGGTCGCGCAGGTGTCTTGGCTTGATCGCAACATCGATGTAACCGAATTTGAGGTCACAGTCGATGTTGTAGGTGTTTACCCGTTGCCGAATGATTTCATGACCGGCCCAGCGCAGCTCCCACAGCGCCTGCGCCCCCATCACTTTCGCCAGGCGTTTTTCCGCGCTGATGCCCGCAATCAACTGACCGCCACTGCGGCCGGACGCGCCCCAGCCAACCTTGTTGGCTTCCACGACATGCACCTTGTAACCGATTTCAGCCAGGTGCAGCGCAGTGGAGATACCGGTAAACCCGGCGCCAACGACGCAAACATCGGCCGTGTGCTCGCCGCGTAAAGGCGCAAAATCGGTATGGTCGTTTGCGGTTGCCGCGTAGTAGGAACCGACATGTGATTGCAGCGCATGCATGGGACTTTGCCTCAGGTCTGCAGGTCGCGTTGTGTCCCGATGAGCGAGTCGCGGGTGACCAACGCGGCAAGTTTTTCCTCAGACCAGTCGTCGGTACCGGCCGGGCGTTGCGGTAACACCATGTAGCGCAACTCGGCGGTCGAATCGTGCACCCTGACGTCGACGTCGTCGTTCAGGTCGACGCCGAATTCGGCCAGCACCTTGCGTGGTTCGCGAACCACACGTGATCGATAGCTGCTGGATTTGTACCAGGCAGGTGACATACCCAGCAGCGAACGTGGGTAACAGGAGCACAAGGTACAGACGATCACGTTGTGGATGTCGTCGGTATTTTCCATCACGGTGAATTCATACGGGCTCGATATCAAAGCCGGCTTCCCTTAATGCTTCTCCACCATTCTCGATCAGACGCTGCTTGTATGCCGCATCGGTCCAGGCGCGAGCCACGATTTTTGCACCGTTTTCGGGGAGACGCACCCTGCATCGCGGCGATCACCGCCTGTTCTTCATCCGCCGTGTAATGCCCCGCTTCGATCAGCAGTTCGCGCAGCGCCAAGCCGACGCGCGCCGCGTCGGTGGTCGGCTCTGGATGATCCGCCTGAAAAGTTCGTGAATGGTCGTGGTCGGTCATTGCGCTGGCTCCAGCCAGTGTTCGAATATCTCAATCTCGAGCAAGTCGCTCGCGGTGCCGTCATATGCGTTCCACAATTTCGTTTGTGGTATGCGCACGCGATAAAGACGCTGTGCAGGCTTCCCATCACCACGGATAAATTTCTCCGGCTCGCCATGCACGCCACAGACACGCTCGATGACGCCGACCTGCCCCTTCGCATACGAGGGGACCCGATGATGGACTGGCGGCGTACGATCAATGATGCGTACTCGCTGCCCCGCCGAACTTTGGCGCAGTCATGACGCGGCCTCTGCAAGCTGGCGCTCGCGAATAACCCTGGCTTTTTCTGCAAGCGCTGAATCAGTGACGACACCGCGCGACACCAGCGTATGCGCGAGCGCTTTGGCCCAACGTTCGTAATAGGTCAAACTTTCATAGTCTTCGGGCGTCAGCCGCTCGATGCCGTCACGCAATTCTGCGAAATCGCTGATCAAACCCTTGCTGAGCGCAAGCCGCACCATGGCGTCAATCTGCCACTCCCAGTGCGCCGTCTCATGCTCGGACAAATCGACCGGCCCGCCTTGCTGGCCGCCGATATCATGCGGACCCCATGGTTTACTCATCATGCACCGTCATTGGCGGTAAACCACGCCGGAAAGCCCGAGGCCAATCGCTAGCAATACGCAATAAATTTTCAATGCATGTCCTGACCGGAAAGAAAGCGAGGCGAAACTACCAGTTGCCAAGCGTTTCTCCGCTGGAAAATTTGGCGCCGACGAACAGTGCGGCGTGGGATCCGTCGTGCATCGGAAAGAGCTTGAATTCGACGACATCACCGGGCTTGAAGGAATTCGGCCGCCAGCCTTTTCTGAACAGCGTATTAGGACCACCGCCCTCGATGCTCCACTCCTCCTGCACGCCGTCCCCGTTTTCAATAAGAACTTGTATCCAGATGTGCGGATTGGTCCACTGAAACTCCCTGACGATTGCCGTCACCTGGCGAGGCTGGGATTTGTCGAACATCGCGTTTGAATGATGGGCTAGCGCTGTTGCGGACGGCAATAACGGCCCGGCAATACTGACAGAAATCAAAATCGCCAGTGCGTGATTGCGTAAGCCTGAAATTTTCGGCAAGCTAATCATCCTGATTTTCATCAACCGCGATGTCAATGACATTTCCTTCCGTGTCCAGCGTCAGCGTCTGACCGGATTCCGTGATCGGGTTTCTGTTGTTCTCCGAACAGGCATAGTCATAGACACGCGTGCCCGCCGGCAACTTGCGAAAATGCCGCGTCACGTGCCATGGTTCAGTCAGAGCGATCGGATCGACAATGGTCAGCTCCGCACGCAACAGACCGGCATCGGTTTTAAACATTCGGGTAGCGATCTTGGCCTGATCGCTCAACGTCAGCCCGCTGCGATCGAGCACCGTGCTTTTGTCGCCCAGCATGCCAATCGTCGTAAAAATCAGGGTCTGCCCGTCCCAGTGTCCAACTGAATCACCGGTGAACGTCAGCCACATTTCCCCGGGTGGCGGGTGATCCCGTCCATCGGTGTAGATGCGCATAATGTTCGGCCCGTTTTCAGTGATGATCCAGGATTCCTCGGGCCGTACGATAAATTCATAGACGTCCGGCAGTGCAAGCAAGCGCGGGAACCCCGCCGGAGTGCCGCAAAAGGATATCGGGTCGGGCAACCTGTCTTTTGCGGCCAGCGCGAGGTTGGCCTTGTATTTCGCTTCCCAGGCCTCGGTCAGTGGCGGATATTGCCGTACTCCGGGATTGCCGGCGCGGCCGTCCGGTGGGTCGACTGTTGCGGGATCAAAAATTCCACCGTTTCCCTCGAACCGCTCCCAGACGCCGCTCCAGTCCGGCAACGAGGGCGGGGCGGCGGCGATTGTCCACTGGCAACAAAGCAACAGGTAAATCGACACTAGTCGCATGACATCACCTTATACCTGATCGAGTGCCGATATTAGTGCCATGCCGATAGTCATGCAATGCAGCCAGCCCAGCACCGACCCTTCCTTGACAGAAATACTCCCTGCCAGTACAACCAACTACACAACAACAAACGCAGCATCGTCGGGGGACATTATGCGCATATCTTCAGTTCTTACCCTGGTTCTCATGCTCGCCATGCCGGCGCTCGGCTGGTCGCAAACGATCGCCGAACCGTTCAAGGTCGGTACGTTCGAAATTGACGGGGCGCCGACGGTCGGTATCGTGCTGCGAGACCGGCTGATCGTGGAACTCGCGGCAGCCAACCTGGCACTCGAGAGGAATTCCGCATTTCCGGAAATTCCCCTGCCAGCCGATATGCTGGAACTTATCGGCCGCTACGATTATGGGCTGAAGCGCAGGCTTTACGAGATCGTCAACCACCTGGTTGCCAGTGACCTGCTGGGCGATGAGCGGCCAGACTATGTGCACAACGTTGGTGATGTTCGCACGCTGCCACCGATTATGTATCCGGGCATAATTCTTAACGCAGCCGTTAACTTTTACAGCCATGTGCAGGAAGCCGGTACCGAGGAAGAACGCATAGAAGGCAGGCGGCAACGGCGTGAGGAGCGCGGCGTTCCTTATTTGTTTATCAAACCGAGCCGCGGCGCGGTGGTTGGTAATGGTGCCGACATCGTTATTCCGCATGGGCGCAATCGAACCGACTGGGAAGTGGAGCTTGGTACTGTCATTGGCAAGATGGCCAAGTATGTTTCTGCAGACGACGCCGAAGACTATGTGTTCGGTTACATGGTGACACTCGATATCTCAGACCGTGGTGGCAGGCCGCCCGGCGGCGCCCCGTTCACGAGCGACTGGTTCGTCGGCAAAGGTCACGACACCTTCGCACCGCAGGGTCCGTGGATCGTGCCGAAGGAATTCTACGGCAACCCGATGGAGATTCTTCGGCAGACGCTAAAAATCGGCGACGAGCAAATGCAGGAAGCGACCGCCGGTGACATGATTCATAGCCTGTGGGAGTTGATTGAATACGCCTCTTCAATTATTACGCTGCATCCAGGGGACGTCGTTAACAACGGCACATCGGGTGGCGTCGGCATGGGCACCGCAGTGCGTGGCGCGCAGCGCTTCCTGCAACCGGGCGAAGTTATCGAGGCGACCATCGACGGGATTGGCACCTTGCGTATGCCGGTGGTTGGCGAAGAAGCACCCGAAGGTCTGACTGGCGCGCAACTGCCGCCGGTGGAAACCTATCGCGATCCGCTGTAGGAGGGGGAGAAATGCTGAATCGACGCTTTGTTCAATTTCTGCTGGCTACCGTCACCGACAGGATGGAATGATAACTAAACTGAGATCTATCGCGACCCTGATTTTTCTTGCCATGGTGTCAGCCTGTTCGCAGGAGCAGGCGGAAGAACAACAACGTTACTCGGTGCTGATTATCAATGGCGCCGTGTACGACGGAACGCTTGCGCCTGCGCGCAACACCAACATCGGAATATCCGGCCAGCGAATCGCTTCGATGGATGCGTCCGCGGACGCGCAAGCGGACCTGATCATCGATGCTGCCGGCATGGCTGTGGTGCCGGGATTCATCGACCCACACACGCATGCGGGAGAGGATCTCCTCGATGATGCGCGCAAGGCGAATATCAACTATTTGACCCAGGGAGTCACGACAGTATTTGTCGGTAACGACGGACGCGGCCTGCCCGACCTTGAACAGCAGCTGGCCATCCTGAAGCGGCAGGGCATCGGCTCCAATGTTGCGTTTTTCACCGGTCATGGCACTGCCCGCGAGAAATTCCTGGGGCTGGAAGACCGCGCACCCACCGCTGATGAACTCGAGCAGATGCGGGAATTTGTCGCAAATGATATGCGTGCGGGCGCACTTGGCTTGTCGACCGGCCTGTTCTACAGGCCGGGCAGTTATGCGGAGACGGATGAAGTCATCGAACTTGCGAAGGTCGCTGCGGAATTCGGCGGCGTCTATGACTCGCACATTCGTGACGAAAGTTCGTTCACCATTGGTTTGCTCGGTGCGGTCAAAGAAGTAATCCAGATTGGTGAAGCAGCGGACATTCCAGTACATATCGCACATC
>PVMK01118156.1_pt1 | contig 14804 bp, 11 predicted proteins | sample 1853481 | NCBI WGS metagenome assembly PVMK01 (sample SAMN08533507, study PRJNA380276) | Marine sediment metagenome, whole genome shotgun sequencing project.
CCCAGCATCATCTTGCCGAATTCGACCCTTGCATTAAATTTGTTTTACATATGCTTCATTTTATTATTTTGATAATCCCATTTATGGCCAGAAGTTGGGATTTCTCTGGGCAGGCGGCATTGTGTTCCGCGCTTACGGCTTTATTGAGCAGTTTTTTCATATCCACTACTATGCTCAGTAATTGGTTTTTGGCGGCAGTCTGGTTGCCTTTAATATTCCTTTTTTTCCAAAAATTTATTATTGATAAAAAGGCGCGGTATTTCATCGCAGCAACCGTTGCCTGATTTGTCAAATTCTGGCTGCCAGCCCTGAATTATGCGCCCTAACGGTATTATTGCTCTTGGCCCATTCCCTGGTTTTGGTTCCTCAAGAAAAAGTCTCGCTCTCTCCGTATGGCCGAATAGCAGCGTTAGCCGCTATGGTGATTTTGGCGTTGGGGGCGTCGGCTTTGCAACTGGTACCCACCTATAAATTAATTGAGCTTTCTCTAAGGGAAGGGGGGTTGTCTTTTGAGGTTCACTCATACCGGTCCATGGCATTCAAGCAGTTAGGTGAGCTTATCTTGCCCAATAATTTTGATGAATATTTTTCAGGCAATGGACCTCGGGTTCGAATCTCTACATTTTTTATTAGTATTTACATGGGCCTCATTCCTTTTCTTTTTACAATTGTGGCAATTAAATTTCGTCAACAAAAGATTGTTCGATTTTGGCTATGGGTATTTTTAATTGGTGTTTTGCTGGCGTCAGGAGCCACAACCCACTTTATAAGTGGATCTACTCGTGGGCGCCTCTGCTAGATTTGTTTCGGTTTCCAGAGAAGTTCTTTACTATTTCGGTTTTTGCTTTGATATTTTTGACCGGCTATATTTTAGATGTGTTGGTTACGGCGACTCAGAAGAGAGAGATAAAACTGCATTCGGTGTTTCTGCGTGGCTTTTCTTTTTATCATGGTTGCGGTCGTTTCTATTGTTCAGCCCGAAAAAAACGCGGCAGAGCATTTATCACACTCCTTATTTTTGGTGGAGTGTATTTACTATTTTATTTTGGGAAAATGAGGTCAGCTTTATTTTACGTATCTATTTATTATTGTTAGGGATAGATTTGGCGGCGCAGGGTTATAAGGTGATGCCGACGGTGGACAACGGATTTTATCAGGCCCAGCCGAAACTGCTGGCGGATATTAAAATTGAAAATGAGTATTTTCGCGTTTATACGGGGAAAATACATTCTCAGAAATTCAAGGGATTTCCAAATGAACCCAATATTGAAGGGGGATATTATGCGGCCAGGGAACATCTTTATCCTTATTATGGAATGATTTTTGGTGTGGAATATCCCAATGGTATTTTGGGGATTGGTTTGGAGTTAAAGAGCCCCTGGGTTTGGAATGAATGGTTTGAGAGATCTTCTCCGGCTCAAAGGATTCGAATTTTGGAGAGAAGCAATGTGAAATATTGGGTCGATGGAGACAGGCTCACGATGTTTTCAGAAGGCCGCCCGGTCATTCTCCGGACAGGTTAATGATATTGAAAGCCGCCTGCCTCGCGCCTTCATGGTGCCGGTATGAGGCGAGATCTTAATATATTAAAAACATATTATGATGGATCTTTCGATCCCCTTTCGGAAGTCTTGTTAAATGAGTCGGTGGTGTTCGAGGCAACTCCTGATTTTAACGGTAAAGTCGAGCAGGTGAGGTATCGCCCTAATCACGTTACGATTAAAACTCGCCAAAAGGGTAATGGGTTTTTGGTTTTGATGGATTCCTATTTCCCAGGATGGACCGTCAAGGTGGATGGTAAAGAAAAACCGATTTTAAGAGCCAATCACTTTTACCGGGCGGTTCAGCTGGGCCCGGGTGAGCATACTTTGGAATTTGAATATTTTCCGGAAGGATTTAAGTTGGGTTTGATGATTAGTGGGATCAGTTTATTGCTTCTCACCCTCGGGTGCTTACTCTGGGGAAAATATTTAAAAAAATTGGTTTGATCAGTATATGGAAGAAATTGAAACTCAAGTGAATCAAATAATTCTTAGGCCTGAAAAAAATAGTATTGGTATTTTGATTTTGTTTGCGATCGCGATAACCTTTTTTTCCCCTATGTTATTTGGGGATAAGGTGATTTTCTACCGCGATTTTACTTTTGTTACCTTTCCCTTCAAATACTTCCTTGCTCAGATTTTCCAAGAGGGCGCGATTCCCTATTGGAATACCAATGTATACGCCGGGATGCCTTTTATGGCGGGATTTCATGCGGGTGTGTTTTATCCTCCGGGGATTCTGTTCCTTTTAAGGGACACCGTTTTGGCGCTCAATTTGTTCTATGTTTTTCATTTTTTGATTCTTGGTTCTTTTTCATTTCTGTTGGCGCGAACCTGGGGTATTTCCTTTACATCGGCGTTGTGTTGTGGAATTACGGGTATGTTGAGCGGATTTATAGTGGCCTCCACCCTGCTCAGTAATTTTTTTATGGCCGCGGTTTGGTTGCCCATGGTGTTCTGGTTGTTCCACCAATTCTGGACACGGAATCATATCGGTTACTTTATCGGGTTAGTGGTGGCCATCGCCGCTCAAACATTGGCGGCATCACCGGAAATCAGTATCATGACCATGGTACTGCTGTATGCGCATTCGCTCTATTTTCTACCCAGGGCGCCGGGGATCTCTGGAGTCGCGCGCATGACGGTTTCCCTGGGGTTGGCCGTAATACTGGCTCTGGGGCTTGCCGCCCTGCAATTGATTCCAACAGCCAAACTCATGGACCATTCCTTAAGAGATGCAGGAGTGGCCTATGAAACTCATACGCAATGGTCGTTAGGTCCGGATAAATTGACCACCCTGCTGTTGTCTCCAGATTATGGGGGGCTATTGGACACCCGCGATTATCCGTCGTGGTTTTCTGGCTTTCTTCATACTCTTTACATGGGTGTGTTGGGTTTGGTTTTTATTTTGCTCGGATTTATTTACCGGAGGGAGAAACCCATCGGGTTTTGGTTGGTGGTTTTTTTATTGGGACTATTCCTGTCGTTTGGGAAATTCAATCCAATCTATGAAATGGTTTATCCCTGGGTTCCATTGCTGGATTTATTCCGCTTCCCTGAGAAGTATTTTTTTATATCTTCCTTCGCGGCTGTTTTTCTTTCGGGCTATGTTTTGGATGCCATCATCCGGGATCTGGAACAACGCCAACTCAAATGGATTCCATTGGTGACCCTGCTTGTTTTATTGATTGGATGGATCTTGATTTTGACATGGAAACATTCATATCTGGAGGCAAAGCTCCCTTTAACCGTCCTGCTGGTATTTAGTTGTGCCCTGGTGATGTTTCACTACAGAAAAATCAACCGATCGGTATTTGCAGGGCTGGTCTGTCTTCTGATTTTATTGGATTTGAGCGCTAAGGATTTGCGGCTCTTGCCGATGATTGACCGAAAGTTTTATGAGGAAAGGCCGCTGGTCATGGACATCGTGGGGAGTTCATTTGGGAAATACAGAATTTATTCAGGACGGATTGCAAAGACACCCAACCCTGACATGAATCCTACCGGACCCACTTGGATGGACGAGTTATTTTTAGCCAAACAATATTTGCGGCCTTTTACCGGAATGGTCTTAGGAGTGGAGCATGCCGGAGGACACCCGGGTTTGGGTCTGGAATTAAGAAAACATCTGGTGTGGTTTTACGCATTGATCGATGCTACACCGGAGAAGCGATTTCGGATTTTAAAACGAAGTAATGTGAAATATTGGATCGATTGGGATTCTCCAGCGCGCTTCAGTTTCCAGGGTGCCCCGTTGATTTTTCCGGATCGGGTAAAAATATGGGAGGATGCGCTTCCCCGGGCCTACATGGTGGGACGGATAAAATTAGAAGAAGAGTCCAAAATACTCAACACATATTATGATGAATCCTTCGATCCACTGTCGGAAGTTCTTTTCAGCCAGCCGGTAAACTTTAAGCCGTCTTCTCATTTTAATGGGACTGTCGGAGAGGTGGTTTACCGTCCCAACCAGGTGACGGTGAAAACCGTCCAGCAGGGCAGCGGGTTTCTGGTGTTGATGGACTCTTATTTTCCGGGCTGGACTGTCAAAGTAGACGGTGAAGTAAAACCTATTTTAAGGGCCAATCATTTTTATCGTGCAGTTCAGCTGGATTCTGGGCCGCATACCCTGGAATTTGACTATTTTCCGGAAGGATTCAAGGTAGGCCTGATAGTCAGCTCTGCCGTATGCATTCTTCTGGTGGTTTTGCCCCTCTGGAGATGGCGTCAGGCCAGCCTGATTCAGCGCAGATAGAAGATTGGCTCCCGGCGGAACCCGGATTCATGAATATCATTAAAAAACCCTTTTTTTGTCCTATGGATTCGTTACCATAATAAAGAAGGGTTTTCATTTTTCAGCCCGTCTAACATCTCCTTAGAAATCGAAAAATCCATGTACAAAAACAAATCGGTTGCCGTCGTGGTAACGGCACATAACGAAGAGAAACTGATCATCAAGGTGCTCGAGACCCTGCCGCATTGGGTCGACAAGGTGGTTGTGATCGACGATTGCAGTGATGATAAAACCGTCGAGATCGTTGAACAATATATGAAGGTGGACAACAGGGTGGATCTGATCCGTCATGCAGAGAATCGTGGGGTCGGCGGAGCTATTCAATCGGGTTACCGAGCGTGCCTGGAAAACAATATGGATATCACTGTGGTCATGAATGGAGATGCTCAGATGCATCCCGACGACCTGCCTCACATTGTCGATCCCGTTGCCGCAGACATCGCCGACTACTCGAAGGGCAATCGCCTGTTTCATGGAGAAGCGTGGGAGTTGATTCCGCATTACCGGTATATCGGCAATGCCGTTCTGTCTCTCATGACGAAAATCGCCAGCGGATATTGGCATGTGGCGGATTCCCAGAGCGGGTTTACCGCCATGTCTTTGCGAGGACTCAAAAGTATCAATATCGATAAAATCTTTCAGCGCTACGGTGTGCCCAACGATATTCTGGTCAAGCTCAACATTGAAAATATGCGGGTGGTGGACGTGCCTATTCGTCCGGTCTATGGAGTGGGGGAGCAATCCGGAATACGTCTGTATAAAGTAATTCCTGATATTTCGTTTTTGCTCTTTAAAGGATTTTTCAGCAGGATGTTTGGAAAATACGTCATCCGGGATTTTCATCCCTTGGTATTTTTTTATGTCATGGGATTCGTTGCTTTCCCGTTAGGTTCCGGAATGGGATTGTATTATTTTTGGTACCGGATTTTTGTCGGGCATGTAACTCCCATAACAGCATTGTTTGCTGCCTTCCTTACTATGATGGGTTTGTTGTTCTTATTATTTGCCATGCTGTTTGACATGGAGTACAACCGCGATCTCAAGAAATAGATTGCCAAAGTTTCCGGTAGCCCGGCCGCTGCCCGTTGAGGATGAATTAAAAGTCTGCGGATGAGCCCGTGCCTTCCCGAATTAATAAAATATGCAGCCTCCCGATAACTCCACCATTCATGGCAATTCCAAAGCTCGAGTGGAAATCCTCGGCATTGTCATTCTATTGCTGGTAGCGGTAGGTTTTTTTTACCCCATGTTGTTTGATGGTAAAGTAATTTTTTACCGCGACTACAACCTGATCACATATCCCATCCGGTATTTTCTAGGACAAACCTTTAATCAAGGTGCGATTCCCTACTGGGTACCTCATGCCAATGGAGGAATGCCTTTCATGGCCTCCTTTCACCCTGGTGTGTTTTATCCTCTCAGTCTTTTATTCATGCTGGAAGACACAACGTATGCCTTAAACCTGTTTTACGTTCTTCACTTTATAATTCTGGGAGTTTTTACATATCTGTTAGCACGGAGTTGGGGCCTTTCATTCATAGCGGCTTTATGTAGCGCGATGACGGGTATGTTGAGTGGGTTTATGATGGCTTCCGTACTTCTCAGTAATTTATTTATTTCGGCGGTTTGGTTGCCGGTTATTTTCTGGCTGTTTCACCAATATTGGGTTCGAAAGCACATCGGTTATTTTATCGGGTTGATAGTGGCGATAGCCACCCAAACGTTGGCGGCCTGTCCGGAAATCAATATCATGACCATGTTGCTGTTGTATGCCCATTCTCTTTATTTTCTTCCCAGATCCCCGGGATTATCTGGAATTGGACGCATGACGGCTTCTCTTGGATTAGCCGTAATCCTGGCTTTGGGATTATCCGCCTTCCAGTTGGTTCCCACGGCAAGCCTCATCAAGCACTCTTTCCGGGATGGCGGGCTGGACTATAACAGGCATACTGTATGGTCTCTGGAGCCGTCCAAGCTTTTAACTTTTGCTTTGTCACCTGATTATAGTGAATACTTGGATTCCGAGTTGACTGTGGGATTCTCCCCTGATTCCAGTTTGAAAACTCAGTCGCAACCGAATGTAGATTCAACTAACTTTAGCAAAGTAAATCCTCAGGCGATTACCGGATTTTTGCATACCTTTTACATGGGACTGCTTGGCTTGGTCTTTGTTCTTTTAGGGTTCTTTTTCCGCCGGGAAAAAGCGGTGGGATTTTGGCTCGTGGTTTTTTTGTTCGGAATCTTCCTGGCTTTTGGGAAGCATAATCCCTTCTACCCAATTATCTATTACGGAATTCCTTTTTTGAATCTATTCCGTTACCCGGAGAAATATATTTATATATCTTCTTTTGCGGTGGTATTTCTTACCGGCTATGGTTTGGATTCGTTGATCCGTCACACCTGGGATCGGAATATCAGGATTTTTCGGGTTCTTACGATTGTAATTATTTTATTTGGGTTGCTCAGTTTTCTGGCGATAGGGCGATCTGACCTCAGTCCTGAATATCCCCTGGCATTCCTCGCCATATTCGGTTTTGCATATACCCTATTTTATTTTGGGAAAATGGAAAAAAACCGGTTTGCAGCATTGGTTCTCCTGATCATCTTTGTGGATTTGTCGATTAAGGGCATACAGCTTTTGCCGTTAATTGATAGAAAGTATTATCAAGAGAAACCGCTTTTTACCGATATTCTGGGTGACTCTTTCGGAAAATATCGGATTTATTCCGGGAGGCTCCAAAACACACCGGATCCTCTTAAGTATCCCAATGGACCCACACGGTTAGCTGCAGTCATAGCGAGCAAGGAGCATTTATATCCCTTTATGGGGATGATCTACAATTTGGAGCACGTGAATGGGTTTTCTGGCCTGGCTCTTGAACTGAAAGATGATTTTCTGTGGCTGGCGGTATTTGTAAAAAGCCAACCCGACAGAAGAAAGCGGATATTGGTTCGAAGCAATGTGAAATATTGGATCGATGGTGATCAGCCGACCGCTTATAAGGAAGGCTACCATTGATTTTACCGGACCGGTTAAAAATCTTGAAAGACGCTTTGCCTCGGGCCTACTTTGTTCCCAAAATGAGAGTGCTAAAAGAAGATGGTGAGCATCCGCTCAATATCTATTACCACGAATCTTTTGAGCCTCGTAAAGAAGTTCTATTAAACGAAGCAGTCGATTTCAAGGAATCGGCTCATTCTAAGGGAACCGTCGAGCAAGTGACCTACCGGCCCAATCACGTCACTGTTAAAACCTCCAGGAGGGCAACGGGTTTCTGGTGTTGATGGATTCTTATTTTCCGGGCTGGACTGTCAAAGTAGATGGTGCAGAAAAACCTATTCTCAGGGCCAATCATTTTTACCGGGCGGTTCAGCTGGATCCGGGCCAGCATACACTGGAATTTGACTATTTTCCGGAGGGAATGAAGGCGGGTTTGGTGATCAGTGGTATGAGCGTATTTCTGATTATCTTCGGGAGCCTGTTTCATAGAAAATATATAAAATAGTTTATTTGAAAGTAAAAAATGCAATCTGTTGATGTTCAAACAAAACAGGAAATATCTGGACCGGCAAAAAATGCGTTGGGACTATTCATTTTGTTTACAGTCGCAATAGCCTTTTTTTATCCGCTGTTATTTGACGGAAAAGTTATTTTTTACCGTGATTTTCAATTTGTCACCTATCCCATACGCTACTTCCTTGCTCAAGCTTATCATCAGGGGGTGATTCCTTATTGGACAACCAGCACTTTCGGGGGTGCACCCTTTATGGCCACCCTGCATCCTGGAGTATTTTATCCCCCCAGCCTTTTCTTTTTCCTGAATGACACCACTCTGGCTCTCAACTTATTTTATGTATTCCATTTTTTGGTCATGGGGTTTTTTGTTTTTCTGTTGGGCCGTAAATGGGATCTTTCCTGGCTTGCTGCATTGTGCTGTGGCGTCACAGGTATGTTGGGTGGCTTGATAATCGCTTCCACCCTTACCAGTAATTACTTCCTGTCTTCAGTCTGGTTGCCTTTGATATTCTGGTTGTATTACAAATTTGAAGAGCGGAATCGTATTCGCTGGTTTGTTGGGCTGGTGTTGGTGATAGCCACTCAAACTCTTGCGGCTTGCCCGGAAATCAGCGTCATGACCATGATTCTGCTTTATCTTCATGCAATCGTGTTTACAACAAAAGCGCGTGAAAAGCCAGAGTATGTGCGTATTACGATTACCCTCGGTTTGGCGGTGCTATTGGCGTTGGGTCTTACCGCGTTCCAGTTGGCACCTACCGCCCAACTGCTGAAGCATACCTTCAGGGAAGGGGGGCTGGATTATATGTTTCATATCAATTGGTCTTTGGCGCCTTCCAAGCTAACGACATTCATATTGACTCCCGGCTATGACGACTATCTGAATACCACGGTGGAAGGCAAGTATTCAAACTTCTCAGGACTACTGCATACTCTTTACATGGGTATTTTTGGTTTTCTTTTTGTCTTCTTGGGATTCTTGTTTCGAAAGGAAAAGGCCGTGGGTTTCTGGTTGGTGGTTTTCCTTTTCGGAATTTTCTTCGCCTTAGGAGGGTACAACCCTTTTTACAGGTTTGTATACCATTCCACACCGTTTTTGAGTTTCTTTCGGTACCCGGAAAAATATATTTTTATGTCCTCCATCGCGGCAATTTTTCTGATTGGTTTTTGTATGGACGCTTTAGTGCGTGCTTCCCGAGATCGGAAAATTAAAATTTCTACCGTTTTGATCTTTTTACTCCTGGTTTTTGGAGCTACGTTGACATTGGCAATGTTCGATCGCAATCTGGAACCCCAGTATCCCATAGCCTTTTTGATAATTTTCAACGTCGCCTATGTATTTTTCTACTACGGGAAAATAAAAACAAATGGGTTCGCGGCTCTGCTGTTAGTTATGATTTTATTGGATTTGTTCATAAAAGGTTTTCATCTGCTCCCCTTGATCGACCGCAATTTTTATGAGGAAAAACCGCTTTTAACGGATATCGTGGGCGGCTCCGCTGGTAAATATCGAATCTACTCCGGCCGCATCGATAAGAAGCCGAATCCCATGTTGTATCCCACTGGGCCAAATCGTGTGGCGGGCGTGCGAGCGGCGAAACAACAACTCTATCCCTTGCAGGGAATGGTCTTTGGAATAGAGCATGTGGGCGGTATTCCGGGTCTCGCCTTGGATATCCAAAATCATTTAATATGGTATCAATTCCTCATTCAATCCGAACCGGATCGCCGAAGGGTGATCTTAAAAAGAAGTAACGTTAAATATTGGATCGATGGAGATTCTCCGACCTATCATGTTGAGGGAGGATTTCCGGTTATATGACCGGACCGGGTGAAAGTTTTTGAAGATGCTTTGCCGCGGGCGTTTCTGGTTCCTAAAATGAGAGTTCCGGAGGATGGCCGGGTTATCAACACTTACTACGATAAATCGTTCGATCCTCTGAGCGAAGTTTTGTTCAACGAACCGGTGGAATTTAAGGAATCCGCACATTTCAAAGGGGAAGTCGCAGAGGTGACCTATAGCCCCAACCATGTGGTGGTGAAAACCGAGCAGGAGGGCAACGGGTTTCTGGTATTACTGGATACCTATCTTCCCGGCTGGACGGTAAAAGTGGATGGTCAGGAGCAAACGATTTTGAAAGCTTACGGTTTTTACCGGGCTGTGCAACTGGGACCGGGCGAGCATACCCTGGAATTTGATTACTTCCCGGAAGGGTTCAAGGAAGGTTTGATCGTTACCGGTGTGACTCCCGTACTGGGTCTGGCGGGGTATGTGGTTTGGAGGAGACGTTTGAAAAAATTTGATCTGAGAGTATAAAAATTTTTATAGTTTGATAGGGTTTCTTGAAAAAAGTAATTCAGGCTTTCGCTCCAGACAGTCGGATAAAAATCGTTTGATCAACAACTCTTGCCTCATTAATGCCAACTAATAAGATTACATATCAAAACTTAAAATTAACCTCTGGGTTTTTACAGGATCTCTCCGGGATGCTGTTGCTGTTCCTCGTGGCCTTGAATGTTTTTTCCCCGATGTTCTTCATGGGTAAAGCTATTTTCCATCGGGATTACCATTTTATTACGTATCCTTTTAGGTATTTCCTCGGCCAGGCCTACCAACAGGGAGTGATCCCATACTGGGCTCCAAATGTTTACGGCGGGATGCCATTCATGTCCCTGTTTCATCCGGGAGTATTTTATCCTCCCAGCATCCTTTTCTTTTTGCAGGATACGGTTTTAGCGATCAATCTTTTTTATTTTCTACATTTTCTGGTGTTGGGAGTTTTTTTGTTTCTATTGGGAAAACTCTGGGGACTTTCTTTTGCCGCAAGATTGTGTTCCAGCGTTACCGGGATGTTGAGCGGATTTATTTTCGGATCGGTGCTTCTCAGTAATTATTTTATGGCCGCCGTGTGGCTTCCCATGATTTTCTGGTTGTACCTGAAATACAGACAGGAAAAGCACATCGGTTATTTTATTGGCGCGGTATTGGCCATTGCCACTCAGACGCTGGCGTCGTGTCCTGAAATCAGTGTGATGACCGTGATGCTTCTGTTTCTGCATCAACTTTGGTTTACCTCTAGAGAAGAAGGAATTTTGGCCTACCTTCGTATAACATTCTCTCTGGGTCTGGCTGTTGTTCTGGCGCTGGGGCTTTCGGCTCTGCAGTTATGGCCCTCTGCCAAACTCATGCCTCATTCCCCCAGGGCCATGGGAATGAACTATGAAGCCCATTCCACTTGGTCCCTGGAATTACCCAAGCTGGCCACGCTCGTGTTGTCCCCCGGCTATATAGGGGATTCCAGCACGGGCGATTTTTTATACGGGTTTCTGCATACCGTTCATATGGGACTCCTGGCGCTTATTTTTATCTTTATCGGGTTCTTTGTTCGAAAGGAGAAACCCATCGGTTTCTGGTTGGTGGTCTTTTTATTTGGAATATGGTTTGCATTGGGAAAATACAACCCCCTCTATGCATATATCTATCATTCGGTGCCTTTGTTAGAACTGTTTCGGTTTCCATCCAAATACTTTTATGTGTCCTCGTTTGCCGCAGTATTTCTCACAGGTTATGTTTTGGATTATATTTTGAAGCATACAGAAAGCCGCCACCTCAAAATTATTCCGGTTTTGTCGGTTTTAATCATTATTTTTGGAATGGTTGCAATTCTCGGGATATGGCAACCGACTCTAGGAATTGAAAATTCCATGGTCATCCTGTTTGTTTTTGGCCTCGTTTACATATTGTATTATTTTGGCAAACTCAAAAAAACAGTTTTTACTGTTCTAATTTTTCTTCTTATTTTCATTGATTTGAGTATCAAAGATTTTAAATTGCTTCCGCTGATTGATAGAAGTTTTTATGACGAAAAACCGGTTTATATGAAATACCTGCAGAACACCTTCGGCAAGTACCGAATTTTTTCAGGAAGCATTCTAAAAGATCCCGGCACCATGGAATTCCCTAACGCTCCTTCCGCTCTGCAGAGCGTTAAAGTGATGAAGCAATATTTAGCTCCTTATACCGGGATGGTTTATGGAGTGGAAAATGCGGTGGGAAGACCGGGCCTGGGGTTGGGATTAAAATACCAGTTGCTTTGGATGTCGGTATTGAGACAATCCAATCCTGAAATGAGATTGCGTATCTTAGAACGCAGTAACGTCAGATATTGGATCAATCTGGATCAAGAGACTCGTTTTAACCCGGACGGGGAACCAGTGATTCTCCCTGATCGAATATACGTTTTGAAGGACGCGTTGCCTCGGGCCTATCTTGCTCCCAAAATGAGGATCTTGGAAGAGAAAGCGGTTCTTAATACTTACTACGCCGCTTCGTTTGAGCCCCTCAAGGAAGTCCTGCTGACCAAACCGGTGGAATTCCAGCCTTCTGACCACTTTCAAGGACAGGTCGAACAGGTGGCTTACCGGCCCAACCATGTCACCATCAAGACCCGCCAGGATGGGAACGGATTTCTGGTATTGAATGACACCTACTTTCCCGGTTGGACAGTGACCGTTGATGGCAAAGAGGGGGAAATCCTGAAGGCCAATCATTATTATCGGGCCGTTCAACTGGGGCCGGGCGAGCATACTCTGGAATTCGATTACTTCCCGGAAGGATTCAAGGAAGGCTTGATTGTCAGCTCTATTTTCCTGCTCATCCTGATCGCTCTGCCTCTCTGCAGGCCTATCAAAAGACTCCAGTCCCAATCTTCTCTCCCCTCTGATTCGGGTCCTGAAAAACCTATTGAATCCGACACAACTTTAGATAAATAAAGGGTTTTTCCGGTTTCAGTGATGTTCCAGGTCCGCCTGCGGCCCCGACTTTCCTCATAACCGGCGATTTATCAATATCATATTGATTTTAAAGGCCTAAATTCATATAATGGCGGGTATGAAAGTCGCTCGGGATTACATTGTTATAGGTAGCGGCCTCGCTGGCCTCACCTTTGCCCTGAAAATCGCTGAATATGGTTCCGTGGCTCTGATTACCAAGGACGCGGTGGAAGAGTCTGCCACCCGCTACGCCCAAGGGGGGATCGCCTCGGTCATGGCAGAGGACGATTCGGTCGACCTTCATGTATCCGATACCATCGAAGCTGGGCGTGGCCTGTGTCAGGAAGACGTGGTTCGCTGTATTGTCCGCGAAGGACCCGCCCGCGTCCGGGAATTGATCCAACTGGGAACCCGGTTTACCCGCACCCAGGGGGAGGACAGCTTTCATCTGACACGCGAAGGCGGACATTCCAAACGCCGCATCCTGCATGCCGACGACCTCACCGGCTGGGAAATCGAACGAGCCCTGATCGCAGCTGTCCGCACCAAACCGAATATCGAAATTTATCCCTATCATATGGGGATTGATATCGTCACCCGTTCCAATATCGACCCTGCTATTAAACCGGGGGACAAGAAGGACGAGGCTCTCGGCCTGTACGCGTTGAACGAACAAACTGGCGAGGTGATCACATTTACCGGCAAAGCCGTTTTGCTGGCCACGGGTGGGGCAGGCAAAGTTTACCTGTATACCTCCAACCCCGATACCGCGACCGGCGATGGCATTGCGTTGGCTTATCGCGCAGGTGCCAAGATCGCCAATATGGAATTTTTCCAGTTCCACCCCACTTGTCTCTATCATCCGCAGGCGAAATCGTTTTTGATCTCAGAAGCGGTGCGCGGAGAAGGAGGCATCCTTCGCTTGAAAAACGGCGACACCTTCATGGAAAATTATCATTCGCTGGGGTGTCTGGCGCCACGCGACGTGGTGGCCCGCGCCATCGACTACGAAATGAAAAAAAGCGGCGATGACTGCGTGTACCTCGACGTTACCCATCTGGAAGGGTATCGCACGCGGGAAAGGTTCCCGAATATTGACAAGACCTGCAAATCGTTCGGTATCGATATGACCGAACAACCGATCCCCGTCGTGCCAGCGGCGCATTACATGTGCGGCGGGGTGATGGTGGATTTGAACGGCCAGACCAACATCCCCCGCCTGTTCGCTTCGGGCGAAGTGTGTTATTCCGGATTGCACGGAGCCAACCGGCTGGCCAGCAATTCCCTACTGGAAGGTTTGGTGCTGTCGCACCGGGCCGCTGCCAAAGCCGTTGAATTGAACCAGCCTTCCAGAAAACTCGAAGAAATTCAGAATCATATTCCTGAATGGGATAGCGGCGATGCGGTAGAAAGTGATGAGTCCGTCGTCGTCTCCCATAACTGGGACGAAATCCGGCGGTTGATGTGGAATTACGTCGGCATTGTGCGTACGGACAAACGGTTGTACCGGGCGCGCCGTCGTGTCGAGATGCTGTTGGAAGAGATTAAAGAGTATTACTGGAGTTTTAAAATCACGCGCGATACGTTGGAGTTACGCAACATCGCGCTCACCGCTCAGTTGATTATCAACGGGGCCCTGGAACGAAAAGAGAGCCGCGGCTTGCACTACAACCTGGATTATCCCCGGCCGGACGATACCGATGAAGTGCAGAACACGATTTTGCAGGACACTGTCCAACGATTGATAACCCCTCAAAAAAATGCGAGTTCAAAATAATGAGCGGAAAAAAATCCCCTGACAATACACTGACCTCTGACCATACCCTGACCCGTGATTTTTTTGGAATCGGAACCGCCGGGTTTGCGCTGTTTGCGTTGATTTCAATGATTTCCTATTCGCCTCACGATCCCTCATTCAATCAGTTTTCATCGCAGGGCGAGGACATCCAGAATTATGGAGGATTGGTGGGTTCCTATCTGGCGGACGGCCTCGTCCGTATTTTCGGTACCGGTGGCTTTGTGTTTCCGCTCGTTGCGATCCTGGTGGGTTGGGCAGTGATTCGTGGACAGGAGTTCCGCCGCTGGCCCCTAGTATTATTTTTCGGTTCGATTTTTTTAGTGGCGCTTTGTTCATTGTTGGCTCTACAGTTCGCTCACGATCCCTTTTTTGGAAATGATA
>PVMK01133383.1_pt1 | contig 14804 bp, 12 predicted proteins | sample 1853481 | NCBI WGS metagenome assembly PVMK01 (sample SAMN08533507, study PRJNA380276) | Marine sediment metagenome, whole genome shotgun sequencing project.
CAATTCTAATTGCGAGTATACTGTTAATACATAACTGCCATGACTGTGCCCCAAAAGAGTACCCTGAGCTTTTTTCAAAACCAACGAATGAAAAAGATAATTAGATCCCAAAATTTAAATAATCAAAAATCCAGATTACTTGCCAACATCTTGAGTTTTGTCATACAAAATCTGACTCAACATGTCCAGTGTACACCCTGACACTTTAAGAACGATTCACGAGTCCCCATTGCCCAGACTCATCGTAATCTTTCCGCAACATGCCCCGGAGATGTAATCACTTCAGGATCATACATCAATTTGGCAAGAAGAGAAGTCTCAGGATATCCGGACTTCGCGTAATTTCTGCCGATCCTGTTATTATTAATATCCATGAGTTTCTCTTCCCGGGTATTTTCGGTCCTGCCTTCCTCATGCGCATCGGTAACCTTCATCGCGAAGTCGGCCCCATATTCCCTGGTCAAGAGGTAACTCCACAGAACATGACGAAAGGCGTCCTCCGGAACCGCCGGATCGTGCTGGTGTTCATCAGTTGAGACCTTTCTTGCATATTGCTTTATCTTTAACAATCGAGGAGCCCGAAGAGGATTCCGAGAGAGAAGCTTCACTTCAGCTAAAGTCAAGGGTCTTAAGAGGTCAAATTCCTGTGAGATAACTCTGACATCTGCTTCGTCCATTATGATGATTGTTTGGTAATCATCAAGCTCCGTGCGGAGCTCAATGTTAAAGGGTTTACCTCGTATCGAAACGGTAGAGACACCCGAGAATGTAAGGACAAGGGAACACCTGCCCTCATTCAGAAGATCGACAATATTTTTAAAAATCCAGCTTAGTTGGGTAGAAATTTCCCAGGGTTTGAGGAAGTCCAGTTGAAAAAAGAAGGTTAGGTGTCGCCCCCTCTATCCGTCCCAAAGCGGGCCTGTCCTCGATGGACTGAGATTTGCCACGTATGTTTTTAGCGGCAAGATTCATTCCCTCAACGGTCAACAGGAAAGTTCGATCCCAAATGCTTTCCAGACTGAGCACTATCCTTGCAGACCTCAGGGAAACTTCCTGAGCTGACGAAAAAAGGGGAGTCTTTCTCAGTTTCAGTTTTGTCGAAACATCATTCCAGGCCACCGTCCTTGCAGACAGGAATTCGACATTTCGAAACTCCGGTTGAATAAGTTCAAAACCGTTACCGGCCGCTTGGTTAGCAAGATAATCGAGAGCCTTGCGAGAGCCTTTCTCCAAAAGAGTACCTGAGGCGAAAAAGAGTCCCCCCGAAAAAAAATAGCACGGCAATCTGTGAAAACCAGAGATATTTACGCATATATCTTTTATGGCTTGAAATCAGATGGTTATCTTAGTCCATACCCATACACCCGCTGCAAGATGGAACTCCGACAAGAGTCAATCAAAAATTTGACTCGGCGTTCACAAAACGGATCATTTACGTGAACTGAAAAGTGAGCGCATTCCCCGTAGGTTATGCGATTGAATCGGGTGATGTTGAGTAGACCGGTTTCTTCGTTTAACCATGTTCGATGACTCTCATTTGACTTTCATTGACGCCTCGCCGTCACGCGACTACTACGTGTCGTGAGTTTCATCTTCTGGCTGCCCGTTGGCCCCGGCCCCTCCCAGAACCGTGCTTGCGCTATTCACGCACACGGCTCCTCATAAGTACGCTTTACATTCAAGTGAACAGGTTAACAGTTATCAGTGGCTTAGGCAGGGGAAATTTCTTAAGAAGCAGCATGAACTTCTCCCAGCTCATACAGTCTCTTTTTCCTCGCCTGTTCAGCCACTTGAAGAGTAATTTCCGCACATCCTCGGCAAATCGCATTATTCCCCTTGTATTATCCGTCACCCCATAATAGGCGAAGTGTCCTCTTAACTTTACGGTCACTTTTTCCATAAGTTTACGGGTTGGCAAGGTCCGATTGGCCTTGAGCCACTCTTTAAAAGCCCGGATCTTTGCAATGTACTTCTTTCGGGAGGTTATGCGTTTCATTCGAAAGTGGGTGCCTCTCCTAGTCCGGCTACAGTAGTGCGTGAACCCAAGAAAATTAAAGGTCTGAGGTTTCTTTCCCCGCCTTCTTGCCCTCGATTCCGCAAATGGCCCAAATTCTATGACCTTGGTCTTTTCCGGTGCAACCTCAAGATCAAACTGGGATAGTCGCTCTGCCAGTTCCTGACGAAAACGGATCGCATCATCTTCCCGCTGGAAGCATGTAATCCAATCGTCAGCATACCGGATGAGACGAGCATGGCCCTGACAGGTCTTGCGGAATTCTCGTTCAAACCAGAGATCAAGGCTGTAATGAAGATAAACATTGGCCAAAATCGGTGATATTATACCACCTTGCGGTGTTCCCTCATCACTTCTCTTGACTATTTCATTTTCCATTACTCCGGCCTTGAGGAAGCGCTTTATATACCGCAGCACACGATTGTCAGCTATCCGGTGAGCAAGAAACCGCATCATCCATTCATGGCTGACGTTATCAAAGAATCCTTTGATATCCGCCTCAACGATATGGTTCACCGAGCTCTTTTCCACCTCGTGACTTAGTATACGCAAGGCATTATGACAACTCCGGCCTGACCGGAACCCGTAAGAGTCATCTATGAAATCCTGTTCATAGATCGCTGCCAAAATACGTGCCAGCCCTGCCTGAACCAATTTATCCTCAAGAGCGGGGATTCCTAAAGGCCGCTGTTTGTTGCTCCCTGGTTTGGGAATATAGACCCTGCGTACCGGAAGGGGAATATAAGACATCTGGTGAAGCTTCTCGACCAGTATGGTCAAGTTTTCCTCCAGTTTTACCCCATACTCCTCTTTGGTTACCTGATCAATGCCGGCAGCCGCGTCTTTACGCAACCGCGCAAAACATTCCCGCAGAAGTTCCTTATTCATCAAATGAAACAAGCTGGTGAACCTGCATCGTGAATCTCTGCGGGCCTTCTCTGCTATACGCTGTAATTTTGTTTCCACCGGTTCACTATTTCTGAGCATAGTTGATGTGTCCTTACAACGTTGTTACTTATGTGGCATCCTTTCCTCCAGCAGCATTACCCGCCTTCATCGGTACTATGATGCCATCCGACTCCCTATGTCTCATTTGCCATCCTCCCTTTATTATCAGTTGTCCGGCATACTCACATTCATGTGAGAAAACATAGGGTCTCCCGGGTTGCCGTACATTCACAATGTCCAGCATGCCATGGTCTCAGACCCCGGGGAGGCGAACATTAACTTGCCATTTACGCCAATGCCCATAGTGACTTCCGTATTACTTACTACGTCGTCCCTCCCGACTAAGCATTTCGGGGCTCAATCCCTTCAGCCTTTCGGTTTACGGCCTGCTGTCTTGCTGTCCTACGCTTAATCTCAGGATTACTCCCTACGATCCAAGGACTCGCTACCCGGTGGCTGGCCAGCCTTCCGGGACGGGCATCCCACCCGTTAGAATGTACGACCTTGCCCGGCCGCACAAGTAATCGCATTACCATTTTAGATGACAGGAATGTCAGGTTCAATCACTTTCAAAGCTAATATTAACGGAGAGTTTAGTATTAAACATGCTGGCCAAGCCATAAGGTTAGATATAAGTCTATGTGACTATTATTACCATTAGACTTGATTCGATTGATAGTATAGTCAATATTGCCAGCGCACACCTTAACTGGTAATTTTTCATTTCAGAGTCAAGATGTTGGCAAGTTGTGTTGCCAGTTTATTTATGTTGCGTGTTTAGGGCAATTTTGCCCCGGAAGAAGTGATTCATTTTCAAAAGTGAGGTCCATTTTCAAAAAATGTATTTTCTTCATCTGATTATTATTACTTGGATTTATTCATCACTTTCTGGAGCCAAGTTTCAAGATGATACAGCACACTATTAGTGTGCCTTGTGATTATTATTATGTTGCCAGTTTTATTACAAAATTGCAAAATACCAACTAACCAGCCGTTATCATTGCAAATTTTATCGTTTGTTTTTTGTCGAGATTCGTTTTTGATTTCAGTCAGTTAAGCCAACTCGCAACATAAGGCAAGACATCTGCAGTTTTCAATATTATGCAACTATTGAGAACAAGTAATGTAATCCGATATGGGAATAATTTCGATCGTCTCCACCGGCATCCTCTATCATGTCTCCGGCAAAGAACCGGGCAAGGTAACTTGTTAGTAATAGATTGGGATTTATAAGGTAACGCACAGAGAGCTGTAACTGTTGTCCGAGCCAGGAAGAGTCGCTCACTTCAGCAGGAGCGGTGGCCAAGGTTGTTGTCCATCTACTGGTGTGCAATTCACCAAAAGTCTGGAAGAAGCCATAACGGAAACATTCTCCAAGGTCACGGGAGCCTACTCTATGCTCCTAAGGGAAAAAGCTATTGGATTTGGGGGTTTTCCCCAATAGATTTTTTGCTGATAATGATTATCATACACTTATGTAAAATTTGGCAGTAATTCTCAAGTGATAATTTATGGCTAAGTTTGGCGGATTATCTAAAAATTAAGTAAAAGGAGTACGAAGTGGAAAAGAGCAACACGATCAATTTGACTAAAGGGTTATTGTATACTGTTTTGGCACTGTTTTTAGTTGGTACCATGATTAGCTGTGGTGGGAGTTCTTCCGGTCCCGTCCAGGCACAGGCACCAAAAGAATTAATCCAGGAGTTCATCTCCAAGCATGGGATTATGGTGGATACTTCTCTTGTTGACATATATGTCACTGATGAACAACCCAAGGTGGCCGCTGATGTTAAAAAAACAATTAATGAGAAAACAGCAACAGGTGAACTGGAGAGATTACAAGATGCTACGTTCGATTTTACCAATTTACAGATAACGGTTGTTGGAGAGAAAGAGGATTATGTTGAGGACACACCCACTAAACTTATCATGGTTTCCGTGTCCGGCAGTTACATAATGAAGCAGGATGAGAATTCAACAACCATTGCCGCTGATGAAACTGTCGTTCTTGGAATGGTCAATAAGCATTGGAAAGTGACGGAAAGAATTAATCCCTGGAGCTGATAATATAAACTAAAGAATAAAATCAATATTTTAAAATAGGGTGGAACCAAACGGGTTTCACCCTGTTTTTTATTATTACTTGGTCTGCTCAAAATCTGTGGGCATAACATTAATTAACACCCTGTTTCTCTTTGTGAATAAGAATTTACAACGCAGGTTGGTTGGCTTGGTTGTTTATCTTGTCATAGAACTCTCTTGAGATCTTCTGATCTTGTAGTTCTGACCCTCTTGATTCAAGCTCAAAATGTGTCAAGTTATTCCTGCGGCTGATGCTATTGTTAGATTAGCGATTTCTGTTATGAAGGGTATAGTGGACCCCCAAAATGGGACAATGGGTTAAGGTGTGTTTCCCAAAAAAAGGAGGCAGAGATCGAACTGACAGCTGAGCAAGAAAAGTGGTAATTGCTTTGTTCAAGGATATGAATAAAGAGGCTATCGGATTAGGTAATAAATTGATTGAGTATGAGGAGGAGTTGAATAATCGATTTGCTGAAAGGAATATTGACGAGAAAATGCTAGATCAATTACTAGAAAAAATATCAGAAACATACAAATCATTACGTTATACACATTTATCTGCACACCTGAAGACCCCAAGTATTCTGACAGAGAACCAGATTAAGAAATATAATAAATTGTGAGGTTACTCATCTGATGATCCTTGTGTAAATATTCCAAAGGGTCATGATTCAGTAATGTGGCGCAAACATAATAATTGCGATTAATTATTTGCAAAACTTGGTTAAGATAATATCTGAGATAGTTAACCGCAACCAACCCCTAGAGGAGGCAACAGTCTGGCAAGGATTGTTTAAAGCGGCAATATCAGCTTTTTCAGGATAATAGGTTGTTATGTGGATAATAAAAAAGAGCGATAACGTGGGGCATAAATTTATTACTCAAAGATATGGACAACGATCTTAAAAACACAAGCGTCAAAGGGTTTTGGTGGAAACGTTTTTTTTACTCGGCCACAGGAGCAACCAATGACTATGAATTAGGTCCCAACTGGTTTGCCTCGGTGATGGGCACAGGAATTATTGCCAATGCAGCCGCCTCATTACCTGTATTTTCAGAAAAACTTCACGGTTTTGCCCTCATTGTCTGGTGCCTTGCTTCTTTTATGCTTATCGGTCTTGTTCTTGCTACATGCGCCCTCTTATTCCAGAGACAAAATGTCTGGAAAAAGCATTTCAGAGACCCCATGATGGCACAATTTTATGGGGCACCCCCAATGGCCATGCTCACCGTTGCAGGGGGGACCCTTTTGCTGGGTGATAATGTTATCGGCCAGGAATTTGCCCATAAAATTACCTGGGCTCTTTGGTTTATAGGCACCATAACCGGCCTTGGCTCTGCTATTATTATTCCCTATCGATTGTTTACCAAATTTCAGGTGCGACAGGACTCCGCTTTTGGGGGCTGGCTCATGCCCGTTGTTCCTCCCATGGTGTCGGCGACAATCGGTGCCATGCTTGTTCCCTACGCCCCCGTGGGCGTACTAAGAGAGACTATGTTTTACCTTTGTTTTTCTATGTTCGGATTAAGTCTTGTAGCTGCACTAATTATTATATCAATGATCTGGAGCCGGTTAGCACATCATGGCACATCCGGTACCTCTCGGGTGCCCACCCTTTGGATTGTTTTGGGCCCCTTAGGGCAATCCATGACCGCTGCAGGAATACTTGGTACCGTTGCAAAGGCCGCGCTCCCTTCTCAAATTGCTCATGGATTTGAATTGTTTGCGGTGCTGTACAGTGTGCCTATTTTTGGGTTTGTGCTCCTCTGGACCTGTCTTGCAACTCTTTTAACCCTTCGGGCCCGCCGCAGACAAATGAGATTTGCCCTGACCTATTGGGCATTTACCTTCCCAGTTGGTACTTGTGTCACAGGTATTGCACAATTGGCACATCATACCGGTCTCCCATTGTTTAAATGGGCCAGCATTTTCTACTACATAGGCTTGCTAATCGCATGGGCAGTGGCCGCCTTTGGCACCACAAAAGGCATGATAACAGGACATTTGTTTCGACCACCGCCATCGTCTGTAACACCCATTATATCCGTCAAGGAGCCTAACAACCCAGACGACAAAGAAGATGATATGTGATTTTTTTAAAGTGAACGAAAATGTGGGTCAAGTCTAACTCATGAATGATTCTTAAAAGGTTATGATGTCCAGTGGATACCTTGACTGGTAATTCTCTTTTTAAGAGTCAACATTATGGCAAGCCATCTTCACTTCCTCATGCTTTCCCCAACAACCACTTTGTGGTACATTTATTTCTTACTCTCAGGCTGTTTCTGCTTAGTTGGTGTATTAACCCAACACAAAAACCTCTCTTTTAGCCCCAGGAGGAGCATTTCATAATGACAGAGATTATTCTTAGAATGCTTTAATAAAGCCTCCGCAGGGATGATTCACCCCAGCGGGGTTTTGGTGTTTTCACTTCAAGAAAAAAACAAGCCAGCCGCTACAGTGCCTCAAAGGATGGTACTTTCAAACAGTAACAGACGACTAACCCATGAAAAAAGACAGGAAATTAATTAAACCCCCTATGTCAGCATCCATAGCTGTTGTGCTGATATTTGCCATAGATCTTTTAATACCGCTTGGAGTAGCGGTGGGCGTACTGTATGTCAGTTGCATTTTGATAGTAGTTAAGGAGCATAAAAAAACCATATTCTTGTTTGCATTTGTCTGTTCGGCATTAACAGCCATTATACCGATAATAACCCTGACTCCGGCAACGACATGGATGGCTTTTGTGAATAGGGGAATCTCCATCCTGGCCATCTGGATTGTCGCATTCATTGCTAGTCGGCAGAACATACTTGAAGAAAAATTGATGCACCTGGATGAAATTGAAAGGAAAAACAGGGAACTGGAACTGTTCGCCTACATGGCCTCTCATGACCTGCAGGAACCTTTAAGAACTGTTGGTGGTTTCGTTAAACGCCTGGAAAAGAAATACACTGGCAAATTAGACGAAAAAGCAGATAAATACCTGTTTTATATTGCCCAGGCAACGGACAGAATGAGCGACCTGATTACGGGCCTTCTCTCTTATTCCCGACTTGGCAATGAACTGCAAATTTCAGACATTGATTGCAACCAGATCATCAAAGACATTCAGGATGACATGGGAGCTATGATCATTGAATCAAAGGCCACAATCCACATAAACAATTTGCCCCGGCTGAGAGGTTATGAATTAAAATTTCGTCTTTTACTCCAGAACCTGATAAATAATGCCATAAAATTTCGCAAGACAGGTACAGATCCGGTTATTTCCATATCAGCGATATATGAAAATAATCAGTGGAAATTTGCCGTAAAGGATAATGGAATTGGTATAGACCCTGAATCACAGGACAAGATTTTCTTGGTCTTTCAGCGTTTGCATCCCAGAAATCAATATGACGGCCATGGGATAGGTTTGGCTCATTGCCGTAAAATAGTAGAATTGCACGGTGGTAACATTTGGGTTGAATCACAACCGGGTAAAGGAAGTACGTTTTATTTCACTATTCCAAGTTGAAAAGTTTCAATTGCTGCTATCAATCGAAAGTCGTGAATGATTCCTAAAGGTTCAAGATGTACAGTGTACATGTTGAGTATTAACACAAAAACAAAGACCCCTCCCAAGTCATCGGGAAGGGCCTTTTTCAATGTGCACTGATACTTCCGCTATCAGTATCTATCGCGTCTCGATTCGGACCTGTCTGGATACTAATATTCTCATACATGTCTTCTATCTCGTCCAGAATGAGTTGGAGGGTAAAGTCGGTCTCGTCATAGATCCTCTGTTTGAGAGGATTCAACTCTGGCGCGCTGAGCAGGGCCTTTTCCATGTGTTCCGAGATATCAGATAAGGCTTTGGAAAGCTCCTTAAAGCCAATTCCTTCAATGGAGCGCTGCCTGGCCAAGTTTTTAGCATAGCTGAGAATATGCTTCCGGTCGCCGTTTAGAAAGACAACCTCAAACATCTCGTAGATGAGGTTAACCCTGATCCGCAGAGTTTCCCGGTCCATGAGAAAATAATGGGGAAAAATCTCACGGTTTGCGGTATCTGTTAAGTGTGTGACAACCTCATCTACGATCTTTTCTTTTACATCGATCATCACTTCATAAATTTTCAGTCCCGGCCGGGTCTGAACAGTCTTGTTCGCCATAGCTAGGTTGCGCTGCTCCCAGAGGTTAGGGGTGCTCTTCATGTTCTCAATCAAAAAAAGCATACGCCGGGTGATATGATAACGGGGAAGAGGTTTCCAGTTGAGTAGGCTACGAGTTGCTGAAGCGTCCACGTTCATGCGGGTGTCAATATATTTGAGCATCCAAACCCTTTCAAAGGGCGGATTGCTGGTAAGCCTGCCCATGACCTCCATGCAGAAAACGCCTATTCGGGCCAGCCATACTGGGATGAAACGCAGGGTAAGTGATCTTGTGCCGTAAAAATACCGGACCGCGATATTAAAGAGATTTTTATGGCACTCGCAACCGTCCGGGCTAGCCACCACCACGTCCAGTCGAGAAAGTGTGTCGTGCATGGTCATGATCCTGAGCATGAGATTGTTGAGATCTTTAACATGGAGATAGGGAAGTGCTGTGTCTCCACGGCCTGGCATAAGGGTGGCCTTCAATCCACCTGACAGCCAGTTCCTAAGCAAAACGTATAACGGACCGTGTTCGCACCAATCACTGAAGATGGCTGCCAACCGAACTATGGTGCAGGGAAATTTTTTTGAGTATTCTCTGATGAGTTCTTCGGCGGCCTTTTTACTCCGGGCATAGGGAATTGTCGCGTCCAATGGGCTCTGCTCATTGATCAATCTAGTTGGATCGGAAAAATCGGTGACTGTGAGGGAACTGGAGAAGATAAAACGTTTTACATTCAGCTTCACCGCGTATTCCAGAAGGTGCCGGGTCCCGTCGACATTGGTCCGTTGATATTCAGGGCTGTCGCGGTTAGTAAAATCGTAGTATCCCGCAAAGTGGAAGATATAGTCCACCGCACCCTGGGTGGCGACGATCTCATCCAGCCTCTCGGCCAATTTTTTCTTATAGCCTATATCACAACGGATCCAGTGGATATTGGAATGGGGGGAGACTCCGGAGTCATGCTGGCTGCGTCTGGCTAGGGCAAAGATTATATACGAATCCTTGACCGCCTCAATAAAGTGGCGCCCAACAAAGCCCGAGGCTCCAGTGACTAATATCGAGGATATTTGCGGAACGCTTTCCATGTTAATCTCCAGAGTAGATTATGAAGACGTTGTTTAACTATATTAAACTATCGTTGCATCCTATCCAACAACAGAAAACCTGCCTACGGAACTTTTTTTGCCACAAACTCGCATAAACGGATACAAACAACAAAGGCCCCTCCCAAAGTCATCGGGAAGGGCCTTTTTCAATGTGCACTGATACTATCACTATTCAGCGCGTCTCTATTCCTTCTTGACGCATATGTTCCTTCACAGCCTCTATGGGAATCTCTTCCCTGTGGAATATACCTGCCGCCAGGGCTGCTTCAGCTTTGGTCATCTCAAAGACCTCTGAGAAATGTTCCACCTTTCCGGCACCGGAAGATGCTATTACAGGTATAGAAACGTTTTCACGGATGTGGTTGATGAGTTCTATATCAAAGCCACTGTTTGTTCCGTCTTTATCAATACAATTAAGCAGTATCTCGCCAGCACCAAGCTTCTCACAGGTCTGTGCAAGCTGTAAGGCATCTATATCTCTGCCTTCTCTACCACCTTTTACGGTGCACTGATACCAGCAGTATTCTTCGCCATCAAGGCAGGAGAACTACGTTTTAATAGTATATTTGATCGGGGTTTTTCATTTCATGTGCAGGCATAAGTGACTTACAATGTCTGCTATCAATTGAAACTTATGAATAATTCCTGAAGTACAAGATGTACAGTGGATATATTGAATCAGATTTTGTATGACAAAACTCAAGATGTTGGCAAGATATGTCGATAGTTTTGCAATTAATCAAGAAGGTAAGGTGTTTCTATTATTTTAGATTTGACAAAGTTGCCATTCTGATAGAAAAAGGTAAATTGTTGAGGTATAATTATACTAAAAATTGGAGGTATAAAAGATTATGCCAGTTTATGATTATCTTTGTCTCAAGTGCAATAAGGTGTTTACAGAAACTATAAGGCTATCGGAAATCGATACATATAAGCCTGTTTGCCCCAAATGTAAGAGCAAAAAGATTAAGAAACAGATTGTCCCTTTCCTTACCAAGACTTCGAGAAAGAGTTAATTAATATAGATTAGGCCCCCAGGGGGATATTATTAGTCTGCCTTTTTTATCTTGGATTACGAATGTCTGCCATTTACACTCGGGAATGATTCCTAAAAGGTCAAGATGTGCGGTGGATATGTTGAGTCAGATTTTGTATGACAAAACTTAATATGTTGGCAAGAAATCTTGGTGTTTTCTTTTGGTAGCCTACGGCAGAACCATCACTTATAGAAAATTATGCCCAATCTTCCTGAAGAATTTCTCCCTGAACACCTACAACAATGTACTTAATAGGAACTTTCCGTTCAGCAGCCTCTGCTGCTTCTTTGGCGAGACTCAAAAGTCCACCGCAACATGGAACTTGCATAATCATAACCGACAGAGTGTTAATTTTTGCGTCATCGATCCATGATGTAATTTTTTCCTTATAAATATCTTGACCCCCGTCGAGTTTAGGGCAGGCTATAGCTATCGATTTTCCTTTAAGATACTGGGGATGGAATCCGCCAAGTGCATATGCAACACAATCTGCGGTTAATAGTACATCTGCCCCCTTATAATAAGGCGCTTCGGGAGAAATTAGATGCAGTTGGATAGGCCATTGTTGTAATTGCGATTGAATTGGACCTGTCTCGCTCTCAACCTGCCCTTCTTTTTTGCTGAAATCCTTCATCTGTGAACCTGGACATCCGTTTATTGCTGTCATGGTAAAACCTCCTCACTATTAAAATTTTGTTTAAGATTCTGAACAAATTCTTCATACTTTTTGGGTTCATCACCAAATTGCCTATTAACATCCTGGAATTTACTAAAAAGTTCCCCTATCTGGTTTGTGCTAAGGTTCCTGTCCAGCCAGGGATAAAGAATTTCATCCTCCTTTTTTATATGTTCAGTTAAAAGATCTGTATAGTTTTGAACATGTTCTGAAATCAATGTATTATCCAGTTTTTCTAGACCTTCCATTATTTTGCGTACATGGCCCCTGCTGGTTTCATGGTCTTCAAGTATCACTTTTAAAATATCCAGATTTTCATCAAAATATTTGAATAGTATATTTTCTTCTTTTGCATGATGAAACTTATCAGCATAGGAGCGAATAAATTCCACACTTTTTTTTGCCAGCTCTCTGCCATTTTCCGGATTTTCCTCTAATTCCTTAATCAAATCCGGAATCTGAGAAAGCAGTTGTTTAATAAAAGCGTGTTCATCCACAAGAATTCTTAACGGTGGAGAATACTGAATACCGGCAGGCCTTACTTTTTTCTTAATTTTAGGTATTTCAATTTTCTTATCAGGATAGATGATTTTCGCAATTTTACTTAATATTACCTGTTCTTCATCTTCAGAAAGATTATGAATTTCGATGATATCCTTTAGTTGGCATGTTCCAACATTGCAAGTAACACATCCGATATTACTATCTTCCAGGGTCTTGGCTACCTCCGGATATTCATCAATAATTTCTTTGATATACCTTCCAATAAACTCTTTCATCTTCACACCCTCTTCATACCTTTCATTTCCTTATTTTAAGTAATGACATATTTGTACCTCAGTACCTCAGTACCGATATTATAAAAATAAGGTAGAAAAAATTATAATTCTTTGATCTAAGTCAAGAAAATGCAATTTTTTCATCTTTTGGCAACATTTGTTTTTTATTTATTGGCCCCGTCGAGTTGATTTATTCCAACTGTCAAGCTGCCTCCCAATAATATTCATTATTCAATCTAAATAATTTTGGCCGTTAAACATAACTGCAACTTGTTTTCATTTACCTACCTTCTCAAATATTGAAACATACATACAGTATTGTTAAGTCTTCGACTTACGATAACTGCTATCAATTGAAAGTTGCGAATGATTCCTAAAGTATCAAGATGTACGCTGGATATATTGCTCCCTTCCCTGACTCAGACAGACTGGCCAATCAATAGTAATATATAAATCATATCAATATAAACTAGCATCCCGTATCGCATCATCCTTCATCCATATCTGAACAAACCAGCATTACAGGTTGGTCATGAATACGTGCCTACCTGATCCGGTATCGTAGCCTAACCCCACAGGCAAGGACATGGGTATGGGGAGGTGTGCTGGGTACCGGGATGGGTAGACTATGGTGAGGCTGGATTATGGTGATGCTGGATTACTGTGAGGCTAGACTAGGGTGATGCTGGATTACTGTGAGGCTAGACTAGGGAGGGGGATGGATGGTTAGGCTAGGAGATACGGATAACTACACTAAATATTTTTATACTACTACCAGGTCAATTTATGCTGCCGGATACATGTTGAAGAAGAAAAAATATAAATGCATTTAATTTCATTTTTATTGTCCAGTTTTGGGTCTTTTATGCATATATATTAGTAGAAGGTTATTTTTAGTTGACCGGTTTAATCCAGTCTTTCTACCAACACGGTAGTAACGGATTCTGGTTGTACCGTTAAGGTTGTTTCCCCATAAGTGTTGAGAACGTAGTTCCGGAGCGATGGTTTTCCGCTTCGGAACCGCCGTCCGCGTTTAGGACTCTGGTCAAGGCTGAAGGGCCTTGTGTCAGAAAGGGTTGTTTTAAAATGACCGAGATCCGCCCAGACTGCGCCTATTATATTCTGTTAATTAAGCTCAATCAAATGATGCGGATGGCTGCTTTACTGGCAACCTGATATGGCTGAAACAGGAATGATGGGATGCTGGCCTGAAACGGTCAGCTGCGGTAACTTTATCAATAAGATGGACTTGTGCCCGCCCGTGACGACGGGCATGTCAGATCAGCAGTGCCCTGCTTTAGTTGCTATGATTCTGAAGGATTGGTTTTTTCTCTGAAGCCTTTTACAATAGGCATCGTAATTAATTTGAAGTTCTGCTGCAGCCTCTGTTTTTTTCATCCTGCCGAGCAACACCATAACGTCGACTTCATCATAATGGGCCCAAACCAGATTCCAAAATTCTTTTTTGATTAAGATATCTTCCGGGCTTTCACTTTCAGTAAATCTGTCCAGTAAAGAACTTTGTGATTTCAGCAACGGTTTCCAGTTATCTTTCTTTACAGATTTAGGCAGAATATCAGAATACCAATGGGGATTTAAATTGTCATCCAGCACACAGTAAAGAAATGTAGTCTCCTTTCCCCTGGCCTTTTCCTGTTCTTTTTTAAGAGCTTTCACATGCAGGTATGTGTGATGACCGGCATAGGTGTACAGGCTGGCTTTTTCGGAATCGTATGTTTCATGCTTTTTTCGTTCCAGGAATTCCCAAAAGACGTGATGGTGAATTTCATCCATCCTGAGCCAATGGTTCCTGCGAAGCTGGCTTGCCATTTTGCTGGCCCGTGCAACCTCTGGGAAAGATGATTTTTTATCAAGTAGTTGTTTTTCAATACACTCGTAAGCCTCCGTGAGTATCCTGTCGGAGCCCACCTCCCATTTCCAAGTAAAATCATTTTCTTCCATATTTAATTTCTCCTATTCCTAGGCCGCCCCCATCTTGAATGACAGGGGCGGGTTAA
>PVMK01144504.1_pt1 | contig 14804 bp, 14 predicted proteins | sample 1853481 | NCBI WGS metagenome assembly PVMK01 (sample SAMN08533507, study PRJNA380276) | Marine sediment metagenome, whole genome shotgun sequencing project.
ATCACCTTCTGCGCGACGTCGCCCGGTGTTCAGCGCGGTTTCTGCGGACGGTGCGGGAGCTCTCTCACCTTCGCCGGCGACGGCTGGACCGATATCGGTGTAACCGCTGCATCCCTCGACGATCCCACGGTCGCGAAGCCGGAATCCAATGTGTATCTCGACCACCAGCAGCCTTGGGTAGTGCTGGACGACAGCCTCAGAAAATATGAGAAATTGCCCTAGTTCTCGAGATGATGAACAGAAACCGGAGGAACCGATGACATCCAAACATACATACGCTTGCAAGGACTATCCCGGAATGGATGCTTGCCCGGGGCAATTTGTCGCCGAGACTGAAGACGAGCTCTGGAAACTGATGGAAGTCCATGCCTCGGTTGCACATGGGGAAGACCCTCGCGAGTGGAGTGATGAAGACAGGAAATACCTCAAGACCCTCATGAACAGCGAGTAGTCAGAAAAATGTCTGCCTGGAGGAAGGCGCATGATCGTCAAGTCACTCGAAGATGTCGTCGGCACCAAGGGAGACGCCCACGGCGATAAGTGGCACAGCCTGCGGCTCCTTCACAAGGAGGACGGTATGGGTGTCACCCTTACCGACAGCATACTTGAATCTGGGTTCGAGATGGACCTTTGGCAGAAGAACCACTATGAAGCTTGCTATTGCCTGGAAGGCGAAGGGACGGTCGAAGAACTCGACAATGGAAGCGTTCATGAGATAAGGGCTGGCACGCTCTACGCCATGAACAATCACGACCGCCATCGCATTCGGGCAAAGACTCGTATGCGGGTTATTTGCACCTTCTTCCCTGCCCTCACGGGTGATGAGAAGCATGATGCAGACGGCTCGTTGTAGGGACCTCCAAACAGCTATCTTCAAACGACCTCGATGTCGGCTGCGGGGCAGAACCGGCCTGACACCCGACAAACGCGAACGACTGCTATGCGGCTTCGACCCCGCTTACGCGCGTTCGCTCCGTTTGGCCGCTTCTTGCCTATCGCACTGCAACATAGTTGTACCGTTACGGCAGCTTGCTGGCCGGTGAGAATCGCACGTGCAGACAGGAGTAGCCTTCGACGATCAACGGATGTGCGCTTGGCGGTGTAGCAGCAGCTATTGCAGCGACGGAATCTGGCAAAGACTGCTATTACCACAGAGGCGACCGTTAGATAGCGCCTATGGTCCTCCGTTCAACCGGGCGTCGATGAGAGCAAGCAAGGCCGTCACCGCATCGTTCAGCGGTGTGAGAATCCCATGCGTCCGGCCAATCTCCCCGACCACGGCGTTGCGAGCCTGCCACTCCATGTGGCGCCCCTCGCGACGGTCCACCGCGATAGATTCCCAGTGCTCGGACATACTGGAAAATTGTGCAAGCGTCCGCTCAACGAAATCCTCCGGAAATAGGGCGCCTTCGGCCCGTCCAACCGCCATCACTTCCTCAAAGAGTGAGGTCGCGAGACCACGCACCGACGGCTCGGTCACCGCGCCGAGTGGTCCGAGTGCCAGACATCCAATGCCTCCCCCAACCGCGTTAAATGCGAGCTTCGCCCAAGAGGCCGAAACAAAATCCGACACTGCTTCGAAGACCACCGCCCCGTCGGGTGGGAACAGGCTCGCAAGTTTGCGTCCCGCTGGAGAATTGGGAACCTGGATGTGACCGATGCGATCTTGGACAATCTCTCCTGGAGAAATCGCTTCCACAGGTAGCAACATAATCGCGGGCACGATCCGGTCAGGGTCAACAAAACTTTTCACTCGGCTCTCGTGATCCACTCCGTTTTGCATTACACCAACATAGGTGTCAGGTCCGATCAGGCGCTCAAGCCAGGGAGTTGCTCCGGAGACTTGGTGCGCCTTCGTGCATAGTAGGAGCCAGTCAACTGACTGTAGGCCTTCCGGGCTGGTAACGACAGGGTGATCGTAGCACCGCGTGTCACCGTTGATAGTCCGCCTCAAGGACTCAAAGGGTGTACGGTCACACAGCATCACCCGATAGCCCGCGTCGCCGAGGGCCGCCGCGAGTGCACCACCTATCGCCCCTGCGCCCACTACGGTAATGGATACTTGGTCCCTCATGAATTCGCCTCGATCAGCTCGGCAAGGGTGCCGACTCGCCCACTATTGACAGACAGAGTACATGCTCTTTCATCCGACCGCGATGTCAGGATGGGATCTGGAAGCGACGGCCGGAACTGACCGTGAGCCGGCTTGCGCTGCGCTGCAGCGTTAGAAAGAATTGGCGGGTATCTCGTAAGCCGGATCACAACCCAAAGCGGACGCTGTACCCGTCGATCTTCAAGGTTTAAATAGTGATTCTGGATTAATTGAACTGGTTAAAAGAATCTCATTCGATTCCAGATTTTCGCATACCATCGAGAAAATGTGGCATGGCCTGCGAAGTATAAGGAACATGTTGCTCCATCCAAGCGATCGATATGTTGGGCTGTAATTCTTTAAGCTTTGCAACAGCGATACGGGTTTCTTCCATTTCCCCCGCCTGCGCTAAACTTGCGCAATGGATACGATGCGCCGCTGTAAAACCAGGACGTTCCGCGATTGCCTTCCCCGTCCACTCTATTGCGTCGTCGTATCGATGGGCAAAGTAATGAGCGACGCCAGTGCCCGAATAGAAAAATGCGATGAGCGGGTCATGGGGGCTCATGCGAATCGCCTGCTGGAAGTATTCTAGCGCCTTGTCTGACTGTCCGTCGAAAACAAGGGCCCAGCCGAGATATCCATAAGCCGTCGCAAAGTTTGGATTCAGCTCTATGGCCCTCATATACTCGCGCACGGTATTTTCGGTGCGACGCTCCATAAACGCCACATAGCCCAACGCGAGATGAGCCCATGGGTCCTCATTATCCAGTTCGGCCGCCCGATGGGCTAGTCTGGACGCTTGCTGGGTCAAATCGGCGGCGTAATTGTAATCGTCGCTCTCCGGAATCCAGCCGACATGCCCGGAAACAAGCAGTACGAACGCCAGCAGGCTGTGTGCCGGTCCGTAATCGGGGAATTTCTCGACCGCCTGGCGAAGAATTTCGATAGTCAATTCGCTTTCCTTTGTGGTCATCCGTCCATAGTGAGTCATGGCACGCATGACAAGATGCCAAGCATCCAGGTCGCTGGCGGAGCGGCTCTTGAAACGGTGGCCCTCGGCAGCCACCAGTTTTGGTTCAATGGCCGCTGTCACGCTCTGGGTTATCTCGTCTTGCAGCTCGAAAATGTCGGTGAGTTCGCGGTCGTAGTTTTCAGCCCACAGGTGGGCTTCGTTCTCCGCATCGATCAGTTGTGCCGAAATTCGCAGGCGACTTCCCGACTTTCGCACACTTCCCTCAAGGACATAACGCACGCCTAGGTCACGAACGACTTGCTTGATGTCGACGTTTTTCCCTTTGTACACGAAGGTTGAGTTGCGCGCGATAACCAGGAACCATCGCAACTTCGACAAGGCGGTGATGATGTCTTCGGAGATACCGTCGGCGAAGTATTCCTGCTCCGGGTCACCCGACATATTCGCGAAAGGGAGCACGGCGATGGAGGGTTTGTCGGGTCGAGCTAGACCGGGCCCCCTCCTCTCTTCCGACTGAACATTATTCTTCACTAACCGATAGACTCGAATCGGTGCAGAAACGTGCTTTACTTCGTGAACCCCGAAGTCCTCGAATGTTGCTTCAATCCGGTTCCGTATCGCCTCAAACACCATGCCCGAGATACAAATCCCCCCGGGTTCTGCCAGCGCTTGAATTCGGGCGGCGATATTCACCCCCTCACCGTGAATGTCTTCGCCGTCGTCAATGATGTCACCGAGATTGATTCCAATGCGGAAATCGAGAGGGCTCGTCGTTAAACCCTCTTGCATGACAATCGCGCACTGGACCGCATCCTGGACGGTTGAGAATTCGGCCAGAAAGCCGTCACCCGTGTGCTTTACGAGATGGCCAGAATGATTGGATATGGATGGGTCGATGATGTCTGATCGGGCTGCTGCCCAGGCGGCAACAGTGCCGTCGGTATCCTGTTCCATTAGACGGGTGTAACCGACAACATCCGCCGCGAGGATTGCGGAAAGCCTACGCTGGTGACCGCCACTCATTGGTCATCTAGCCCCCGTCGCCTTAGAAATAATAATACGTGAACTGTGGCAACGAGGCGAATCGGTTGGGAAACTCCATCGGGGTAAAACCGATCGACCCATTGCGGATGATGAAATGAGGCGCTATCTAAAGATCTCCTCTGTGGTAATAGCAGCCTTTGTCAGGTTCCGTCGCTGCAATAGCTACTGCTACAGCACCAAGTGCACACCCGTTTATCGTGGAAGACTACTCCTTTTTTCACGTGCGATCCTCACCGGCCAGCAAGCTGCCGTACCTGCCGCTATCGACTGCTTGTGGGGTAGGAACCCTTCCCACCGTCAGGTGCGCACTCGGAGCACCTCGAGAGATCGCAGATGGCTGGGGGTAGGCGCACAGCTTCCCAAGCTGATGATGTACCCTCAGCGGGTACAGCGATAAGTTAGAAACACCGAAAAGCAGACATTCGCCTCCCGGATTCAAATGGCTGGTTGTGGCCGATCCCCGCCGTCCAGGCGATGAAATCCATCCGTGGCCGTCCAACGGCGACTAGCGACCCTTTTTGGTCAGTCGCGACATCGTCGTCCAGCGTCCGCCACGCAGCAAATGCGGTCATTCAGCTCCAGACTGCAGGCACCCCCAGCCGATTCTCCGCGCTCGGGTAGCCACCGGGCTAATGGGTTAAAAGATATAGGGCAATGCTTTCATGCCCGTGGGTTTGGGCGATTTGTGATGGCGATTTCCCATCAGCATTCAAAACATCTTTGTGCGCGCCACTGGTAACCAATAGTTCGCACATTGCCTGATTGCCTTTTCGCGCTGCCATGTATAGCGACGTGTCTCCGTTATGGTCTTTTGAATTCACTAGTGCTCCGTTTGTCAACAAACCCCCAACGAAAGGGCGATTATTTTTAACAACCCCAGCACAATCGGCGTATAGTTCCCCCAAGCGCCATCAAGAGACGCGCTCCTACCATTCTAAGGGCTGACGGTCGCCCCTATCTGAGCTGCGCCCTGCAGCGGCCGCTTACCAAGCATAAATGGGAGACCAGGTCATCCATCTTTGGCCTAGGGACGGGAATTTAAATGACGACTAGAATCTTTGCATACGCCCTCTTGGCGCCTTCGCCGCCGAATCACACATGAGGTCCATCCGTTATGCGCCTTCTGCTCGTAAACCCCAGGTTTCCTGAAAGCTTCTGGACCTTCAAGTGGGCAATCGACGAGATCCTGCCTCGCACACGCGCCACCAATCCCCCGCTCGGTCTCGCCACGCTCGCTGCACTGTGTCCCGCTGACTGGGAGATCACCATCGTCGACGAGAATATCGAGACGGTTCCGCTCGCGCCCGAGGCCGATCTGATCGGCGTGTGCGGCATGGGCGTGCAGTTCGCGCGCCAGGCGGAGCTGCTGCGCTTCTATCGCTCGCGCGGCTACAATGTCGTGGCGGGCGGCAGCTATGCGTCGCTGTGCCCCGAGCGGTTCGAAGGCCTCGCGGACGTCGTGGTTTCGGGCGAGGCAGAACGCATTTGGCCGCGGTTCTGCGCGGACTTCGCCGCCGGCGCGCCGCGGGCGCTGTACCGGGAGACTGAGACGGTCGCACTCACCGAGTCGCCCACGCCTCGCTTCGATTTGCTCAAGTTCGAGCGCTACTCGATGGCGTCGCTGCAGTTCTCGCGCGGTTGTCCGTATCGCTGCGAGTTCTGCGACATCATCGTGATGTTCGGCCGCCGGCCGCGCGTAAAGAGCCTCGAGCAGGTGGGCCGCGAGCTCGACGCGCTGCGCGCCCGTGGGGTGCGCCGGGTGTTTTTTGTCGACGACAACTTGATCGGCAACCGCCCGCAGGCCAAGGTGCTGCTCGCATTCCTTGCCGAATACCAGGCGCGTCATTGCTACCGCTTCAGCTTCGGCACCGAGGCCTCGCTCAATCTCGCGCGCGACGCGGAGCTCGTCCGTCTCATGGTCGCCGCCGGCTTTGGCTGGGTGTTCATCGGCATCGAGACCACAGACGAGGCGAGCTTGAGAGAGACCAAGAAGACGCAAAACGTCGGCGGCGACATCCTCGCCGACGTGCGTCGGATGTACACGAGCGGGATCGACGTGCTTGCCGGATTCATCATCGGCTTCGACAACGACACGCTTGCCACGTTCGACCAACAGCGCGATTTCATAATGGACTCGGGTATTCAGTCGGCTATGATCGGGCTGTTGCACGCGATGCCGCGTACACCGCTGCACGAACGGCTGCAGAAGGAGGGACGGCTTCGCACGCTCGCCGACGACTGCGACAACACCGTCGCGGGCACGAACGTCGTCCCTAAGCGCATGGAGTACGAGACGATGGTCGAGCGCTTCAAGCTGCTGTACCGTGAACTGCTCACCGATCGCGCCATCGGGGAGCGCATTCGCAATAAGATGCGCTACATGCGGCAGCCGCTGTATAAGGGGGGTTACGGCGCTTGGGACAGCCTGCGCATCGTCTGGCGTCTCGTCGGTCGCGGCGTCCTGCCGGGCGGCCCTCCACGCTGGATGGCGTTTATCCGGTCGCTGCCGCTATCGCGGCCAGCGCAGATTCCGAGCGTCATCTCGGACTGGATCATCGGGCTGTCGATGGCTGACTATGCGCGTCGACACCTGGAAGCGCCGGACGCGACCAAGGCGGCGTTCGACGGTGCTAGAGATCAGGTTGAGGTATTCGCTGATCCTGTGGTGCGTCGCGTCCTCACCCTGGCCCGTCAGCCGGCTGCAGCCGGCGACATCCGCATACAGGGTAGCGGCAAGCCTCCGCGGTAGGCGCTCTTCCACGAGAATGCCTCCCCAGGCCCGAATGAGCCCATCGGAAGCATTATGGCGAGACTTGTTGGTACACGCGAGGCGGTAGAGGACGATTTCCCATCGTCGTTTGCCTAGCGAACGGCTGGATCTGGTCTGGGAGCAGACATTCAAACGTTAGACTTCGAAACACCAGCCGAACGATTTGCCCAATGTGTTGCATCCACCGGTTGAAATCGCAGCCGATCCAAGACATTCGGACTCGATCATGGCTGACAATGTCAGTCAGGTCAGATGCCGATTATTACACCGCCGTTGGATTCGAGATCTTCTGACAGTGTCAGTCAGATCTGGTTGCAATCACCACACCAAAAGAGAAAATAGATCTGTCCCCAATTAGCTCTGCCTCCGATTTTCTGCGCTCAGCCCAACCTGCGGATGCGGCGACAGGTACATCAGGTCAGCGTCTGAAGTAACCGCAGCATGAGCCTGGCGCGTGGCTCCAGGGACGAGTAGAAGATGTGCTCGTAGTCCGTATGGGCGCCGTAACCGTCAGCGCCCAATCCGTCCAGGGTTGGCACACCCAGGGCGGCGGTGAAATTTCCGTCGCTGCCGCCGCCGGTTTTCACCACGTCTTCGAGCTCGAAGCCTATCTCCGCGGCAAGGGTTTTCGCGTGCTCGAAAAGCGCGGCGATCTTTTCGTCCTTACTGTACGCCGGACGATTCATGCCACCGGTGACTTCCAGGGTGGTGTCCGGGTCGAATGCCGTGAGAGCGAGGACCCGTTCACACATGGTCTCGGCGCTGGCTTCATCGGGCACCCGCATATCCACGTGGGCGATACACTGGGCCGGAACGACGTTGATGCCTGTGCCGCCCTCGATCATGCCGACGCTGAAGGTGATACCACGCTCGTAGTCCGTCATTTCCTCCAGTCGCAGGATCTGCTTCGCCATTTCCTTGATGGCGCTGCGCCCGTCCTCGTGGCGGGAACCGGCATGGGCGGGGCGGCCCTTTACCGTCAGATGAAAATCGGCGACGCCTTTTCGCGACGTGACGATCTTGCCGCCCTCGCGAGCGGGCTCCGTGACCAGCACGTATTTGTTGGCGAGCGCCTCCCTCTCGATGATCGCCCGGGACGTGGGACTGCCCACTTCCTCTTCGGGGACGTACAGAAAGGTGATTGGCAGTGGTGTCTCCACACCCATGCGCACCAGGTGACGATAGGCATAGTAGGCCAGGTAGGCGCCACCTTTCATGTCGTAGATGCCCGGGCCGTAAACCCGGTCCTCTTCGCGGCGAACGGGAAGTATGCCGTCGATGCTGCCGATGGGGTGCACCGTATCCATGTGACTGAGAACCAGAATGCCCGGTCCATCACCGCCCCAGGGCGTGCGCGCCTTCAACAGATCGCCGAAGCCGTCTACACCGGGGATGCGTTCCACGTGTGCGCCGATACTGCCCATGTCGTGCTGAACGCGATCCGCCATGCGATTGACGGCCGCCGCATCGTCGGATGGTGATTCGATGGCGACCCACTCGAGAACGCCGGCGAGGATTTCTTCGGCGTCGATGCGAGGCGCGTTGGATTCATCGCGAATGCTCTTGTCGTTCATGCTTTTCGGTCCGATCAGCTCTTGTTCTTGATGAATGGATAGATGTGCGTAATGTCGGCGTTCGTCGTCGCGTCGAGAAAGCGTCGCCAGATCTCGGCGACGGCGCCGCTTACCGGATCCGCGCCGCCGGATTCGGCCATCCCTTCGCGATACAGACTCAGATCCTTGTTCATCTGCACGCAACTGAACCCCGCATCAAAGGTCTCTGTGAGAATGCGGTTGACGAACTTGTCCGAAGTGGCCGTATTGCGGCCGGTGGAAACGTTGAGCACGTCGAGCATGATCTCCAGGCCCAGGCCCTGGCTTTCGCCGAAGGCAACGGCCTCGCTGGTTGCGGCCATGGCGGTGCCGGAGAGAAAGTTGTTCAGAAGCTTCATGGCCTGGCCCTGACCGGGCTCGACACCCACGTGAAACACGTTGCCGGCGAAGCCCTCCAGCATCGGTCGCAACTCCTCGAGGATCGGCGCCGGGGCCGAGACCATGATCGACACGGTGCCCGCCCGGGCACCGGCCACGCCGCCGGACACCGGCCCATCCACGTACTCGATGCCCGCCGCCGCCAGCTTGCCGTGGATGCGGTGGGCCTGGGCGATGCCGATGGTGGAAGTGTCCACCACGCGCCTGGTGACGGCCGAGGGTGCGGCGATCAGGGCGTCGGCGACTGCGTCCACGACGGTGCTGTTCGGCAGGCTCAGGAATACGGTGGCGGCCTGATTCGCCACATCCGCGACAGATTCGGCAACGGTGGCCTTCGCCGGTGCCCGCGCCCGGGTGCCGGCGGCGTCGTGAACAATGAGAGCCCATCCTGCACCAGCGAGGTTGGCCGCCATGGGCGCACCCATATTCCCCAGGCCGATGAAGCCGACGGGATTGTCGTTCATGGGCTCGTGGTCCGGCGCCGATGCTTGTTCAATTCCTCATCCCCCCTCTTTCCCGGTTGCGTGCATAATGAGGGCATTGACGGCGGACGACAAATCATGGGCGAAGAACTGAGTCTGCGCGCGGCTACCAACGACGATCTGCCGGCCATGGTGGCGTTGTTGGCCGCCGAAGGGCTCCCTGAGGACGGTGTTGCCACGGGGCTCGCGCATTTTCACGTACTTGACGATGGTAACGGCGTCGTCGCCGCTGCCGGTATCGAGCCTCATGGTTCATCGGCCTTGTTGCGTTCGGTGGTCGTGGCGCCGGCGCACCGTGGCCGGGGACTCGCGCGCCGGCTTACCGAGCGCATGGTGCAACATGCCCGCGGGCTTGGGCACGACTCGCTGTATCTGCTCACCATGGGCGCGGATCGGTACTTTTCCGGGCTCGGATTTACCCGCGTGGCCCGGGACCAGGCACCCGACGAGATCCGGCGTTGCCAGCAGTTCCGAGAGCAGTGTCCCGACTCCGCCGTGCTCATGCACATGGCCATTCAGTCGCGACCAGCGCCCCGATGATCAAACCCATCGTCGTTCTCAACCCCAACTCCAGCCAGTCGGTGACCGACGCCTTGGACGAAAGCCTGGAACCGCTGCGTTTCCCCGGTGGGCCGCCCATTCGTTGCGCCACCCTGTCCCAGGGTCCGCCGGCCATCGAAAGCGACGAGCAGGTGGCGGCCGTCGCCGGACACGTGCGTGACTATGTGTGCGACCATCAGAATGACGCCGGCGCCTTCGTCATCGCGTGCTTCAGCGATCCGGGCTTGCACCAGGCACGCCGTGGGAGTGCGCGACCGGTGTTCGGCATGGCGCAGTGCGGGCTTCTGACGGCGCTTGCCCATGGCCGGCGCTACGGTGTCATTTCCATACTCGCGTCGTCTCTACCTCGGCATCTGGCCGCCATTCGCGACTTGGGCGTCGAGGGCAGGTTGGCGGCGGATTTGCCTTTGGGTCTGGGCGTCCTGGAGCTCGAGGACCGAGCCGTCGCACTGGCACGCATGGTTGCGGTGGGATCCCGACTGCGCGACGAGTACGACGCGGATGTCGTCGTCTTGGGCTGTGCCGGCATGGCGGCGCTGCGTGCGCCCCTGGAGGAGAAGCTGGGAATCCCCGTCATCGAGCCCGTTCAGGCAGCGGTCAGCATGGCCACACGCGCGGTAGTGCTCGGCTGAGCTTTTCATCCGTTGTAGCATACGGCAATCTGGAACCGTAGATTGGGCTGAGCAAGCCGGACGAACAGGAGCAATTCGTGAACGAAACGTTCAACAGCATGAGCAACGTCGATGGGCACATCACGCCGACGGCAGAGGCGTGCGTGCCGGTGCTCGACCGTGGCTTTCTCTATGGCGATTCCATCTACGAGGTCTTTCGCACCTACTCGGGCGTTCCGCTTTTCTACCAGGAGCACTGGGAGCGGCTGGAGAATTCCGCGTGGCTGATTCGTATGCACATCACCCAGAGCCGAGACCAGATAACGGAGCAGATCCGCCGCACCGTTCAGGCCACGTCGGCGGGAAAGCTCCAACGGGAGGTCTACGTGCGATACGTGATCACCCGTGGCGAGGGGCCCGTGGAACTCTATCCGAACCCCGATCTTCATACGCGTTTCATCATCATCGTAAACGCGGTCCCGGAATGGCCGCCGGAGTTCTACAGTGTCGGCATGAAGGCGGCGATTCCAACCGTGCGGCGCAATCCCACCGACGCCCTGGACCCTAACATCAAGGGCGGAAACTACCTCAACAATGTCATCGCCATCACTCAGGCGCGGGAGCTGGGCGCCGATGAGAGCATCATTCTCAATCGCGACGGCTATGTGACGGAAGCATCCAACAGTAACGTGGTTTTCGTCCTGGACGGCGAGCTGGTCACGCCTGGCGGTGCCGCCGGCAATCTACGCGGCATCACCAAGAAGGCAGCCCGGGAGGCATGCGTGGCCCACGGATTGACGCTCAACGAGCGTGACGTGCATGAAAAGGATCTCGACAGGGCGACGGAATGTTTCGTCACCAGCGCCACCCGGGAGATCATGCCCGTTGTCAGTCTGCGCCTGGATGATGGACGCATGATCGAGTTTCCCGCCGGCGGTGGTGAGATAACCCGCAAGGTGGCCGGGTACTACAAGAAATATATCCATGAGCACGTCAAAAAGAATGCGTCGCTCAGCCTGTGGTGATGAACAGCCGCTCGTGCCCGGGCGAGACAGCTGTAAGTAATTACTTTAGCGGCGTGGCCGCGGCCTGCGCAATTCCGTCCGGAGGGAGTTCATGTCTGAACCTTACGCTGACTTTCAATCCCTGAAGTTTGACCGTCCCGCCGAGCGCGTGCTGCGTATCCGGCTGCACAACCCCGGCAAGCTCAACGCCGTGGATGCGCGCATGCACAAAGAGCTCGCCGATGTGTGGCGGGTGGTGGATACCGACCCGGAGGTGTCCGCCGTGATTCTCACCGGCACCGGCGAGGCGTTTTCCGCCGGCGGCGACTTCGAGGTGCTGGAGAGTCTCACCAGGGATCAGAACACGCGACTGACCGTGTGGAAGGAAGCCCGCGACATCGTCTACAACGTTATTAACTGCTCCAAGCCCGTCATCTCCGCCATTCGCGGGCCCGCCGTGGGGGGCGGGCCTGGCCGCGGCTCTGGTGGCCGATATCAGTGTCGCATCGAAAACGGCGCGCTTCATCGACGGCCACACCCGCCTCGGTGTGGCGGCAGGGGATCACGCCGCCATCGTCTGGCCCCTGCTGGTGGGAATGGCGAAGGCCAAGTACTACCTGCTCACCTGTGAACCGTTGGGCGGCGAGGAGGCCGAGCGCATTGGACTGGTATCGCTGTGCGTGGAGGACGATGCATTGGACGATCGCGCCCTGGAAATAGCCACCAGGCTTGCGCAGGGCGCGCCAAGCGCCATTCGATTCACCAAGTACGCGCTCAACAACTGGCTGCGTCTGGCCGGGCCGTCTTTCGATGCGTCCCTGGCCCTCGAGTTCCTCGGTTTTTGCGGCGACGAGGTGCGTGAAGGCATCGCCAGTCTGCGCGAGAAACGCAAACCCGATTTTCCCCAAGGATTCCCCGGTATGATCAATCTCAGCCCATGCGCGGATTAGCCGACAAGGTCGCGCTGGTGACCGGTGCCGGTGGCGGGATTGGTGCCGCCATCTGTGCGCGATTGGCGGAGGAAGGTTGCCATGTGGTGCTGTTCGATCGTGATGTGCAAGCAGTGCGCGCCGCCGAAAAGACAGTGCAAGCCCTGGGGCGGCAGGCATCGACGCACATCGTCGACATCACCGACTATCAGGCCGTGAGCGACGCGGTGGCGTCCATTGAATCCGAACAGGGCGGCGTCGACGTGCTGGTTAACAACGCCGGCCTCGATCGCTTCGCGAATTTCCTCGATACCACACCGGAGCAGTGGGAATCGATCATCGCCGTAAACCTGCGCGGCACCTTGAACATGCACCACGTCGTGCTGCCGGGCATGCGCGATCGGGGCTGGGGCAGGGTGGTGAACATCGCATCCGACGCCGGCAGGGTGGGCTCTTCTATGGAGGCGGTTTACTCGGCCTGCAAGGGCGCATCATCGCCTTCACCAAGAGTGTCGCCAGGGAGCTGGCACGCGCGGGCATCCGTTTGAACGCGGTGTGTCCCGGCCCCACGGACACACCGCTTCTGGCACAGTTCCTGGAGGCCGGCGAGGACGGCGCCAAGATTCTCGCGGCGCTCGAACGCGCCGTCCCCATGAAGCGCATCGGCCGGCCCGAGGACCTTGCCGGCATCGTCGCGTTTCTGGCCAGCGACGATGCCGAGTACATCACCGGGCAGGTGATCAGCGTCTCGGGTGGGCTGACCATGCACGGTTAGGTGCCATACTCGGGCGATCGGCCGGCACCTTACATGCTGTTGAGAATTATCCTCATCGCCTTGGCCAGAACCTTGACCGACTCCTGATGGTTTCCGGCCTTGTGCAGCGCCTCACCCTCGTCACGAAGCTTCATCACATCGGCCTTCTGCGGCGCGGTCAAGTTCGACTTGGGTAGCGCGTTGTCGATGGCCGCGACATCAGCCGGGCAATGGGACGCCAAAGCAGGCGCGGAAAATGCCACCAATAAGGCGGCGGTAAGCAGCGAACGTGCAATCATCATAATTCCTCCTGGCGTGGATGGCGCGACCTGAAACCACCAGGTTGCGGCCCTCCGGGGACGGGTTGAGCGTTTTCTTCTTCTCCGTTGGCCATTTTGAGGCCGATTCAAGGAAAAGACAATCCTACGCCGTTCGCGTCGCTTGCTGCGATGCACCAGCGCCGGGCGCCGGCCAGTCGGGGACCCAGATCCAGCGTTATGCGATACCAATCCAGTCGCCGGGTCAGATACATGACCGTGGCGAGGATGATGAACAGTGCCGCGGCGCCGATGAGCATGGCGTACTGTTCGGCACGCAGGGTCACGTAAAGGAAAGTGTAGAGGCCGGTGAGCAACGCGAGCATGGTCAGAACCCGGGACAGGCTCTTGAGGATGCTGACGCTGTAACCCACCACCAGAGCCGTCGATGCCGCCGCGCTGACTGCCATAGGCAACCACGAAGCTCGTGTGCTCGGAAAGCGACAGCAGCAGGAGATAGAAGAGGCAGTTCGCGAATCCGACCAGTAGATACTGAAAGGGGTGCAGGCGTAGATTTCCGAACACCTCGAACATGAAGTAGGCAAGAAAGCTGAGACCGATAAACAGGACGGCGTACTTGGCGGCGCGCGTGGACTTCTGGTAGGTGCTGACAGGCACGAAAAGGTTGACGCCGAAGGCGGAATTGGCAATGAGCTTTGCCGGTATCTCCGCGTCGCGCCACTCGCCCGGGTAACTGCGCCCGAGATGCAGCACCTTCCATTGGGCACTGAAGCCCTGGTCGTCGATGTCCCGCCGAGCAGGCAGATAAGCCCCGAAAAAGCTCGGCGATGACCAGGCGGAGGTCAGCAGCACCTCGGTTCGGTCGCCGAGGGGCAGAAAGCGCAGCTTCTCGGTGCCGCTGAGCTTCAAGCCGAAGCCGAATTGAAATCCCGACGGCGTCCCGCTCTCTGCCAGGCCCGGCAAGGGTACGATCACTTGCGGATCGAAGCCACGCACTTTTACGCCCCCCGGCTCGAAGATGCCGTCGCCCGCGTCGGAGCGCAGACGCATGGGCTCCTTGATGCCGCGGGCGTCGGCAATGGCCACCGACAGGTAGGCCCCGTCCCAGTCCACGTCCCGGGACTCGATGCCGAGCCTTGCAATGTCGGGAGGCGCGAATTGTCCACTGAGCTCGAGATCCGCGGTATAAACCGGTACCTGGTATATGCCCCGGTAACGCATCTCGGTTTCCAGCCGGCCGCGTACGCGCAGTCGCTGGGGCAGAAAGTGCGCCAGGGAATTCCGAATCCGCTTGATGCCCTTATCGTCGGTG
>PVMK01127541.1_pt1 | contig 14797 bp, 20 predicted proteins | sample 1853481 | NCBI WGS metagenome assembly PVMK01 (sample SAMN08533507, study PRJNA380276) | Marine sediment metagenome, whole genome shotgun sequencing project.
GGGAATACTATTATCATTGAAACTGCTAGGGGGTCAGTCACTAAAAAGGACTGGTATGAGATAACAGAAACACAACTTATAAAATGGGGTGTAAAATACCACTCTTTAAGGGTGGGGAATAAGATTTATGCAGATTATTACATTGACGATAAAGGTATAAATGATAAAATTTTTTTTAAATTATGAATATATTACTATCGTACCCAAGGAGTGGGAATACATGGATAAGGTATTGTATAGAGTTTTTAAGTAAAAAACCAACAATAGGGTATACCAGTAACAACGCAGGTAGATTTGATAGACAACCGTTAGGGTCATTTAATAATGATATGGGGGTCGATGTTCATTCTGATTTTATTTTATATAAAAGGCATATGGTAGGTGAGGGTTATGGGAAATTAACCCATACACCAGATTGGTCACCAACCGATAAATTAATATTAGTTATTAGGGACTATAAAGAAGTTATTGTTAGACATAATGGTGGTGGTACTAATTTAAAGAAATTAAAGGAAAGTTGTTCCTCCCACATCGTTTCCAAAAACTATACTCAACTAATAGAATATTTTGATGGTTTTGAAGGTGATAAGATATTAATCTATTATGAAGATTTACTTACAGATTTAGAAAATACTTTATCTAAAATTATTAATTTTTTAGGTGTGGATGATGGGTTTCTAAAAGATTTTATTCAGAATATATCTGAACACAAGAAAAAAAGTTTATCAATTTATGGTGACTCTAAAACAAAAGGTAACTCAACTAAATCCCATTCCAATAAACTAACAAGGGAACAAAAAATATCGTGGGATAACTGGATAAAAGAAAACTTTACCGATTTATCGGACAAATACTTAAAAAGATATTATGAAGAGGAAAATTAAGATAAAAGACACATCTTTCAGACACTGTTTGTATAGTAGTAATCCCACAATACCTGTAAATTTTTCTGGTGATATTGAGTGGGATTGGGACCTATCAAACACTAAAGAAGATGAATTAATTTTCTTTACCCATAGCACAATAGGGGATGGTGTTAACCATAAAAGTAATAATAAAATCTGTTGGTTAATTGAACCATACGATTTAGTACCTAATAATTACCAACAGATAAGACAATTAAGTGATAAGTTTAAATATGTTTTTACATATGAAAAAACTCTTCTGGATTTAGGTAAAAACTTTAAATTTATACCATCTGGTGGTACATGGATTAAATTTGACGATCAGAAAATGTGGGAGAAATCAAAGATAACCTCTATAATTACATCAGGAAAAAGAATATTAAGTGGTCATAAATTACGACATGAAACTATTAGTAAATATAGTGAGAAAATGGATGTTATGGGTAATGGGTATAACCCAATACCACTTAAAATAGACGGACTTAAAGATTATATGTATTCTGTTGTAATTGAAAATTGTAAACGAGATTACTATTTCACCGAAAAATTAATTGATTGTTTTTTAACGGGTACTATCCCTATTTACTGGGGGTGCCCATCAATAGGTGACTACTTCAACACCAAAGGAATTATAATCGTTGATGATATAGATGATATTGGTAAATCTTTAAGTAATGTTACACCTTAACTATATGAAGAGATGAAACCATACTTAATAGAAAATTTTAATAAGGCAAAAAAATATAATTTAGCGGAAAATTTTATACATAAAGATTTTATAAAAACAGAAAAGATATGAAATTAAATTTAGGTTGTGGGGATAAACTATTCCCGGGATTCACTAATGTTGATATACGAAAAGAAACTGGTTGTGACGTTGTTGATGACGTTGGTAAACTTTATAAATTTAGTGAAGAAAAAGTAGAATTAATATATGCTTGTCATGTTTTGGAACATTTTGGTAGGCACGAATATAAAAAGGTGTTAGAAAGGTGGTATAATACTTTAGAGGAAGGTGGTAAACTTAGAATTTCCGTACCTGATTTAGAAAAAGTGTGTCAACAATATGTAAAAGGAACTCCATTAACTAAACTATTTGGATTCCTTTATGGTGGACAAACCTACAAAGAAAATTACCACTATATTGGTTTTGATTATCAAACCTTATCAAAAGAGCTAAAAGATGTTGGGTTTAAAGATGTTTATTTGTGGGACTGTAGAGACACTGAACATTCGGATATTGATGATTTTTCACAAGCTTATCTACCCCATATGGATAAAGAAAATGGGATATTGATGAGTTTGAATATTGAAGCAAAAAAATAATAAACAATGCTCTCTATAATAAAAAATAAATATATGAATAAGAAAGTTTTAATAACAGGAATTAACGGACAAGATGGCTCATACCTTGCAGAATTTTTAATAGAAAAAGGTTATGAAGTATGGGGAACAGTTAAACGTAATTCTGTCTCAGAAACACAATCAACAAGGATAGAACATTTATGTTCAACAGGTAAAATTAATTTAGAATATGCCGATCTTACTGATATGTCATCATTAGTAAGGGTGTTAAAAGAGGTTCAACCAGATGAAATTTATAATTTGGCTGCGCAATCACACGTAAGAGTTAGTTTTGATCAACCAATATACACCGCTAACGTAACAGGGTTAGGAACACTTAATCTGTTAGAGTCGGTTAGGATGGTATCTCCAAATTCTAAAATATATCAAGCAAGTTCATCAGAAATGTTTGGTAATAACATTGATGACGATGGGTACCAAAGAGAGACTACCCCATTATCGCCAGTATCACCTTATGGTTGTGCAAAAGTATTTTCTTATAATATTTGTAGAAACTATAGAAATTCATATGGTATGAAAATATGGAATGGTATATTATTCAACCACGAATCCCCAAGAAGAGGGACAAACTTTGTAACTAATAAGGTTGTTAAGGCAGCAGTTAAAATTAAATTAGGGTTACAGGATAATTTACATTTAGGTAACTTAGACGCAACTAGAGATTGGGGACACGCTAAAGACTATGTTGAAGCTATGTGGTTAATGTTACAAACTGATAACCCTGATGATTATGTTTGTTCCACTGGCGTTTCACATTCAGTTAAAGAACTTTGTGATTATGTATTCACTAAGGTAGATTTAAACTATCAAAACTATGTTGTCATTTCAGGTAAACATATGAGACCAGAAGAATTAACTGATTTAAAAGGTGATTCCACTAAATTAAGAAGTGAGCTGAATTGGCAACCTAAATACACATTTGAAACAATGTTAGATGAGATGATTGAACATTGGTTAGTATATTATAAAGAAAAAGATATTATATATGCGTAAGTTAATATTCACAATATTTAATTAATACACTATTATTATCATATGAGTAAAAGAAAATACAAAGAAATTCCAGAAGAAGAAATAATTGAGATGGAACAATATCTTAATAGAAACAACATAGAAGAAGATAAATTATTTTCAACCATATCAATAAACATCAAATGTAAAAGTGAAAATCAAAAGAAATTAGTTAACTCAATAAAACAAAATGAGATTACCATATGTAGTGGGTTACCAGGAAGTGGTAAAACATTTTTATCGTGTGCGGAAGCCTTAAAATTAGTTAAAAATAAATCTAAATATAAAAGAATTGTTTTAGTAAAATCTATTGTACCACTTAAAAATGAGGAGATTGGTCATTTACCAGGTGATTTAAAAGAAAAAATGGCTCCGATCATGGAATCATTTACTGATAATATTAGAAAAATTGTTGGTAGGGCTAGAATGGAAAAATTAATGGAGTTGGGTGTGATAGAGATAGTACCAATAGCATTCGCTAGGGGAAGAAGTATTGATAGCTCTATCATATTAATTGACGAAGCCCAAAACATTTCAATGGATAATATAAGAACGTTAATGACTAGAATTGGAAGTAACTCAAAAATGGTTATTATGGGGGATGTTAGACAAAAAGATATTAGAAACAAAAAAGATAGTTCTTTAGAGATTGTATTAAATAAGTTTAAAGATGTTGAAGGTTTTGGTGCAGTGGAATTAAGAAATCCAGAAGATGTAGTTAGAAATCCAATAATTAAGGTTATTGAAGATGTTTTTGAAAGTATTTAAAGGAATTTTTGAATGAAACCAAACGTAAGTCATAAAAGACACATATTAAAAACTATTACTTGGCGAATTGTTGGTACTATTGATACCATAGTTTTAAGTTGGTTAATCAGTGGTGACCCCACAATTGGTTTAACTATAGGTGGATTAGAGTTGTGTACTAAAATGATTTTATATTATCTACATGAAAGAGTATGGTATAAATCAAGTTTTGGGGTTAAAAAATAAATTTATGTATAAGTACACATTAAAAAATATGACTGGTGAAATAATAAACACCACTAAACAAAATTCATTGAAATTGGCTATAGAATATTTTTCTAAAGTTAAACAATTACCTAAAGAAGTGGTATTCAAGATTTATAAAATAGAAAAGGTATGAAAGTAGGTATTACAATAGATGGTGTTATAAGAGATTTCATAACAAAGTTTGAGTCAGTTTATGATAAATATCACGCAGTAGAATTAAGTGAGGATGAAGAAGAGGTTGAGGAATTACCAGAAAGAGATATTAAAACTTTAGATTTATTGGAGTATTTTGAGTTTACAGGTGGTACAAAGGAACTTAATGAATTTATGTACGTAGAGTCTTCGTTAGAGATTTTTGGACACGCTGGTGAGACTAAATTAAATTCTGTCGAACATCTAAACCAGTTACATAATATAATCGAAGATATGGGTCATACCCCAATAATCATCAGTAAAGAGTTAAATAACAGTAAACCAGCTACATTGTTCTTTTTATCAAAATTATCGTCTAAAGTTAATAATATAATTTTTGTTAGGGATTTTGATAAAAAATGGGACCATGTGGATATATTAATTACGGCTAACCCCACTACATTAGATAGTAAACCATCTGGTAAAGTATCAATTAAGGTGATTAATCACTATAATAAAGATTGTGACTCTGATTACACAGTAATCGACTTAAAAGAGTTGTTAGACGATAAAAAAATATTGGAGAAGATGTTAAATACAGAAACAGTAGATTTTGAAGATGTTTAAGGTTTACTTATAATAATTTTATAATAAAATTTAATTAAAAAAAATATGGATAGTTTGTTATTAGAAATTTGTGGACAAGAATTGTATTTTGACATTGAAAGATTATCAGACATTTGTAAAATTGAAGATATTGATGTGGATGATGATCAAATAGAGGAGGATGAAATTACTCCATTGGTGAGTAATATGGGGATGCAAATAGACGTAACTAAATATGAAATGTATAGAGAAATGATCGGGGCATTATTAATGTATAATGATCAAATTGATGATAAAATGGGTATGATAGGGTTAAATTCTACCACAGTACCCTTTAAGTTGGCATATAATACCTTATTAATGAAAGGTATATTAAAAGAATTATAATAATAAAATAAAATAAAATAGAAATGAGTGAACAATTAGAAAACATTAAAAATTCTATCGAAAAAATTAATAACAAAGAGTTTGGTATATATTTTTTCACATTAGATACTAAAGGTAACCCAACCGCAGGTGTTGCTACAATTTATGAACACGCTAAAAAACTTAGAGACTTAGGTTATAACGCACAAATCCTTCACGATAAAAACGATTATAAATTAAGAGAAGATGAAGAAGGTATGGGTATCGCTGAATGGTTGGGAGAGGAGTACGCAACAATCCCCCACATATCAATAGAATCTCAGGAACTACAAGTTGGTCCACAAGATTTTGTAATAATACCAGAAGCTTTCGCCAGTGTGATGAAACAAACTAAAGATTTTCCTTGTAAGAGGGTAGTATTTTTACAAGCTTACGAATATATCTTTGAAATGTTGGAGATCGGTGAAGGATGGGAAGAATTTAACATTAGAGATGTTATAACAACTAATAAAAACCTTAGTGATTACGCTAGGTCAGTATTTAGAGGTATTAATGTTGATGAGATTCCTGTAGGGATTCCAGAGTATTTCACAAATAGTGATAAACCAAAGGTACCTACAATAGCTATGTCATCTAGAGATAAAAGAGAATTGTTAAAAATAGTAAAAATATTTTATCAGAAATACCCACACTATAGATTTGTAACCTTTAGAGATATGTCTGGGTTACCAAGAAAAGATTTCGCTAAACAATTAGGTGAGTCTTTTGTAAGTGTTTGGTTAGATGAATTATCTGGGTTTGGAACATTCCCAATAGAATCTATGAAATGTAATACTCCAGTAATTGGTAAAATACCTAGAATGGTACCAGAATGGATGGGTACTGTGGATGAAAATGGTAACTTAAATTTAAATGATAATGGTGTGTGGACAGCCAATCTAAACTCTATTCCTGATGTTGTTGCAACTATGGTTGGTTTATATTTGGAAGACGCTTTACCTGAAAACATTTTAACTGGTATGAAAGAATATCAAGATAAATACACTGTTGAGACTTCTGAAGAAGTTCTTACTGAGGTATATGAAAGACTCTTTAGTAGAAGGGTAGTAGAACTACAGTCAATGGTAACAAAATTACAGGAACAAGAAACAGTAGTAACTGAAAAATAATATAAATAAAAAAATAAACTATGTCAAATAATATAACAGTAATTATACCCATCCATAAACTAGAAGAAAGTTATTTCAATGGATGTATTCAAAGTATTAAAAACCAAAGAACAAAACCAGAACAAGTTTTAATAGTACGATCAAATGATGAAGAATTAACTAAGTTTTTAGATAGTTACGATTTTGAAGAACTGAAAGAAACCACTAAAGTCATTCATAATGAGACTGGTGATTATAATTTCCAATCACAAATTAATTATGGTGTCGAACAATGTGAGACAGAGTATTTCACATTTGTAGAATACGATGATGAAATATCCCCTATATGGATTAAGAATGGTGTTGAATATATCGATGCTTACCCAGAGGTGGGTGTATTCTTACCAATAGTATATGAAACTGATGAAAACGGACAATTTATTTCATTTACAAATGAAAGTGTTTGGGCTAAAGAGTTCACTGAAGTTAGTGGTTTTTTAGATAATAATACACTACAGAAAGTTCAGAACTTTAACTTTGACGGTATGATAGTCAAAAAAGACTTATTCTTAGAGTGGGGTGGTTTAAAAACACATATGAAATTAACTTTTACGTATGAGTTCCTACTAAGAATGTCTTACAATGATATCTCTATTATGGTAATACCTAAACTGGGATATAAACACACTAATAATAGAGAAGGGTCTTTATTTGTAGAGTATAAAAATAATATAGACGTATTAGAAAGTAAATTTTGGGTTAATAAAGCTAAAAAAGAATATTTTTTCACAGAAGATAGGGAGATAGCATACGAAGTATAAATCTTAAACATGTCAGAAGAACCTAAAAAAAGGGGTCGTAAGAGGACATCGAATTTATATTTTGGACCAGATCAGGAGAAGGCGGTGGTGGATTTTTTAACCACTGAGTCATATAGTGAAAGAAATAAGATTTACAACGAATATCTTAGGTACCCAATAAATAAAATGATAGACTCTATCATTAGAAGGTATAAACTTTATAGAAAGGATTATACTTTTGAGGATATGCATGCAGATACACTATCATTTTTAGTAACTAAAATGCATAATTTTAAACCCGATAAAAATAAAAAAGCTTACTCTTATTTTGGTACTATTTGTAAACATTACCTTTTGGGTCAACTCATTAAAGATGATAAAAAGGTGAGGACAGATATAAGATATGATGATGTTTATAAGACGGTGGAATCTATGGATGACTTTATATATAATAATATAGAGGATAACGATAAAACACCATTAGATAAATTTATAGAAGAGATATCGGAAAGTATTAAGGTAGAAATAGAAAATAAAGATAAGAGTAAGTTATCTGAAAATGAAATAAAGGTGGGGAATGCATTAATTACTGTTTTAGATAATTGGGAAACTATTTTTGAACAAGTAGAAAGTGGTAATAAGTATAATAAAAATTTAATTTTATCATACATTAGAGAAATGTCTGATTTATCAACAAAAGACATAAGAGTATCTATGAGAAGATTTAAAAAGATATATGCTTTATTAAAAAATGATAAAATAGATAATGGATTAATATAAAATTTTATTTTTTAGATATTTATAGTTAAATGATGTCTTATGGGTCGACCTAAAAAAACTAAAATTAATTTAGACAAAGATAGTCTACAAGAATTTATGCAAGAAATTTATAATGATTGTGTAAATATAATGAATAGTGCTAGAAAAGAACTAAATGAAAGAAAGACAAGGGCGGAGATTGATGACGTGAACGATGAATATCAGATAGGTAAAGTTAATAATGAAACACTTAAAATATTAGAAACTGCTATAGATAAAAAATTATCACTAGCTAAATTACAAAGTCAAATAGTTTCTGATAAAAGTTCCGAACAAGAGACACCATCCAACGACACCATATCAGAAAAAGATAAGGACGTGTTAAGGGAGTTATTTAAAGAAAAAAGTAATAAAAATAATACAGAATACGATGTTTAATCATGGGAGAAAAAATAAAAAATGTTATATGTAGCCCCTCAGACGCAATAGAAGGGTTAAAAAGACAGATTTTCGAATTAATTTCTCTAAAACAAACCACATGTGGTAATTTACCCAACCTAGAGATACCAAACGTTTTACCGGGAGTACCAGATTTAAACCCTAGTCAAGCGGTTATAGATTTTTTAAATGACCTACTAGCTGTTATTAGTGGTATTAATTACGATGAAATGCGCATGCAGTTGATTAATTGGTTAGTAGAAAAACTAGAGCCCTTAGCAAAAGACTTAACATTAAACCTTAAATTATCGTTAAAAAGTTGTTATGCGTGTAAAATAGACCCTAAAATTCCTGAGTGGTTGTTTCAAACACAACCTAATACTACGACTCCTGGGCTTGGGTATAATGTAGAATTAAATAAATTAGATCTAACTTGTTTATTTGCTGCCAACCCTAATAGTGAAGTGGGTAAATTATTTTATGATGGTACCTGTGACCCAGCTGTTTGTAATGATATGAACGCTTTTTTATGGGAAGTGATACAAGCAAATGGTAGTCCACTAATATGGTCAGATTCCCTTAATGGGGTGGAAATTGCAGAATTTAGGTATTATGAAGATAGTCCTACCATTGCTTTTACAGACTCTGATGGTGCTGTAGATTATCAAAATAGTGAACCAAGACCTAGGGTAATTAATGTTAGGATAATGGATAGTTATCATGATAAAACATTAATTACTTTCATAAACGATTATTTTAATAGTCAAAACCCACTTTTTGATGCGGATAAGGTGATACCAACATAGTAGATTTATTATATGGTACTTTAACTAATAAAATATCCCTACCTGATGAATGTTTAAATAAGGTGGTGGAGTTTGAGGAGTCAATAAAAGATTACATTGATAATGGTGCTGATAACGCTGATGTAGTTCTTGATGATTCTTTTTATGAATTTTCACCAGAAAAACTTACTACCATTAAAGAAATTGTAAGGGAGAAAAAATTAGGTGTAAAACAATATAAAAAATGTTGTGGTAAACAAACTAGTAGTATTTCATTCGAGACGTTAAATGGTATTAATAATGACATTAAATCCTCACCCGGACTCACAAATAAAATAAAATCATATAGTAAAGCCATAGACACCTTAATAAATGAGTCAACAGAAGGGGTTAAAAATTTAGAAAAAGGTAATGCATCTGCAGAATTTTTAGCTAATTTTATTGTGTCATTACAAATTGTGTTAACTAAATTAGTTTTATCACCTAAAAATTTACTTTTGATGAATATGTTATATTTTTTAGTTAATGGTTCACCAGTAAAGGGGGTTAGTGTTAAAAAAATATTAAAGGAATATGAATGTGTTATTAGAGATATAATCTCTGAATTAATTAGAAAATTAATTTACGAGTATCTTTTACCCTTAGTTTTAAAAGCAATAAAAAATTTAATTATATGTTATATAACTAAAAAACTTAAAGAAAGAAATCTTTATGATGTTAAAAGTTTAATTAGTTTATTACCACCAGCTGTTAGTAACTCGTTGGAAAAAGCAAATGAATTGCTCGGTAAGGCACAAGGTGCAGCAGATAAATTAGGTGGGTTTACAGATAGTATAAATTTAAACTCATTAAATAACGTAAACATAAATCTACAATCAGGAAGTAAAGGTAGATTTTGCGATTAAAAAAATAATTATGGCAACAGAATCAAAGGGGGTTATGGGTACAATAGGGGTGATAGCGTCCTTATTTAAAAACGCGTTTAAACCACCTAAAAAACTTAAAGAATTACCATCAGGGTTAATACTAGTTGGTACTAAATTTAGGGGAGGGATGAGTGCAATAGATATCGCATCAAAAATAATTGAGAGGAAAAAAGAAATAGGTATAGATATTGGTCCATTACCCAGTGGTGCGAAAAACGTTGAACTTCAGATGGAAGTTATTAGAATAGAGGAGATAATCAATGCGTTATTAACGGATGCGGTGATTGAGGTTGAAATTGCCCCAGGTACCCAGCTAACAGCTACTGGTGCTAATGCTGGTGGACCAATACAAGTTGTGGGGGCAACAACACAATTAGTAAAATGTAAGGGTATAATTAGATAATATGGAAAATACGATAAAAAATACAATAGACTGGGATAACAGTAGTAACTCATCGATTAAGATGCAGTTGGAGGGGTTAAAGCACCAACAAAAAACTGTTGTAGATAAAATAGTTACATTGTCTAAAAAGTTAGAAGAACTTGAAAAAGAATATTATTACGGTAATAAAATATTAACAAAAAGATATAAAGGAGAAGTGTAATGGGTATTAATGACTATAGTAAAGATAGTAGAGACACGCAAACTGTACCAATAATAAGAATCGGTGAAGTTGTTAGCGTTACTGACACTACTAAATCTGGGAGAATTAAAGTAAAAATTACTGGTATAGACGATACAGAAACAGAAGGGTCATTAATAAAATGTGTCCCACTACTACCTAAATATTTGTCCATACTACCAAAACCGGGAGAATGTGTATTCGTTTTCCAATACGAAAATAATAGTACTAATCCAACAGCTTCATTTAAAACTAAAAGGTTTTGGATTGGTCCTTTGATAACTCAACCTACAAAGTTAGATGGTGAGAATTATACAGACTCACTATCTATATTACCTGATGGTTATGTTAAATTAAAAGACCCTAAGATAGAAGAGGGTGCTTATGGTAATGATGAAGATGTTACCTTACAGGGTAGATACAATACGGATATAATACAAAAAGATAGACAAATATGGTTAAGAGCTGGTAAGTTTACTGAAGGTGATAATAATAAATTTAATTCTAAAGATATTGGATACATCCAATTAAAATATGGTGGGGAGAAATTAAAAAGGGAGATTGTGGATAAGGAAATTATTAATTATATTACACCATCTCCTGAAATTGTAATTAATGTTAAAATGAAAATCGTTTTAACAACTGATGTAGTGTTATCTAATAAATTACCAGAAGAAAGATATAAAAAATCAGATATCGATAGAACAGAATTATTTATTGAAGTTAATAACATTAAATCTGGTGAATTGATTATAGGGCTTGAAAATGAGACTGATTTTACCGGTTCTGGGTCTAGACAACAAGCGTTAGATGCTGCAACCACATTTATAAATGATAATAAAGGTGAAAAATGGCAAATAAAATCAGATTCTTCAGACGTAATTAAAATATATAAAGGTGTGGGAAATATTGCACAATTTACGGCAGAACCTATTGAAGTTAAAAAGAAAATTAAAGTAAATAAAGTTTCTAAAAAAGATGACCCAACATCTAGTGTTATTAATGTAGTCGCAACAAAAATTAATCTTTTAAGTATTGCTGATGGTGCGAATACTTTTGAATTAGCTGACCCAGAAAATTTAATTACTGATGACGAACAAGAAAAAATTAATCATGAAGCCCACCCCTTAGTTTATGGTGATACTTTAGTAGAATTTTTAGAATTAGTTAAAAAATATGTAATTTCACATGTTCACCCATATAATGGTTTACCAGCTGATCCAAGTAAAACAACCACAGATGTTATGGGGTTTAACTTAAATACAATATTAAATAAGAACATTAATAGTAATTAATATATTTATATAAAAAGAAAAAATGCTAATTAGAACATATATCGATAAAAATAATACTATTATAAGAAATACTCAGATTAATACAGGGAGAAATCCTATCGCTGAGATATATTATGGTGGTAAAGAATCAGTTACTGATTATACAAGACACTTACTTTATTTTGATGTCGCAGATTTACAAACTAGATATTCCGCTGGGACATTAGGTGAATTATCTAAAGTGGTACATACATTAAGAATGACAAATAGTTCATTCTTTGATAAAGATTTACAAGCTCAAAAATTATTAGATGGTAAACAAAGAACATCATCATTTGATTTGGTTTTATTTAGAGTCAATAAAGAATGGGATGAAGGTTGTGGTTACGACTACCAACAGGTATTAAGTTTTGAGTCGGAAGATAATATAACTTTTGTACAATCAGCTAGTAATTGGTTGAACTCAACTACTATTACCCCATGGGATGATGGGGGTGTTTATTCTGGTTCACCATCAGGAATTACAGTTACTACACAACACTTTGATAAAGGTAATGACAACATTTCAATGGACATTACTGATGAAGTTAATAGTTTAATAACTGGCGGTACAACAAATTATGGATATGGTATAGCGTTCGAAAGAGATTTAGAACTATTAATTAAAAATCCATCACAGTATGTTGGGTTTTTTACTAGACATACTCAAACATATTATGAACCATTCTTAGAAACAGTTTATAATGACCCAGTTAGAGACGACAGGAAGAGCTTTTATAAGGGTAAGGTTAATAGGTTATACTTTTACACTAATATAGGTGGAGAACCCACTAATTTAGATAATAACCCTAGCGTTACAATAAAAGACGAAGATGGAAACGTATTTTCAGCCATTACCTCCGCACAAACCATACAAACCACCACAGGTATTTATTACGCTGATGTATTTGTACCAGTTACGGAAGATGATTGTGTTTTATTTACAGATACGTGGAGTGATATTAATATAAATGGTATAAGTCGATCAGACGTAACATTGGATTTTGAAGTTAAGTCAGATGATGAATATTATAATTTCGGTGATAGTGAATCTTTACCCATAGAGTATATGGTATCTTTAAGTGGTATTAAAAGAGATGAAAAAATTAAAAGGGGTGATAAAAGAAAAGTGTTTGTAAACGCTAGACTTCCTTATACAATTAATCAATCAAGTGTTATAGACGGTTTACAATATAGAATGTGGATTAGAGAAGGTACAACACAAGTTAATGTCATTGATTGGGAAGATGTTAATAGATCGTTTCTTAAAAATTATTTTGTTTTGGATACTTCTTGGTTAATCCCTAATGAATATTATATTGACATTAAGTTAACTTCTAATGAACTGGTTAAGACATACACTACAAAACTAAAATTTAGTGTTGTTAATCAAGTAGATAACCTACACTAGATTTAATGGTTCTACACCATCAGGTAACTTAAAATTAGTTGATTCGATTTTTTCCACAACATCGTTATAAATACCATCTAAAGTATTTATATAATTTTCGTTAGAAAGTGGTTTAGTTAAGGGAACCTCAAACGTCATCCAGTTATCATCAATATAACCAATATCTTTCAATTCACCAACTTTAATTTTTACAACAACCTCAACATTATCTGCGTTGGCGCTCCACCCATATTTATTATCATCTGTTCTAGGTGTTGGTATTGGTTCTATTCTAACAGTAACTATAACCATCCTCGGATTAACATCTCTACCATATAGATATACATCACCCCGACTACTTGGTGAGTGTAAAGGTAAATATAAAGTAAACCCATAATTATTATCCCACATCACAATTTCCCTATTTTCAATTAAAGATTTATGTTTCCCTAAGTCATCGCCTTCAAAATTAACTTTAATGTTCCCCACTTCATCACCGTCAGCAACACCATCTCCAATTGACATACTCTCTCTAAAACTTCTAGTCATATCCCCAAGGTGTCTAAAAAATATCTCAGAAGTAATTTGTTTTTTTCTTAAGGATTCTGCTGCGCCAAATAGTTTATGTCCATTATAAAAATACGTTGATGATAGTTCATAAGCTAAATCGTAAGGTATTTCAAACAACTCTATTAAAAAAGCCGCAGCTTCCCATAGATTAAAAGTTTGGATATCGTGTGGACCATATTCTTTATTTAACACAAAAAGTAGTCTTTTTTCTTGTGGTGTAAATTCACTTAATGTGTCTAATAAATTAGACTCTAATAATACGTGTTTCTTTTTAATCCTCATATGGTTGTTAATATAATAATAAATATGATATAAAACAAAAAAGGGTGAGAAATAAATATCACAATACTTTAGAACCTTTAGAGAGGTTCTCGAAACTCCATAGTGGTTGAAGATTCGCCAACGACCAACAATCAGAAAAACTATTTTCCTCATCAAAATCAAATGAGTTCATAGGAAGAATGTGATCTAAATGCCACTCACCATAATTATCCCAACACATACCTTCGGTGAACTGTTTCTCCAAATGGGTGATTAATGATTCTAATGTAAATGGTAGTATGTCAAAAGTACTTCTATATTTGGATATGTTATTTTCTTTTAAACAGGTATATACTGCGGTTCTGGTGTAACAAGATAATCTATA
>PVMK01124531.1_pt1 | contig 14794 bp, 15 predicted proteins | sample 1853481 | NCBI WGS metagenome assembly PVMK01 (sample SAMN08533507, study PRJNA380276) | Marine sediment metagenome, whole genome shotgun sequencing project.
TACGAGAACATGTATGTTTGCGACGGTTCAGCAATGTCAGCCAATCCCGGCGTGAATCCTTCCCTTACGATAACAGCCATGACAGAAAGAGTAATGAGTAAAATTTCTAAGAAAAAAGATAAAAGAGAAAAGAGCGAGTAGGGAATAGCGAAAAGGAACTTGCCAAAACTAAAGAATTCAGTAAAAAACAAAATTTCCAATATATGGTTTCAACGATCCAACAATTATATACCCTATAATTCGCAGGAAATAATAAGCAAATTCTTTGCACTGGATCTTTGCGAACTCTACGTGAACCAAAGAATGACAAATTATAAAAGAAAAAAGAAAAAAGAAAAATAATAAAGAGAAAAGAGCGAATAGGGAATAGCGAAAAGAACTCAAAACTCATCACTCATCACTCAAAATTTAAATGGATGTACAGCAAACATTTATACCTTTATGTTTACCTCAACATTTTTTAAGCACAGATAGTAAATTAAAAATTTACTTACATGCTGGTAAAAGTATATGGTAGTGCTGTTTTTGGAGTGGAGGCAACTACCATCACCGTAGAGGTTAATATAGATAAAGGTATCGCATATCATTTGGTAGGATTAGCCGATAGTGCTATAAAAGAAAGTAGTTATAGAATATCTGCAGCTTTAAAAAATAATGGATATTCACTACCCGGAAAAAAGATCACCGTTAATATGGCTCCGGCCGATATGCGTAAGAAGGTTCTGCTTATGATCTTACCATTGCCATGGGAATTTTATCCGCATCCAATCAAATTCAAGTAGATAACTTAAAAGATTTTATAATTATGGGTGAACTATCCCTGGATGGTGGTTTGCAACCTATTAGAGGCGCGCTTCCCATTGCGATCAAAGCGAGAGAAGAGGGATTCAAAGGGTTCTTACTCCCCAAACAAAATGCAAAGGAAGCTGCTGTGGTCAATGATTTGGATGTGTACCCAGTTGAAAATATTAAAGATGTTATTGATTTTTTTCAAGGCAGTTCCATTTTACAACCCTTAAAAATTGATACAAGAAAAGAGTTTTACGAAAAATTAAATTTTCCTGAATTTGATTTTGCAGATGTCAAGGGGCAGGAAACCATAAAACGTTGTATGGAAATTGCAGCGGCCGGTGGACATAATATAATTCTAATCGGACCACCGGGTTCAGGTAAAACCATGTTGGCCAAACGATTACCGACAATTCTACCACCCATGTCATTGATGGAATCATTAGAAACAACAAAAATTCATTCGGTTATAGGAAAAATCAAAGCAAATTCCGGCTTAATGACGCAACGCCCCTTTCGTTCACCGCATCATACAATTTCAGATGTCGCTTTGGTTGGTGGTGGTTCTTATCCACAACCCGGTGAAATTTCCTTATCCCATAACGGCGTATTATTCTTAGATGAACTGCCAGAGTTCAAACGCAGTGCCTTAGAAGTGATGCGTCAACCACTGGAAGATAGAGAGGTAACTATTTCGAGAGCGAAGTTTACGGTTACCTATCCGAGTAGCTTTATGTTGGTGGCAAGTATGAACCCAAGCCCCAGTGGTTATTTTGCAGATTCTGATAAGGCTATAACGTCGTCACCCATGGAAATGCAACGGTATATGGGTAAAATATCAGGTCCACTTTTAGATCGTATAGATCTGCATATTGAAGTACAACCGGTTCCTTTCGATAAATTATCAGAGGAGAGAAGGGGGGAAGCCAGTAAGACAATTAGAGAAAGAGTAACCATTGCAAGAGAGATCCAAACCAAAAGGTTTGCGGATAGTGAAAAAGTACATTATAATGCGCAAATGACTACCAAACAGATAAGCAATTATTGCCAGCTCAATGAAGCTTCAAAAACATTATTAAAAACAGCTATGGATCGGTTAAATCTTTCGGCCAGGGCCTATGACAGGATTCTGAAAGTGTCACGGACTATAGCAGATTTGGCTGGTGAAGATACTATTTCTCCCGGGCATATTGGAGAGGCTATTCAGTATAGAAGTCTGGATAGAGAAGGTTGGTTGGGGTGAGTTAATTTCTAATGTATATAAATATAGAATTCTAAAAAAAATGGAAAACTTCTAATTTTAAGAGGTAAATAGCTATAAATAACATCATTTTAAGAACGCATATGAGAACCCTTATATCAGTAGAAGATTATCCATATTATTAATAAAATAATTGATTTAAGGAAAGAATATCAAATTTAAATTATTCCAAGGAGGAGTATGGTTGAATAATTTAGTGAGTTTACGAACTCGTTAAAATAAGATTTGAATTCATGCTATTTCATTTTAATAAATAGCATTTAACATAGGTATTGAAAATGAGTAGCCTAAAGGAATGCAATATTGAAAGTTTAGTATGCCCATAAAAACTAAAAATAAAAACCCCTACGTAAGTACATTTCATGTCTTATTTGAAGGGGTTCTTTTTTGCTGTCACTATACTTAGTAACTACTCCTAATGAAATGATAGGTGTTACTTTTTTTTGAGTTTTTAAATACTAATTTTTTAAACTTGTTTGGCTTAAGAATCGTGTTTTCTTTTTAACTCGGCAAGCATTTCTTTGATGTTTTTTGCACCTCTAAAAGCTACTATTGATGTAATTATAATATACCATAACAAAGCACAGACACTTACAATTGTCCAAATAATATATTCAGTTTTCATATCACTATTTTTTAAGGGATTTTAAGGTAGAACCAACATACATGGCCACAGCTGTTAACAGAAATGTTGCGATAGAAAATTTTACAGGTCCAATAGCATTTATGGTTTCTTGTGTACTTTCTAATTGTTGTAAAATTAAAAAAGTTACAGGAATAACACTTCCGGTGATAATCGCTGCAATAGCTCCCCAGTTATTTGCTTTATCCCAATAACATGCAGCTATTAACAAAACACTCATACTCGATAAATAAATAGTACCCGTTACTTGTAAATACACCCACAAATCGCCTTTTAAAGGATACCACAATCCGTATAATAAGAGAAAAATTCCAATTACAGCAATTAAGATACGGTTCCAGATAAGCCCTTTTTTATCAGACCATAAATTCTTATGAATAGGCTTTAAAATATCGTTATATATTACCGAACTCCAGGCTAACATATACGAAGAATTGGTAGACATATCTGCTGCTAGCATTGCGGCAACCAAAAAACCAATCAATCCAATTGGAATAACAGCAGCAATTAAGTTGGGCATTGCCAAAATTGAACTTTCGCTAAATCGTTCATTGCCAAAATAATAAATTGCGGCAATTCCTAATATTGCCGGAATCAAAAAACGCACCATTAAAAAAGGAGAGGTTGCTGTATAAATTTTTTGACTTACTTTATAACTTTTAGCGGCCAAAGCTCTTGATATTATGGTTTGCCAAGTAAGTACTGCAGAAAAGGCAATTAATAAATCCAGCACAATTCTATCCCAGCCATATTTTCCTTCACTAAATGGGTTAAACCCTACACTACCAATGTTAGTATCTACAGCATCCAAAATATTTATCCACCCGAATTGAATAACAATAATAAAAATGACAAGAAGTAAACCAAGACTTAACATGATAAATTGAATATAATCTGTAATAAGAACAGAAAGCATACCTCCTAAAATAGTATAAAGTGCGACACCAATTAGAATAATAGTCATTACCCATTCTAAATTTATGGGATTAAAATCGCAGACAACCACTAAGAAATCACCTGCTTGTCGAAGAAAAACGCCCATGTTCAGGAGACCTCCCAAAACAATTACCACACCACTAGCCCACCGAACTTTGGTGCCAAACTTATCTTGAAAAAATTCAGGAAGTGTAATAACCTGTCGCATTCGCAATGGCTTGATGCAAAAACCGGTTTTTCCAACAATAAACATGGCTAACATTAATGCAACTCCAGGTGTAATTCCAGCAAAACCGTAGTTATATCCCAATTCTGCATTTGCCATACAAGTGGCTATTCCAAATTCGGTAGCAGCTAAGGAAGCAATACCTAAATACAGATCAACACTTCTGTCAGCAACTAAAAAATCACTTACATTTTTAACATATTTTCGAACATATAATCCAGCAGCAATTGTTCCAATTAAATAAATAACAATAATACTCCCATCTACATACCAGTTAAAATTTGTCAATGTTATAAATCGTATATATTAGTTGTAATTTCCAGTAACGCTTTGATTACTGCCTTAGTGATTTTTTCTCCTTTTTCAATTGAAGCCAAAAGTGGATTTCCAAAAATTCCGTTAGGAGTCATTTTATCAATACTTTTATAATACAATGCTTTAGAACCGTCAATCATATCTCCGGTAGCCCAGTCAAAAGTAACTTGGTTGTTTCCTTTTTCAATTTTATCAAGACGAACCAAATGAGGTGCGATTTGTAGCAATAATGAAGTTTCAAATTCACATGCATGCCCTGTGCCTCCTTTTCCGGATTCTGTTATTTTCTTTAAATCTTCCAATATAATTTTCCACCAAGTAACCAATACAAAATGACAAGATTGATGTTTATGACCAAGTTTTTCAACAATAACCTGACCAATTCCTTGATTTCCACCGTGACTATTTAAAATAATTATTTTCTTAAATCCGTGATGTATCACAGAATCTATCGTTTCTATTACTTGATTTTCAAATGTTTGATGACTTAAAGTTAGTGATCCTGAAAATTTCATATGATGTGTTGAACAACCAGTACTAACGGAAGGAAGAACCAAAACTTTATCTGGAATGGTTTGATGCAAGGTTTTTGCAAAATGTTCTCCAATCAGCCTGTCGGTAGCCAAAGGTAGGTGTGCACCATGTTGTTCGGTGGCTGTTATTGGTAATAAAACCGGAATGTTTTTATTTAAATTTTCCAGTTCAACATATGTAAGCTCGTCCCAAATCATAATTCAGTATTTTTTAATTAAGCAGGTTTTACTGCCCACAATTCAACTTCTACTAATAAGGTCATTAATAAACCCGTTTCTACTGCAGTTCTTACAGGTAACGGATCTGTAAAATATTTTTTATAAACTTCATTAAAACGAGGCCAATCATTTAAATCTTTCATATACACATTTACTTTAAAAACATCGTTTAGTGAACAACCTGCATAAGATAATTGTTTCGCACAGTTTTTAAAAGTAAGTTTTGTTTGTTCTTCAATCGTATCACCAATTATATTGCCCTCATTATCAATAGCAGCCTGACCAGAGATTAACACCAATTTTTGAGGATCTACTTCCAAAACAGGTGCATAAGGTCCGGCTGTTTTATGTTGAACGGCTGTTGGTGGTACAACTTTTAATGGTGCTTCTGAAGCAGTTATTGGTAAATAACCAGTAAACCCAGCTATTTTCCATTCGTCATTTATTTTTGAACACCTATAAATCGTTTCCCAATTGGTAGGCACTTTTTCACCATTTGCTTTTTCTAATGCTCCTAAAAATTTTTTATGCACAAGTGCCCGATTGCCATTAATATCAATATCATTTAAAATCGTAACCCTGTGTAAAGCTTCTGAAAGATTTTCTTTCCAGGATGTTTCAACAAAATATTTTGCCAGTTTTAACCAGTCTTCTTTGTAGGAATTCAAATTGGGATAACTCAATGTCCAACCATCAGGAGCTCTTATTTTATTAGCATTTATACCCATAAAACCTTCTTTAATAAAATCGTTTTCTACTTTCTCCCAGTCTTGACTGACAATTGCTTCAATATCTCTTTGAACAAGCATATTCCAAATTTCAAATCGATCTTTATTAGTTGCTGAAAAAGGATTTTCCATAATTGAATTTGGTTATTTCAGTTTATATTCTTTTTGATTTATTTTATATCTTTCGATGATATCCATATCAGGTTCTACTCCCAAGCCCTTCCCCTTAGGAAGGTATACATAGGGTGCTTCCATTTTAAGAGGTTCTTTTAATAAATCATGTTCTCTAATGGTTCTTCCAAAAATATCACTTGGCCAGGTACAAGAATAAGCTGCTGCCGCCGAATGAACATACATCGCCTCCAGAATTCCCAGATCAATTTCTGAACCATGCCAACAGGGTATTTCTGCCGTACTTGCAATATGATCTAGTTTTTGAAAATTAGCCAATCCACAATTAAAATTGAATCCGTCTACAGCTTCCTGTTGAATTGCTTGTATACTGTCTTTTACCCTTTGTCCATGTAATATATATGGTAAAGAAACGTGTAATACAATTGGAATAGAAGTATAATCTCTTAAAGCCTTGTATTCCGATAATTTCCAACGAGGAATAGGGTCTTCTAAACACAGAACATTGCCTATTTTTTGCAATTCATCAGCTCTCTTTTTAGCTTCAAATAAATGATCCCAACGCTCGTTTGGATCTAAAATAACTTTCATGTTTGGACTTGCTTCGGTTATAACCTTACACCAAGCTATAACATCGTCATCCAAATCACATTTAAATTTCATACAATCGTATCCTTGCTTTTCAAAGCCTAAAGCAAGGTCAGCAATATCTGTTATTTTTCGATGTGCTGACCAAGCTCCAATTTTTACCGATTCCTTTATGGGTCCTCCTAATAAATCAACTACCCGTAATTGATGTGTTTTGGCAAAGGCATCCCAAATAGCACATTCAAATCCATCATATTCTCGTGAAAACGTAAAAGGTAGCTTTTGCAAAGAAAGTTCCTTTATGTTTTTACCAAGAAGGATGTTACAAATATCTTGAACAATCGTCCAATTATGACCTCTGTATAATTCTCCCCAACCAATGATTCCTGAATCTAATTCAATTTTCACAAGAAGTTTTGGAATTTCATCAAACTGAAATTTCCAACCCGCTTGTGCTCCCACAGGTAACTTGTGTAAGGGTTTGTTGATACCTTTACTTTGAATAACGCCTTCGTGACAGGGAACAATGACTTCGAAACAGGTAATTTTGATGATCTTCATAATTATTGTTTTTCGGTAAAAGAATTGCTGTATAATAAATTGGTAGTACCGTTGTCTGTATAAATGACTTGCCCCGTAATGATTTTGCTAAAATCAGACAATAAAAATCCAACTACATTTCCACAATCTTCTGCATTTATTTCAAAAGGGAGATTTTGATAATCTGTAGTATGTGAGTTAATCCAAGCTTGGGGATCATCAACAAAAGTTTTTATAAGTTCTAAATTTTGATCCGCATGTACATAACCGGGAGCTACTGCATTTACTCTAATATTGTGCTTTCCAAGTTCCACAGCCATTCCTTTTGTAAGCCCTTCAACCGCGCTTTTTGCACTTGCATAAATAGCGTATTTTGATATGGTGGCAAAGGTGTGTACCGAAGATATATTAACGATATTGCCTGCAATATTGTTTTTTATAAGTTGATTTGCAAATAGTTTAGAAATCCTCCAAACTGCTTTTACATCAATATTGTATAAGTTGTCAAATTGTTCTTCAGAAGCTTCATGTGCCACTTTACTTAATCCAATTCCAGCATTATTGACCAAACCATGTATTACACCAATTGTTTTGGATAATTCTTTAAACATTAAAGTTATTTCCTCCAGTTTTGAAATGTCAGCTGCAATTGGAACTGCATTAGGAATTTTATCAGAAGCGGCTTTTGCTTTTTCTAAAGATCGTGCATTTACAATTACAGTTGCACCCAATTTTGATAAAGCAACTGCAACTCCAAAACCAACGCCAAATCCAGCGGCACCAGTTACCAATATATTTTTATGTTGTAACTCCATACTGCTAATTTACATAATTCCATACTTCTTAAAGGCATCTGCAGTACTCATCCCTTCTTGTAATGCTTTTTTTACCACTTTTTCGCCGCGGGCTTTTTCTATTGCCCCTGTAAATGCTTCTTCAACTAAATTTGCAGGAACTACCAATACACCATCTCTATCACCGTAAATAATATCACCAGGATTGATTCTTATACCATCCCATTCGATCGGAATTCTATAGTCTAAAACTTTGCCTCTAACACCTTGGTCCTGGGCGTATGTTCCATATGAAAAAGTAGGGTATTGAAGTTTTAAGATTTCGTTTGTGTCTCTTGAATACCCATTCATAACCGCTCCACCAGCTTTTAAATACATGGCCCTCGTACTCATTAATCCTCCCCACAATGCATAACGCAATGATGAACCTGTACAAATATAAACTTCATCTTCTTTTAAGTCGTCTAAAGCTTCAAACATCAATCCAAAAGGTTTTCTTAGAAGATCGTTATTCGCATTTTTTTCAAGATTTTCAAATACATCGGCTTCTAAAACGGGCATGGCTCTACCAATTACAATCATAGTAGCGTCCAAAGGTTTTAAATTTGCAGGCAGAAATTGATGGTAATATCCCATAGTGTCTAAAACGTCACCTACAAGTGCCGTAAATAGTTCTTTTTTTGCAATTTCAAATAGTTCCTTATCGTTTTTCCAAATACTCATCTTAAAGTAATTTATAATATAATACAAATATTGACATAAATAATCTAGATATCTTCTCATTAATTCATAAAATATAATACTATAACCCGTTTAGCGGTTAAAAAGCTAAACGGGTTAAATTATTAAAATTTTAATTGTGTTAAAAATCAAATCTACTTAAAAATATAAGGATTACAAACTCAAATAATGGTAAATGTCAATGGTTTTTATTTTGAATCATTTAAATTATTGAGTGATAAAACAATTCCCACAACATTCTCGACTGATCGATTCTTTTCCTATGCTCAGGTATTCTTATTACCGTATTAAATATGCGCACAACGATACTATCAAATAAAATAGTTGAGGAGAGACTCTTTGGTGTTATTTTGGATTAAAAGGTGGTAATAGCTGAGGGTAGGAGTAATAAGGCTAAACACTATATAGACTTTAGCAATAGTAAGGCGTAACAAAAGAAAGTTGTCGCTTAAAGTTAAGTCTTGCAAATGGGGAAATAGTTTTATAAATCGAATAATTATGATTTTCATTGAGAATACGAATCGATGGTCAGCGATAAATCAAAAGGGGTAGCTAACTCCCAAATAAGTCATCTAAAGGAGATAGCCAGCGTATGACAAAATATAATTTATTGGGGTTAAGTAATTAATTAAAAATAGTCAATACCAAATTGATTGGTAAAACTATCCTAAAAAAAGATGTGCTTTTACCCAACAAAATCACAGCCAAAAAAGTCAGTCCGTACATTAACCTCAACTTAAAAAATACAAATCAAAAATTATAATACCCACTTAAATTTTTTCTATACAAGTAAAAAATTACCATGACGTAAATATGGGTACGACCCACCTTTTACTTTTTTACTATTTTGCCACTTACAAGAAAGTTAAATGGTTTAATAACATCTTCATTTAACTTTTGTTTATCCAAACAAAGATTGTTTCAAGAAAACTTTAATTTATTATAACTATTCATCATGTGTATTCTATCATGAACTTTATTATAATTTAGTGAGTTTAGTAACTCATAAAAATGAAATTTACTTTAACTATAATTTCAGTTTAACTCAAAGCATATACATTGTTGTTAGACACCAAGTATAACCTTATTTTTATAGGGTTTAAGAGTGTCTTTGTACAGGAGAGATATAATGTATAATTTGGATATATAATTGATTTAGGTTTCTTAAAATGAAGATAAATGACGTAATAAAAAAATTACAGAGATACAAGACCCTCTTTGGCTATCCAATTTATCCGAAGAAGAGATTGAAAAGATTGAGGAACAGTTTTGGTTGGTATGGATGAAACTCAAACTAATCAAAGAAATTGAAATTATTGAACCTTTATTAAAGATTTCCGAATTCTTATCAATAAAAGAAATTAAAACAAAAAAAATTGATTAAAACCAAATAATAATTGCTAGAAAAAAACAGTTTCAAGAAAATCAATTAAATTTGTGAGAGTACTCTGTTAAATTTTAACCCTTAAAGTTCAAATTTATTCGACATACATTGAATTAAAATTAATAAATTGGATAGTTATGAAAAACAAAACAATAAAAGCTTCAAGTAGAAGAGACTTTATAAAAATTTCATCCTTGGCGAGTACAGCTATTGTTTTACCCATAGATTTGTTTTCATCAATTATTGTAAGAGAACCTATTGAAATTGGTTTAATTGCCGATGTTCATCAAGATGTGATGCATGATGGTGAAGATCGTTTACAGGCTTTTTTAGATGCAGCCAAAAAGCGTAATCCAGATTTTATATTGCAGATGGGAGATTTTGCGCTTCCGCACGATACTAATAAAAATTTCATAGCAGCATGGAATAATTATAGCGGAGATAAATATCATATACTTGGTAATCATGATACAGATCATGGCTTTAGTCAAGAACAAACTATGTCCTTTTGGGGAATGCCAAAGAAATATTATTCATTCGATAAAAAGGGAATTCATTTTATTGTGTTAGATGGTAATGACCAAAACCCAAAACCTTGGTCTGGATACAAACGATACATAGGTAAAGAACAACAAGAATGGCTAATTGAAGATTTAAAAAAGACGGATAAGCCTACGATTGTTTTTAGTCATCAAACTTTAGAATTAGAGGAAACAGGAGGTATTGCTAATTTTAAAACAATTCAAGATATATTTGAACTTGCTAATAAAGAAGCAGGATTTAAAAAGGTATTGTGTTGTTTGTCTGGGCATCATCATACCGATTTTATGACCCAAATAAATGATATTTATTATGTACAAATTAATAGTGCATCTTATCAATGGGTGGGAGGTGACTATAAAAAAATAAGATACAGTAAAGAAATTGATGAAAAATATGAATGGATTAAATACACCATTCCGTATAAAGACCCTTTGTTTACATTTATGACGATTAAAAACAATAATATAACTATTGAACCAAGAAAAACCGAATTTGTTGGACCAGGACCTGATGAGTTAGGAATGCCAGAGAGGCATCCTCACGAACCTATAGTACCTACTATTTCTGAGTTTCATATGAAAATATAAACAACTACAAAAATTAAATCAAAATGAAACATAATAATTTGTATAAATTAACAATAACATATGGATTATTATTGCTGCTTATGGCTGTATTGGTTTCTTATTCATTTACAACAAAAAGAGCATCTGATCAAAATCAAAAAACCATAAAAGTGCTGAGTTATAATATCCATTATGGCATAGGAATGGATAAAAAATATGATTTGGAGAGGATTGCCAAGGTAATTGTTAGTCATAACCCAGATATTGTTGGCTTGCAAGAAATTGGAGATTCTACTATGGCCGCAGAATTAGGGCGATTAACAGAGATGAACTTTGTTTTTGGACAATCATTAGGGAAAGCAAACGGATATGGTGATGCGGTATTGAGTAAACATCCTTTTAAATGGGTTGCTAATTACTCCATTCCAAGTGCAAGTGAAAGTAGGTATCAGGCTATGGGTGTAGATGTAGATGTGTCTAACATTTACACAAAAGGAACAATGGTGAGATTCATCAATACTCATTTCGATTGGTTAAGAACCATCGGCTCAAAAGAAGCACGATTAGCAACTGTTGAGGTTATTGAAAAAGGTTTTTTTAGTGAGGATGCTAAAATTTTAGCCATTTTAACAGGAGATTTAAATGCTAGTCCAGAAAGTGCCCCTTTAAAGAAATTAGAAGAAAAAGGTTGGGTACAAGAAACGCTGGGTAAAGAGCTAAAAACGATTGGTTCTATAAATCCTAGAAAACAAATCGATTATGTTTTATTCAGACCCCAGAATAATTGGAAAGTTGTCGATGTTGAAGTTCTTGATGAACCTATAGCATCAGACCATTTACCAGTTTTAATGACATTAGAACTTTTAAATATAGAATAGGTGCGATTAAAGAAAATAAACATAATAATAGGAGTGGCGTTTTTTGTAATTCTAATTGCTTTTCAAGTGAAACCTACTACTATTTCAGAAACTAAACCCTTAAAAGTGATTAGTTATAATATTTGGAACGGCTTTGATTGGGGGAAAGACACCGACCGAAAAGCTAATTTTATTGATTGGGTAAACACACAAAAACCAGATGTATTTGCATTACAAGAATTGTGTGGCTATACCCAAGAAAAACTTTTAGAAGATGCTAAAAAATGGGGGCATAATTATGCGGAAATTTTAAAGACTTCTGGATATTCAGTGGGTGTCACATCAAACAAACCTATAGAAGTAAAAGAAAAGATATTAGATGATATGCATCACGGTGCTTTGCATTGTATGGTTAATGATATTGATTTTATAGTGATTCATTTTTCACCTTTTAGTCATCAAAAAAGACATGAAGAAGCAACAATTATTTTAGATAAATTGTCTAAGCTTTCAGAAGACCAAAACAAGTACATTGTTTTAGGCGATTTTAATGCCCTGTCTCCTTTTGATGCAGATTTGTACAAAAGAAAAAGCGATATGATAGCTTCTATGAAAGCCTCTGAAATTCAACACAGTCATGTAAGGAATCTATTAAATGATGAGTTAGAATTTGGTGTTATTGGGTCTCTTTTAGGATATCCATTAATAGATGTTACTCAAAAATATATTTCGAGTTGGGATGATAAAGTAAGTTGTCCAACACAAGTTTTTGAAACTGAAAAAGGAAAGGGACGCCCTAAAAATTCAACGCGAATAGATTATATTTTAACTTCTCCGTTTCTGGCTTCAAAATGTATAAAAGCAAAAGTGCTCAACCAAAACGAAACCTATTATCTATCAGACCATTATCCGGTTTTAGCTGAGTTTGAGTTATAGTTTATCGTAACCAATTATATTTTATAGATATGTTAAATACAAAATTTAAAAAGAGTCTAAGTTCAATTGTTTGGGTAATGTTTCTGCTTGTCAGCACAGTATCTGCACAGGTTAATAATAGTAATGAAAAATTGCATTTTTGGGGAGACATTGATGGGTTTATAAATCAACAAGACAAAGTTACTTTATACCTTGTACAAGATGCCCTGACAAAATATAAACCATCACTTAATGAACCTTTAGAAAGAAGAATGGCCATGTTAATGCTCGATGGTGTTTTACATGAAGAGAAAGCAGCTAGCAGACCGGCGGTGCAAAAATTCTTGCAAGAAAGGATAGATTTGGCTTTAATTAAATTGCAAAATACAAAGGTCAAAAAAGGGGCTGTAATTTGGAAATTATACAATCATGGCTTTATAATTCGTACTCCTACGGTTACTTTCGCTTTTGATTTAGTCCGTGCCCACTCTGCTAGAGCAGATGGGTTTTCAATAGAAGATAAGGTTATGAAAAATATTGTAGAGCAATGTGATGCTCTATTTATTAGTCATAGGCATGGTGACCATGCTGACGAATGGGTAGCGCAAACATTTTTAGATCAAAACAAAGTTGTTGTTGCCCCACCAGAAGTATGGAAAGATCAGCCTATTCACAAGAAAATTACGCATCTTAAAAGAGAATCTAACCTACAACAGAATGTTAAAATTCGAAATGGTACCCAAAAACTTATAGTTATTAATTACCCCGGACATCAAGGTGCGAATATTGAAAATAATGTACCCTTGGTTTTTAGTCCGGAAGGGATGTCTTTTGTGCAGACCGGTGATCAATCGGGACCGGCGACCGACTGGGATTGGATCGATCAGGTTGGAAATAAAAATCGAGTAGATGTGCTTTTCCCTAATTGCTGGACGCCAGAAATTAATAGAATGGTAAAGGGTTTTAATCCTGAATTGGTGATATCAGGGCATGAAAATGAAATGGGACATACCATTGATCATAGAGAATCGAACTGGCTTACCTATACAAGATTAAAAGATTCTTCAGCTCCTTTTCTCTTAATGACTTGGGGAGAGTTTTATCATTACCTACCGAAATAAAAATTCATTGGTAATTTATGAAAACCTCAATCTAAAATGAAAGACGATTTAGTACTTCCCTACTTTTTTGTAGCACATCCAAGAATAGCAGAATGTGGAAAACTAAAGCCATTTGCGTTAGCAAAAGGCTTACAATTTTCTTTCATCGACAATTTTATTTTGTCCTGTTTTTCTTGCGATAAAATTCCAATATTTCCCCAAGTCCATAATCCATCCATTACCGGAGCAAGAGTTTTACAAGTCCATTCAATTTTATGAGTTGATAGTTTAAAATCAATTAATCCAGCTTTTTCAATTAAAGAATTATGATAAGTCAGCTAATCTCTTTCAAAAAATTCGCGAAAAAGTAGACGGGATGATTAGGACTACTAACATGAATGATTATAGGGAAGGTTTTGCTTTGATCCAAATTGGTGAGCAGGATAAAGGGACAAAACTCATAGAAGAGCAGCTGGAAGTATTGGAAAAGATACGCAAACTTGAGAGGCCTTTTGGATACGATTATCATTTTGCCGCAATTTATGCTTTTCAAGGAGATAGTGTTCGTGCTTTAGAACATTTACGTATTTATGATCAAAAGGTGTTGTCACCTAACAGTAATATGTACCCAATCGGATTTGCGCAACACGATGTTTTATTTGAAAATATTTGGGACAACGAAGAATTTAAAGAGCTCATGAAAAGTGTCAAAGCTAAAAATAAAGAGATTAAATCTCAGTTAAAAGATTAGAATTATAAGTTGTTAAATAAGCCTAGGTGTTTTTAAAAATTCAAATGATTATTCTTGTTAAGAATTCTAGAAATAAAGATAGTACTCATTAAGAACTTATTTTTATACCACCACATTAGATACCATAACTGATGTTGTTAAAGGGGAGGTTACTGAGAAAGCAATTAAGATACGAACGTATATTACCTGATCATATCGCTGAAGCTATTCAATATAGAAGCTTGGATAGAGAA
>PVMK01126217.1_pt1 | contig 14791 bp, 10 predicted proteins | sample 1853481 | NCBI WGS metagenome assembly PVMK01 (sample SAMN08533507, study PRJNA380276) | Marine sediment metagenome, whole genome shotgun sequencing project.
TGGAACACCGATGCGCAGCAGCTTCTTGAGAAAATAAAGAATCCCGGGCAAGCGCAGAACGCCGCCAAAACCCCGCAAGAAATGTACCGGCAGATTCAGCCGTTGATGGAGGGCAACGATCCTCAAGCGGTTATCGAAGCCTTGAAAGATTTACTGACAACCTTTCCGGATTTTGCATTGGCCCATAATGATTTAGGTGTTTTGCATTATAACGCCGGGGATAAGGAAAACGCATTCACCCATTATGAACAGGCCGCTCAGCTTGAACCGGGCAATATCACCTTCAAGAAAAATATAGCCGATTTTTATTTTGTTGAGCAAAATCGGGTGGAAGATGCCCTCAAGCTGTATGTGGATGTGCTGGCCATTCAACCTGAAGATGTTGAAACGCTTTTAATCACCGGCCATATTTGCGTTTCCCTTCAAAAGTTTGATGATGCCAAGGTGTTCTATAATCGTGTTTTAGAGATCGAGCCCTGGAACACGGATGCCCGGCAAAATCTTGAGACCCTGGAAAGCAAACGGGAGGCTGTATAAACAGGGATCGTTTGCTTCATCATTTTGATATCAAATTGCTGCCGGGAGTTAAGATAGACCCATCAACTTTTGAGTTTATCAAAATTGTGCCTATAGCATGCCAACGCCAAATGCCAAAAAGATAAGCAACGAACTTCTCGATAAAGCCGATCAGCTGTATCAAAGAGGGCTGTGTGACGTATCGGTTGATCTACTTCTTGCCGCTATCAAGGAATATTCCAACGAAAAAAGTTTATATTACGCCCTATCTGAGATACTGATCGATTCTGAACAATATCAGGATGCGCTCGATATCTTGAGTAAAATGCCGTCGGGAGAAGAAGATCAAAGGAAGCTGATACTATTTGGGTATTGCAAATTCGGCCTGGGGCTTTTTGAAGAAGCAGACGCAGTTGCCAACCGTGTTCTGAGTCAGGATAAGGACTCGGCGTTCGCGCTGAATCTAAAAGGAGTTTTGGCGCATAAACGAGAAGATAGGGGCGTTGCCGAAGAATTCTTTGGAAAGGCCATTGCCATTAATCCTGAATATGGAGATCCTTACACCCACCTGGGCACATTAAGCCGGGAGGATTCTCGATCCTCAGAGGCGCTGGATTTCTTTGAAAAAGGATTCATGCTGGCGCCCACGGTTGCGCACATTGTGCTGAGCTATCATTTGGCGATTAATGATCAAGGCGCCTATCAACGCGCTGAGCCCTTATTTCAGCAAGCGCTGGACCGCTGCCCTTTAAATAAACGCCTGGTCTATTTGTTTATTGAAATACTTTTGCGGCAGTCAAAATTTGGGCCGGCCATGCAAGAGATCGAAAGGGCGATTGCCTCATTCGGTATCGAGGATGGGATTCTGCCGGCGGCGCTCAAGATAAAAGGTGAATTTGGCCCGCTGCAGATTGATAAGAATTCTGATGAAACCGCTTCGGTATCGCTTTGTATGATTGCCAAAAATGAAGAAGAATACCTGGCAAAATGCCTCTGGAGCGTGAAACCGATTGTCGATGAAATCATCGTTGTGGACACCGGATCACAGGATCGAACCCGGGACATTGCCGCGGTATTTGGCGCCAAAGTTTTCGATTTTAAATGGAGCGGCGATTTCTCCAAAGCGCGCAACTTTTCCCTCTCCAAGGCCTCCGGAGATTGGATTTTTATGCTGGATGCCGATGAAGTTATTTCTTCTCTTGATCACGAGGCATTTAAAATTCTTGTTAAAAACGGAAACAGCGACCCAGTTGCCTACTCCATTGTGACACGCAACTACACGATGCAAGCCAATACCATTGGATGGGTCGCCAATGATGAGACATACCCTGAAAGAGAAGCCGGGAGCGGCTGGTTTCCCAGCCAAAAGGTTAGATTGTTTAAAAATGATTCTCGCATTCGGTTTGAATATCCGGTGCACGAGATGGTTGATCCCGGTTTAAATCGATTGGGCATACCGATTAAGAAATGTTCCATACCCGTGCATCATTATGGAAAATTAAACGCAGAGATCAGCGACCGTAAGAGTGAAACCTATTATACGATCGGCAGAAAAAAGCTTGCTGAATTAGGCGACAACCTTGCCGCGATTCGAGAACTTGCAATTCAGGCCGGTCACCTGGAAAAACACGAAGAGGCAACCGAATTATGGCAGCGATTCATAAAGCAAAAACCCGATGACCCGGAAGCCTATTTAAACATGGGTACCGCCAACTGGAACCTCGGCAACTTCGATCAAGCCGTCGTGGCGGCCAAAAAAGCGATCGCACTTGCGCCTGGAATAAAGGAAGCGCACTTTAATTATGCGATCAGTGAATTGCTTCTGGGAAATGCCCATAAAGCCATTGCGGTGCTGGAGAAAATCCTAAAGCAGCATCCCCGATACCTGGCAGCTGAATTTATGCTGGCGGCAGCCTACTGCTGTGCGGGTCGACAAAATAAGGCATTGGCTGGTTTTGGAAAAATTCGCCTTACCGCCGTCGGATCTGTTCTTGCGGTTAGCTTTTATGATCTTGCCAAAAGATTTAGCGACGCTAAACAGACCCCATACGCCATCGCTTTGCTAGAAATGGCTGTAAAAGGTAAGATTGCCGATGACGCGCTCATTGATTTGCTGGACAATATCCGTCAAGCCCATAAACCTTGCAACTAAAAAACCATAGCAAGATCAATTGCGCTTGCTATTTTCCGCCACCTCCTGAACTTCTTTTGTAAGCCGCCGCATAACAGCCACCCAATCCCCTCGTTTTTCCTGCCTGAACAGCCGCATCGTTGGATACCAGGGGCTGTCATTTCTATCAAAAAACCACCGCCAATCCGGAACAAACGGCAACAGCACCCACACCGGTTTACCCATCGCCCCGGCCAGGTGGGCCACGGCGGTGTCTACCGAAATGACCAAGTCCAGGTTTGCAATCACTCCCGCCGTATCGGCGAAGTTTTCGAATTGCTCCCCCAGATTAATTAAATTCATTTTATCGGCCAATTTTGCTGCCTGCCCGGCCGCTTTTCCCTTTTGCAATCCATACAATTGAACTTCTGGAATATTCGCCAAGGGTGCGAAATTTTCCAGCTTACAGGAACGGGCATGGTCGTTATCGTGGGAAGACTTGCCCGCCCAAACCAGTCCGACTTTAAAGCCTTTAGACGCAAGTCGGTTTTGCCATTCTGATGTTTTGGTTGCATCTGAAAAAAGGTAAGGGATCTCAGCCGGAATCGTTTTTAGCGTCGTGTTGAATATTGCAGGCAGGCTCAACAGGGGGATGCATAAGTCACACGCGGCGGCCGGCTGACCATTGGATGCCGGTTCAACCTGTTGGTCGATTCCCGGAAAATCTTTTAGTATACCCAGCAGCGGCGTCATCGTTTCGAAAATCACCGTTCCGCCCCGCGCCTTGACCAGCGGTAGAAAGCGGATAAACTGAAGGGTGTCGCCGATTCCCTGTTCGGAATGAACATAGAGTTTCCGGCCGACAAAGCTTTCACCATTCCAGCGCGGGGTATTGTAACGATAGGGATAGGTTCTCTTCCAATCGCGACAATTAAACCGCCATTCATACCCCTTCCAGCCCTCTTGAAAGTTTCCCGTCAACAGGTGCAATGTCGCAAAATTGAAATGGGCTTCGGCGTAATCCGGCTTTAATTCCAATGCTTTGCGATACAAACGGGCCGCCTTTTCTACCTGGCGCATGTCTTGATAGGTTTTCGCCAGGTTGTTGTAGGCCTATAAAACCCCGGCGCTATCTGAAGGGCTTTTTGATAGCACAAAATCGCATCCTGATAACGGTTTTGATCATGGCAACTCTTTCCTATATTATAATGCGCCTCCGCATAATCCGGCTTTAGTTGCAGCGCTTTCTGAAAACAGGCGATTGCTTCTTTTGCATCTCCCTGGTCCTGGAAGGCATTGCCCATGTTATTGTAGGCCCGGGGGAAATCCGGTTTGAACATAACCGCTTTCTGATAACAGGCGATCGCTGCTTTAAACTTGCTTTGCGCTTGAAACGCAATTCCCATATTATAGTGCGCTTCAACTCTATCCGGTTTTAAAGCCAATGCTTTTTCGTAGGAGGCGATTGCATCATCAAATTTACCCAGTTCAAAAAGCACAATGCCCAGATTAAAATGCGCATCACCATAACCCGGATTCAAAACCAGGGCGCGCTGATATTGGGAAGTCGCTTTCTCAAATTCTCTCTGGTCCAGATAGGTATTTCCCAGGTTATAATAGGCTTCAACAAAATCGGGCTTTAATTGCAGGGCTTTTTGATAGCAACCCATAGCCTCTGAATAGATTTTCTGACAATGGTATATATTGCCGAGGTCGTAATAGACTTCGGCGAAATCCGGCTTTAGCGCCAGCGCTTTATGATAGCAAGCAATTGATTCCTCCATCGGCCGAGGTCCTTAAGAATTTCACCAAGGCTGCAATGGAAAACGGGGTTGTTGGGATCAATTTTAATGGCTTGAAGGCAAAGCGTAAGAGATTTGTTATTGTCACCGCTAAGCTTGTTGTCTTGGATTATTTCCGGTTTCATTATTTGCAATTTTCTTGCAGCCAATTTTGGGCTGCAGCTCGCTGCGCCACCCATCCACTGAGTTCATCAGCTACACGTTGAAGACATCATCCCAGGCGCCAATTTTATTCTGCCGGAAGAGCCGCATCGTCGGGTACCAGGGGCTGTCCTCCCGATTCAGCATCCAACGCCAATCCGCATGAAAGGGCAGCAGGACCCATACGGGTTTTCCCATGGCACCTGCCAGATGAGCGACGGCAGTATCTACGGAAACAACAAGATCCAGAGCTGAAATCATAGCGGCGGTGTCTGAAAAATCTTCAAATTCTTTCCCGTAGTTATCCAGCGAGATTGGGTTTGAAAATTCTTCAACCTGTGAAGATGCAGGCCCTTTCTGGAGGCCATATATTTGCGCGGGGTTCGGGTCAACGGGAAGAATTGATTCAAACGACAGGAGCGCAAGTTGTCCTTTATGTGCATGCTACCACCGGCCCAGACAATTCCGACCTTAAAATTGTATTTATTGAATCGGTTCTGCCAGGTCTCTTTTTTATGGGGATCGGCAAAAATATACGGCACTTCAGCAGGAATTGTTTCTAAAGTGGTTTGGAAAATTCCCGGCAGACTCAGCAGCGGAACATAAAGATCAAATTCCAACTCTGATTTTTGATGGGAAGAAATTTCGACTAACCTGTCCACACCGGGAAAATTTTGAAAAATATTTATCAATGGCTGGGTTGTTTCAAAGATGACGGTTCCACCTAAAGCCTTGACCCTTGGAAGGTACCGGGCGAACTGCAGCGTGTCACCTGCGCCTTGCTCGCAGTGCACCAAGAGCCGCTTTCCGGCAAAAGATGCGCCGTTCCAGCGGGGTTTTTTAAGGCGATAGGGGTAAACATTTTTCCACTTGTCCATCTTAAAGCGTGATTCATATTCTTGCCAGCCTTCCACATAGTTGCCTGCCAATAAAAGTGTGATGGCGCGGTTAAAGTGGGCTTCCGCAAAGTCCGGCTTTATACGGATAGCCTGTTGGAAGCAAGATTCAGCCTCCATAATTTTCTCTTGATCTTGAAATATCTTACCCAGATTATTGAAAGCTCCTGCATCTTGCGGGGTGAACTCCAGTGCTTTTTGATACCAGCGGGTCATTTCAGCGAGGTTGTCCTGATCCAAAAAGATGTTGCCCATGCCATAATAGGCCTCGACATAGTCCGGTTTCAGATGCAAGGCTTTACGATAATATTCAGCCGCTTCAGTTCGTTTGCCCTGAAGATGAAATGCTTTTGCGATGTTGCAATAGGCAGGGGCATAGGCGGGTTGTAGTTCGATCGCCTTCTGGAAGCATTCGATTGCCAGATCTATTTTTCCCTGTGCCTTCAAAGCCGCGCCCATATTGTTGCAGGCCTCAGCAAAATCCGGCTTTAACTTTAAAGCCTGTTGATAAGCCAATATGGCTTCTGCAGTTTTACCCTGGGCTTGCAGAACAACACCCATGTTGTAGCAGGCTTGAAAGAGATCTGGATTGATCTGCAAAGCTTTCTGATAATAAGAGTGGGCGTGTTCAAGATCTTCTTGATCCTGATAAATTTTGGCGAGATTGAAATAGGCTTCAAAAAAATCATCTTTGACTTCGATTGTTTTTCGATACGCGGATATCGCCTTGGGCAAGTCATTCCGATCGTAAAATCGATTACCCTGCTTAAAGAGTTCCTCAGCCGGGTTGGAAGTCAAAGGTGATTGTTTTCTATTTCCATGCGTTTCAACCAGAACTCTCAATTCGTCAGCGATTTGCTGAAAAGCGCTGTTCCAGTCACCTTTTATTTTTTGTCGAAAAAGCCGCATGCTCGGATACCAGGGGCTGTCCTCCCGATTCATCATCCATCGCCAATCCGGGATAAACGGCAGCAGGACCCAAACAGGTTTACCCATTGCGCCGGCCAGATGCGCCACGGCAGTGTCGACGGAAATCACCAGATCCAGATTTTCAATAAGCCCGGCGGTATCGGTGAAGTCTTTTAATTCCTCCCCCAAATTAGCGAAATGAATCTTCCCATCTTCTTGATTGAATCGCTGTTTGGCTGCGGGTCCCTTTTGTAATCCAATTAACCGTACACCCGGTATTTCGAGTAGCGGTGCAAACTGGTTCAGCGCGCAAGAACGATTGCGGTCCTCCCTATGAATCGGCTGGCCCGCCCAAACAAGGCCGACCTTGAAGCCACTCTCACCCAGCCAACCATGCCAGGACTTCGCTTTTGCTGCATCGGCGAAAAGGTAAGGAATCTTATTGGGGATGGTTTCGAGGCGCGTTTTAAAAATACCCGGCAGGCTTAGCAGTGAAATATAAAATTTTGCCTCTGCAGCCGGCCTGTCATAGGATTGTCGTTCAATTACATGATCGGCACCTGGAAAATTCTTAAAAAGGCCGATAAGCTCTCGGCGAGTTTCAAAAATAACCTCGCCACCCCTGTCTTTCACAAACGGAAGATAGCGCGCAAATTGCAGAGTGTCTCCGAATCCCTGCTCATCGTAAACGAATAGCCGTTTGCCGGCAAAGGATTGGCCTTCCCAACGGGGAAGACTCGCCCGCTGGGAACAAATCGTTTTCCATTCGTTTCTTTGTAAGCGCCATTCATATTCTTTCCAACCTTCTAATAAATCACCTTTTAGTAGATGAACGATTGAACGATTAAAATGCGCCTCTGCAAAATCCGGCTTGATCTGAATGGCTTGCCGGTAATGACCAAGGGCGGTCTCAAATTCGCCCCGGTCCTTCAATGCATTTGCCAGATGGCAGTAGGATTCAGCAGAATCCGGTGTTTGATGAATTGCCTGCTTAAAAATTTCGATGGCTTCATCTGTCCGATTCTGGGTGCGAAGGGCATTGCCGAGATTGTTGAGGGCTCCCACATAATTTGGTTTTATTTCAATGGCTTTGTGAAAGTTTTTAATGGCGGCATCAATTTGAGCGAGATCTATTAGCGCATTACCCAGATTGTTGTATGCTTTTTCGTAATCGGGTTTATGATTTATGGCCCGTTGATAATGATCAATCGCCGCTTCCAGATCTCCTTTTTCCGCCAGTATTTTGGCTAAATTAAATTGGGCCTCGGGCATTTCGGGCGCCAGTTGCAACGCCTTTCGGAGATACCGCATGGCTTCTTCTATTTGACCTTCTTTCTTTAGGGCATTGCCTAAATTGTTGCAGGCATCCGCATAGTCCGGATTAAGATTCAATGCCTGTCGATAGCTTTGAATGGCATCCGGCATTTGGTTGAGCGCTTCGAAAACCAGCCCCAAATTGTTGTGAAATCTATGATTTTGAGGTTGACTTCCTATCGCTTGTGAGATCAGCTGAAAAGCCTTCTGATGGTGACCTTTTTGGTGAGCGATGACGCCCAATAAATGCAACGCTTCGGGATGGTTGGACTCAATTTGCAGGATTCGGCGATATGCCTGTCCAGCTTCCAGGAGCCGGCCATTCTGGTGGAGCTCAATCGCATCCGTTAATAACTCCTGTATTTGGACACGGACTTGATTGGGGTCAGATTTGGTGTATCCGCTAAATTGTCTCATTGCGTGGTTTATTGTATTTGGTGAGCGATCAAGCTTGCAATCGCATCACCTTGAAGTTGTTTCTTTCTTTCAATATATACGGCAGTCGCTTTCTGGCGCTTTTTTGTCAAAAGATCTAGGGTATATTTAGCAAAAATCGTACCGTATTAAACAACGTAAGCTTCATAAAGGGCTGTAAATGGCGGGTATTTATTGCAGCCGGATGAAACGCTTTAGACAAGATAATTGCGTGGGAGCCCTTAACGATTTTATGCCAAGTACAACAAGCCCTTAAAATGATTACTAAATCGGGCGAAACACGCGCCTAAAGCAGGTGTCAATAGTTCATTGCGGGAGCGGTTTTTACGACGAGCCGGTTGAAGCAGGGATGATAAAGCTTTTCGGCGTCATAAAATTGACTGGCTGGCTGAAAAGATCTGTATTCAATTTTTAAGTTATTTAAATAACTGGCAATTTTTTTATACTCACATGGCATGCTTGTTGCTCATTTGTAAATGTTTGCATTACCGTCGGCCCTATTTAGCGGCCGAAACTATCCCTAGCAGCTGTTCATTTATTTTTGGCGCATAGAATCGTTGCTGACTTTATAGTGGTTGTCAAAAAAACGTTCCGGTAACGAAGGTTTGCTTCTAGCGCTGCTCTGTTTCTTTCATATTGAGGTGTATTTATAGGAAGGTCAGCATTATCTATAAATAATCTCGTTTGAAAGTGCGTTTCCAAAGCCGCTGCAAAACTTGTCCCTGCGGTTTTGGGAAGATGTAAGGAGATAATCATTAGGCTTAACTCGTCAGCTTCTTAGTTCTTTTATTTTGTAGTCGATGAAGTCTTCTTTTTTAATAAGAAAGGCACCATAAGGTCCCGGTGGGTAGTGAAATATGTTATAATTACTTATAAAAGGTTCAAATTCCTCAAAACTCCAGAAAGAAAGGTGTCGCTCATAAGGGTTTCCATATATCGCCTCTTGGATCCATTTTTCTCCGAGTGGTATGCATACAATGAGGTGCTTGTTGGAATGCGCAATGCATTTACCAAAAAATTGCCGGGCCTGATTTTTTTCAAAATGTTCAAGCACATCACCTAAGACAATCATGTCATAAGTTCTCAAGGTATCAATAACATCAAATGCGTTTCCGATAAATATTTCATCTTTTCGTGAGTGAAAATAATTGCTTTTAGTGTCGTTGATTATTTTATCAGACATTTCGATCAATGCCTCAATGTCTGAGTTGATATAAAGTTTTTTTAATATTCAAAACATTTATTATAGTCAAATTAACATTCTAAAAGGCTTTTTATCTTATCTGGCATTTAATTCTTTGCTAGCTTTAGTTAATATGTCAAGTTTAGATGTTTCTAATTGATGCATCATCGCATTAATTTTTTCCGACGTGCACTTTTCCCCTTCGTATGCCAGCTCTTTATATAAACTAGCCGTTAACCATTTTTTGCCAAAGTATATCATATCATTTAATTTCAAGATTGTGATTTCCAAGTTAGCCACAGCTCCAGAAGCTCCGTGTTCATGGATGCCTCTCGCATTCACTATTCTCCATACCTGCCAACCTCTTGACCTGGCGGTAAAGCAATAATCGCTATCACTGCCAAGAAAAACAAAATTTTTGTCCATTAATCCAATTTCTTGAATCATTGCCTTCCTTAAAATCATACAGGCTCCATTGCCCCAATAAAGCGGCGCGCCTTCCGTGAACGCTGATAGGGGACCATGCTGGTGGGTGCCAAAAGGGAAAGCTTCGTAGCTTCCGGCACAAATCACATAATTTTGTTTTAGAGGATGCAATTGTAAGGGGGTACCTATACCGCATAGAGGATGGGAATCCATGAATTTAACCATTTCTTCAACCGCTATCGATTCCAAATACATATCCTGGTTTAAAATAATTATGTATTGGCAATTTTGGTTTAAAAATTTCCTTATGCCCTCATTGATTGCGGCAGTAAAAAAAATATTATCTTCACTGTTATCTCGTACAAAGATTTCAACCGGTATGGTCTGATTTTTGAGTTGTGCAATACATTTTTCTAACTGATGTTTTTTTTTATAATAAGGGATTATGACGGGAATCATTTTTTAAGCCTGCAGATAAATATTTGTCGTGCTGCAATAAATCAACATTTACGCAATATTGCCTCATCGCTGTATCATTTTCTCTTAACGTTTTTACTTTGGCGGCGAAAGTCATTGTAGTTGCGTTGCTAAATTTCCAATGGGTTGATTTTGTCAGAATAACCCGGCTTATCAAAAGCGTTGCCTCTTTTCACCAGGGGATTTTTTCAACTGATATTTAGACATCAAGCTGTCATTAAAAAGGTATTTGCTTAAAAAGACTATAGTTTTAGCTTAGGTGTAATGCTGCAAATATTGTGCCGTTTGTCTGATCCATTTTTAAACAATTGGCTAACCCCTGTTTTTTTTGTGAATCGTTTCAGTTGAAGGTTTCACCAGCTTTCTCAATTCTTTTTCAACCCGCTGAAATACCGATCCCCAATCCCCACGTGTTTTTTGACGAAACAAACGCATGCTCGGATACCATGGGCTGTCATCGCGATCCATCATCCAGCGCCAATCCGGGATAAACGGCAACAGCACCCAAACGGCTTTGCCCATCGCGCCGGCTAAATGGGCGACCGCAGTATCGACCGAAATAACCAGATCCAAATTTTCGATGAGACCGGCCGTATCGCTGAAATCTTGAAGTTCTTCACCTAAATTGACAAAATCCATCCCTGGCGTCAAATCATCTACCTGGGTGGCGGCTTCTCCCTTTTGGAGCCCGATGAGTTGAATACCGTGAATTTCAGAGTGAGGCAAAAACTGTCTGAGCGCACAAGAGCGATTGTGATCGTCGGTATGCATCGGTCTGCCGGCCCAAACAATACCGACCTTAAACCCATCGCAATCCAGCCGATGTTTCCAGTATTCAATTTTCTTGGCAGCGGCATAAATGTAAGGGGTGCGATTGGGGATGGTTTCCAGTTTTGTTCCAAACACCTTTGGCAGACTCAACAGGGGGATGTAAAAATCCCAATTCTGGGTTGCCGGTTGCTGCGACGATCGGATGACGAGTTTATCAATCCCCGGAAACCCCTGTAAAAGATGGATCAATTCCTTTCGGGTTTCAAAAATGATTGTTGCACAACGGGCTTTTGCCATGGGGAGATAGCGGACGAACTGCAGCGTATCCCCTAATCCCTGCTCATCGTGGACAAAAAGCGTTTTTCCCGCACAGGTTGAACCATCCCAGCGCGGGCCGGTATAGCGATGCGGATAAAGCGTTTTCCATCTGACCTGTTGAAAGCGCCAATCATAGTCTTTCCAACCGTCGTCAAAGTTTTCATTCAGCAGATACGTAAATGATCGATTCCAGTGAGTTTCAGCCATATTCGGTTTGATCCGCACCGCATGGCTGAAATATTCGGTGGCCTGGCAAATGTCTCCTATATTCTTATACGCCAGCCCCAGATTATTATAGGCTTCGGCATACTGCGGTTTGAGCTCAAGGGCCCGCTTGAGGTTGGTGATCGCATCGTCGAACTCTTCTTTTAGTTGCAACGTACTGCCCAGGTTATAATAGGCCTCCGCCAGATCCGGCTTGAGCCGAACGACCTGTTTGTAATTTTTAATGGCTGACGCGAGGGTTCCCTGGGATTTTAGAGCATTCGCCAGATTATTGTAAGCCTCAAACATGTCCGGTCGGTAGCGTAACGCACATCTGTAGTTTTCAATGCCTGCTTCCATCTGACCCAGAGAACACAACGTATCGGCTAGATTAAAATACGCTTCAGCAAAATCCGATTTTAGCTGAAGCGCGCTTTGGAAGCAGGGCAGAGCTTTTTCCGGATCACCTTTGGCCCTATAGGCTTTTCCTTTGTTATTATGAAATTCAGCATCGCCTGGTTTTAATTGGATCGCTTTATCATAACTTGAAATGGCATGATCCAATTTATTCAGCGCTTGATAGCCAAGGCCGATACTGTAATGAACCTCAGCTAAATCAGGTTTGATTTGAAGGGCTTTTAGGTAGTGGCAAATTGCCTCGTTAAAATTTCCCCGGTCATGATACAGCATTCCGAGCTTAATATAAGCTTCAAAAGCGTCCGGCCTTGCCTCTATCGCTTTTTGGTAGCAAATAATCGCCTGGTTGTGATGTGATTGCGCCTTTAAAGCATCGCCCAGGCTGATGTAAGAAAATGGATTTTGGGGACCATTCCGGATAGCAGAGCTGATCAAGGTTGCCGCATTTTCGTAGTTAGCGGTCTGATAGGCAATCGTTCCCAGCAGATGCAATACATCACAATGATTGGGATTGATCGTCAATATCCGATGATAGGCTTTTTGTGCATCTTCTAGCTGGCCCGCCTGGTGATATTTCATGGCCTCTTCAAGCTCATTCATCATATCTTTTGACAATTTGTGGCCGGTTGCTTCCATAGTCCATTAAGCATGTGGTTGTTTATGTTGTTGAATTAAGGAACGATAAAATTCTTCTAAAATTATCAGCTCAAGGGAGAATAAATTCGATGCAAATATCCTGCCAAAAAAGGCTGTTAACCGGAATGTTTACGGATTCTTTGATGGCCTATTTTTAAGCATTATTTATCCGCAATTTTTGCTGGGGATTGATTAGAACCCATCTCAAAAATGTCTTTTGGCCCAATATCTTTGTTGGTGCCTCGCTTCAAATCCTCGACATACAACAGTATGCCTCCGGTTTGAAACTCGGCCCCGCCGCGATCTTGAACCAAAATTCTATTTTTGAGATGGGTTCTAGTGTTGCGTCCCGCAAGTAATTTACAAAACCTGTTTTTATTTAGGTGTCAGGTGTCGGGTGTCAGGTGTGTCAGATAACAGATGACAGACGTCAGATGACAGAAAGCAGAAACAGTCCGCTCTTTGTCTTCTGTCATCTGTTTTCTGTGCTCTGTCCTCTGTATCTTCCTGACACCTGAACACTGACACCTGAAACCATAGACATTGTGTTGTTTAAAGAACTCAACTGAACTAAAATATACCACACGACTTTTGTAACATTTTAATGGGACATAACACTAGATAAAGAGTTTTAAATACGAAAGGTGGCTTTGTTGAGAGGGGATGGTTGGGGATGCCTTGCTCCGTGGGAAAAGGGATGTATTCCTCGGAGCAGGCACCGAACCGTAAGCATTTACACCCAACGATGAGAATTAAAAGTTATATGCCGTCAGATTCCGGCAGGCCATCGGTTGATGGGCGCTTTCTGAGGCCGGCTGCGATGTTATTGTTTATATTTATTACGATCGTCAGCTTTTCCGGCGATGGATTGGCGATGATTTCAAAAATCCGTCGGTCAATAAACGTGCTCAAGCCGAGAAGATCGACCTTTAACTTACGCGGCAGCGGATTATCTTCTCTGGCAAGCTCGGTCTGAAAAATACTCCAGATACGCTGGTTGAATTTAAGGGCTATATCCAAATTTGCATGCCGATCATCTGCATCCCAGTTGTCCTGACATACTTTGAGCTTGCGTGCAGCTTTGGTGAGGACGGCGGCCTCGATTTCACGACCTGACATTGTTGACTGGTTGACCGATTCATAAGCTTCCATAGGGTTAGTGGACACGGCTAATTACCTCCTGTTCATATGTTATCAGTTCTCTGGCCAGTTTGAGGGCTTGATAATGCCTTCCGCTCAGAATGTGTTGGTTAATTTGGTCGATAAAACCCGTTAAACTCGGTGCTGCATCTAACAGCTCTCGTACCAGCTTCCAATAGGCATTGTGATGCGTTAATAGATTGGCTTCATCAATATACATGAGCTGGATAACGAAATAAATCCGACTGCAGGGCGATGTTGCATCTTTTTCGCTCAAAATATCTTTTTGACGCAGAACCGGGACGGTATTTTCGATGATCAAATCCGTATTTTTCGGATTGCCGTTGATTAACACGGCACCACCGATAATCATTTTTTCCCGGGGTTTCAATGTGATTTTCAGGGTCATTTTATCTTCACCTCACCCCTGGACGAGCGCATATGCAAAGCTCCTGATAAAAATTATCATGAAGCGCATTTTTTAGCTTAAAAGAAAAAAGTTGAGGAATTTTAAAGAATTAAGATTGGAGGGGGATTGCTCCCCCTCCAAATCTAACTCAGTGTTAGAACAGTCTCAGAACAGACTGGGCCGCCTGAGCCGCCAGGCTCAGTGAGGTCGTACCCAGTGCTTGTCGCGTCTGAAGCATCAGCATGTTGGCACCTTCCTCGTTCATGTCGGCATTGACCAGGCTTGCAGACCCATCTTTCAGTGTGTTGATCATGTTCTGGGTAAAATCCTGGCGCGCCGTGATGATGCTAAGGTTGGTGGCCATTTTGCTGGCCTCGGATCTCAGCGCTGAGACAGCGCCGTCAAGCTGTGCAATCGCGGAGTTAATTTGAACATTGTCGGAAGCTACTCCATCAGCGACCCAAGCATCTGCGGCCACAGTTGAGAGTGAGAGCGTCGCGCCATCATGATCCGCATCAAAACCCGTGATCGTGAGTTTGGAGTCACCGGTTTCATCGAATTTAACAGTATGCGTAACCGCAGAGCTTTCGAGCAGGTTGACACCCTTGTAGTTTGAGTCGGCGGCTATAAAATCGATTTGGCTCATTACCTCACTGTACATGGTTTCCAATACATTGATGGCACTGG
>PVMK01189199.1_pt1 | contig 14791 bp, 11 predicted proteins | sample 1853481 | NCBI WGS metagenome assembly PVMK01 (sample SAMN08533507, study PRJNA380276) | Marine sediment metagenome, whole genome shotgun sequencing project.
GATAAGAGCATCAGAAAAGGTCTTTCTTTAGCTCTGGACGATAAATACCGCACCATAACAGCCGGGGATGGTTTGGAGGCATTAAGGCTTTTCGAGAACGAACGGCCGGACATCGTGCTGCTGGATGTCGGGCTGCCGGAAATTGATGGCACCGAGGTGCTCAAAAGGCTAAAGCGGAACCATCCGGATGCCTCGGTGATTATGGTCACGGCAGTTGAAGACATCAAAACCATTGTGAAGGCAATAAAGCTGGGCGCCTATGATTATCTGGTAAAACCGATTAATTCCCAGGAACTTTTGCTAACCATAGCGCATGCTCTTGAGAACAGGGGATTAAAGAATCAGATCAGATCAATCCAGCAGCCACGTGTTGACAAGTATAATTTTGACCTGATTGGTAATAATCCCCGGATAAAAGATATTGTTCAAATTGCAAAAAGAGCTTCAAACAGCCTCGATACGCCAGTGTTAATCACCGGTGAAAGCGGTGTCGGTAAGGGGGTTCTTGCCAAAGCGACGCATTATAACAGCCGTGAAATACCGGGGCCTTTTGTTACGGTAAACTGCGGAGCTATTGCCAAAGATCTGGTAGAAAGCGAACTTTTTGGCTATGAGCGAGGCGCTTTCACCGGGGCCAGGGCCGATGGCAAAAAGGGTCGTTTTGAAGAATCTGACGGCGGGACTCTGTTTTTAGATGAAATCGGAGCGATGCCTCTCTCCGCCCAGGTAAAATTACTCGCAGTTTTAGAAGATCGAGCCTTTTACAGGATTGGCGGAAACAGGCCGGTTAAGGTTTCAGCGAGAATCATTGCGGCTACCAACATCGATCTGGACCAGGCCGTTGAACGGGGTGAATTCAGAAGCGATCTTTTTTTCCGACTAAATGTGGTTAGACTTGATTTGCCTCCCTTGCGGGAAAGACCGGAAGATATCATACTCCTTACCAAGCATTTCATGAACCAGTATAATCATAAGTTTAGCAAAAATTTTAACGCAATTTCTCCTGGTGCGCAGACTTTTCTATTGGATTTTCAATGGCCCGGAAATGTACGCGAACTACGAAATGCCGTCGAACGAATAATTCTCATCGAAACCGGGGATGTTCTCACATTGGAACATTTTCATATTTTAGGACCGCCCAAGGAGAACAAGACCGCCGGCTTCAAACCAGCGACTGCCGATAATGACCTTGATTATAATGAAGTGACCAAAAGCCTCATCGGAAAAGCCATGAAAATTACCAGGGGAAATGTCTCTGAAGCTGCCCGTCTGATGAATATGCCGTCCCACAAGCTTCGCTATCGGATTAAAAAATATGGATTGATAAATCAGCAGATTAACTGACAATGTAAAGCCTTCGAATATTCTCAACCTGCTAACAATATTATAAGCTGTTTAACATACTTATATTACACTCATAATTTATAAATTGCCGACCTTCACTCATCTCCCTTACCAATATTTCCACATCTCATGTTCGATGCTGTTTAATGGACTAGATCCCTGCAAATTAAATTTCTATCTTAACACCTTGAATTCATGTTATATTTTATTCGCCGCGCACCTCCTTTATTCCTTTGGCATGATTGATGCTAAAGGTCATAGGTAAAGAACTTGTTTCTCAATCAAAGGGGGAATTAGCAGCATGGAACGTATATTAGTCATTGATGATGAAGCTTCAATTCGCAAAGCCCTGCAAATCGGGCTTGCTTCAGAGGATTTCGAGGTGGATTTGGCCGGTGACGGAATCAGCGGTATTCAGTTGGGGCAGAAACGATCATATGATATCCTGATTGCCGATCTATGCCTTCCTGATATTAACGGCCTCGAAGTTATAAAGGAAATCAGGCAGTCAACCCCTGATATAATTCCAATCGTTATCACCGGCAAGGGCAATATGGACAGCTCACTTGAAGCCATAAGGCTTGAAGTCAGCGATTTCCTGGAAAAGCCGCTTAGCCTCTCATCCGTTAAAGACTCAATCGCACGGGGGATAGAACGACGCGCGCTGAAGCGTCAGGCAGTCGAAGATAAAGTCCATCAAAAGCTTCTCTCTGATTCACTCACCGGTCTTGCCGCCCGATCTTTATTCATGGATCGATTACAAAAAGCGATTTCCAGGATCAAGCGCGATAATAATCGTTCCTTTGCTGCTTTTTTGATCGATATCGATCAATTCAAAGTGGTAAACGATGCTTATGGCCTGAATATCGGTGACCGGGTTTTATCCGAATTATCCAAACGCTTTAAAACTTGTATTCGACCAACAGATACCATTGCGCGCATGGATGGTGATGAGTTCGCCGTTCTGATAGAAGATTCCGAAGGATATGAAAAAGTGATCGAGATTGCCGAACACTGTCGGAACGCCGCTGAGCAGGCCTTTGTAATGGATGGCAATCGAGTGAATATTAGCGTCAGCATTGGGATAGTGATGAAGACGGTTTTCTGTGAATCTCCTGATGAAGTCCTGCGAGATGCTGAAATGGCTCTATCGCACTGCAAGGAGCAGGGCCGAGGACGTGTTAAAGTGTTTGATAAGAAAATGCTGGAACAAGCGCTTGAGTCACTGCAGTTAGAAAATGATTTGCGAAGGTTTTCTATTGGCCAAGCCGGCAAACAAAGATTAGGTGATTAAACTCTTGAACCGGTTCAGAAGTTTGCAACTGCAATAATATCCCTTGACATTCGACATGAGGTGTCTTAAAAATTAGGACGATCAGCTTCCCAAATTAGCACGTGACACCGTATTTTGTCTTCGCGATCAGAAAAGTTTTAGCAGGGTTAGCTTGTATATTGAAAGCTAACCTTTTTTTATTGGACCCGTTGAGCCAATCTACGAACGAGATCATAACAGGGCTATAAGCTGAATTTAAGGAAATAGGTTACTTAATGAAAATAATGGAAATTACAAGCACCAAAAACCAAATTTCAAACAAATCCCAATGACCGAAATTCTAAATTCAAAACAGGCACAATGTGCGCGGAAACTATTTAAGTGATCGGAATGTTTTGGTTATTGGAATTTGGAATTTGAGATTTGGGATTTTGGTTGCTAATCAGAGAAACACATTATTTATATCTGAGTCAGATAGAGTCTACTTTGACGTTACTTTGAGTTATCACAAGAATCATCTTGACAACCATTTTTTGTTAATGCTATTAAAATTGGTTTTATTCAGCTTCATTGTTAAAAAATAAGAAAATCCAATCCTTGCTCTGGATAACACCAGGGCTTTATTAGCCGAAAGGAGAATGCATGCGAAGGTACGAAACATTTGTTATTATTGATCCTGATTTGTCTCAGGACATACGGGATCAGGTCGTTGAAAGAGTCGAAGAACTGATCTCCCAGATGGACGGATTTTTGGTTTTAACCGATGATTGGGGCGAAAGGAAACTGGCCTACGAGATTAAGAAAAGGGCACGTGGCTATTACGTGCGGTTTGATTACTGCGGATTGTCACCCCTGGTAAATGAAATCGAACGTTTCTTCCGCATTGACGATCGGGCACTCAAATATATGACCGTTTTGCTGGACAAAGATGCCGACCTTGAAAAAATCAAGGAGGAAAAGGCCGCAAAAGAGGCCGCAAAAGAGGCCGCAAAAATGGCCGCTGCGGAAAGCAAAACAGATGTGGAAGAGGCTCCGGAAGAAACCCAAAAAGAGGTGGAGACTGCCCCTGTAAAAGTGGAGACTGCTCCTGTAGAGGTGGAGACTGCTCCTGTAGAGGTGGAAACTGCTCCTGTAGAGGTGGAAACTGCTCCCTGTCGAAGCGGTGGATACGCCCCCGAAGAGGTGGGTACTGCCCCCGTAAAAGAGGTGGATACTGCCCCCGTAGAAGAATCAGAAGTCAACCGGGAAGAGACGAAAAAAGAAGATGTGCCCTCTTCCGATGAGGCTGATTCTGCAGTGGAAACGACCCCATTGAAAAATCCAGAGGAGGCATAAATCATGGCCGTACCGTCAAGAGGCCCGAGAGGCAATAGGAAAAACCAGAACCCGAGAAGGAAAAAAAGAGTATACCATCGCCGGAAGGTTTGCCGATTCTGTGCAGATTCAAGTCTGGTAATTAGCTATAAAGACCCTAAATCCTTGAGATATTTTATCACCGAGCGCGGCAAAATCATTCCCCGACGATTATCCGGGTGTTGCGCCAAGCATCAGCGCACCCTCACCCATGCGATCAAGCAGGCCCGAACGATTGCCTTTCTGCCATTCGTAGGATCCGTCGAAATTCGCTGATAAAGAGGATTCAACAGCCGGCAAGGCCGGGGATTTCCCGCAAACTTTTATCGGCACAGCAACGCAAATGGTAAAGGATATAGTCACTGGTGTCTCAGTTACAAGCCTGATATTTCTCATTTCGGTATTCATTCCGATTATCGGGTTTGTGGCTGCGTTGTTTATTCCCTTGCCGATTCTTTTTTACCGCTTGCGGCTGGGACGGATAAACGGGTTGGTGATTCCTATCATCTCAAGCCTCGTTATGGTGGTTTTCATCGGCGGTATTTCCCTCGATATATTGTTTTTTGCCGGACTTCTGCTGATCGGATTTATCCTGGGTGAATTATTTGAGTTAAACCTATCGATCGAAAAAACAACGCTCTATGCGTCGGGCAGTGTCGTTCTGTCGGGTTTGATCGGTCTGATAATATCCAGCATGCTGACCGGTGAAGGTGTTTTCGGCATCGTATCCAACTACGTTGCAAAAAATCTGGAACTCACCCTGGTGTTGTACCAGAGCATGGGCATGTCGCAAGAAAATGTCCAGCTGATCTCCCAGTCCCTGGACAAAATCCAGCATGTTCTGGTGACAATCATTCCCGCTCTGGTCTCAACTTCGACCCTGTTTGTTACCTGGATCAGCATTCTGCTTGCGAAACCGGTGCTGATAAGCCGGTCGCTTTATTATCCGGATTTTGGGCCCTTGAAATTGTGGAAGGCCCCTGATTATCTGGTATGGGTTGTCATTGGCTGCGGTCTGGCATTATTTCTGCCGATTCCGGTTATTAAGGTCATTGGGTTAAACGGCCTGCTGATTTTAATGACTGTTTACTTTTTCCAGGGCATCGCCATCGTTTCATATTATTTTAATAAAAAGCGGTTCCCTAAAATTTTACGGGTTTTCCTTTACACGCTTATGGCCCTTCAGCAGTTAATTTTGTTGGCCGTCATCGGACTTGGGTTTTTTGATTTATGGATAAATTTTAGAAGATTAGGGTAAACAGGCGGGCTAGAAATATTAAATATTCAATTACATTGCGGAGGTTTTAAAAATGAAAGTAATTTTAAAAGAGACCATAAACTCCCTGGGAATAATCGGCAGCGAGGTTGCCGTAGCTGATGGCTATGCGCGCAACTACTTGCTGCCCCAAGACAAAGCAGTTTTGGCCACGCCGCAAAACCGGCACAAAATGGCACAAGAAAAGACCAAATTTGACATCCAGATTGCCAAAGAGCGTAAACTGGCGGAAGAAATGGCCCAGAAGCTTGAAGGCGTTGTGTGCCAGATATCTGCCAAGGTCAGCGAAGAAGACCGCCTTTACGGATCGGTCTCAACCAGAGATATCATTGACGCCCTTGCCGGTCAGAAAATTGTGGTCGAAAAAAGAATGATTCTCATGAAAGAGCCGATCAAAGAAATTGGTAGCTTCAAAATTCCAATCCGGGTCTATAAAGAAGTTGAGCCTGAAATTACAGTTGAAATTGTACCCGAGTAGTGAAAATTGAATATTGAAACAAAAGGTTAAAAATACTTTTTTTCTAATAAAAACCCTGAAATGACTATTGAATAACTAATGGCCGAACGCCAAGGGCAAAATCCAAAAGATCCGGCACCGTACAATCTTCCGCCGCAAAATATCGAAGCGGAGGAATCCCTCATCAGTGCCATCCTCGTCGATAACAATACCCTGCTGGATGTCATCGAGATACTGGCCCCGGAAGATTTCTACCGAACCGCTCACCAGAAAATTTATGCCGCTATCACCGATCTGTTTAACAAAGCGGAACCGATAGACCTTGTCACTCTGGCCAACAAGCTAAAAGAAAAAGGACACCTGGAAGAGATCGGAAGTGCCAGCTATCTCGCAAGGCTGGTCGATACCGTACCATTGGCGGTCAATGCTCAGCATTATGCCAAAATTGTCCATGATAAGGCCGCATTAAGACGGTTGATCGAAAAGGCCAATGCCATCGTCAAACGCTGTTTCGAAGAAAGGGGTAACGCCGATGATGTCATCGACTTTGCGGAATCCGCTATTTTTGAAATTTCTGAGAAAAAATCCCAGCAGGCCTTTTATCCCCTTAGCAAGATAATCCTCGGCAACATTGAAACCCTGGAAGAAAATCAGGGTAATCGCAGTCTGGTGACCGGAATCCCGACAGGATTTAGCCGTCTGGACAACCTGACCTCAGGGTTTCAGAACTCCGACCTCATCATCCTGGCTGCGCGACCCAGCATGGGTAAAACCGCTCTGGCACTGAACATCGCCCGAAATGCAGCGGTGGATGCCAACATACCAGTGGCCGTATTTTCACTGGAAATGTCCAAAGAGCAGCTGTCGCTGCGGATGCTTTGTTCGGAGGCACGTATCGATTCATCCCGCTTACGGGGCGGATTTTTCAGTATGGAAGATTGGCATCGGCTTACCGATGCCGCCGGTATACTTTCTGAATCCCCTATATATATCGACGATTCTGCCAGCCTGTCGGCCATGGACATACGGGCCAAGGCCCGTCGGCTCAAAATGGAAAAAAATATCGGCTTAGTCGTTATCGACTATTTGCAGCTTATGCAGGGGCGTGCAGGTGCCGAACGGAGGGACATAGAAATTTCCGAGATTTCCAGATCCTTGAAAGCCCTGGCCAAAGAACTGGACTTACCGGTTCTGGCCCTATCACAGCTCAATCGGATGCTCGAACAACGCAATGATAAAAGGCCCCGGCTTTCGGATTTGAGGGAATCCGGAGCATTGGAACAGGATGCGGACGTTGTTGCCTTCATATACAGGGACGAAGTATACAACAAAGAAGAAGATAACCCCAATAAAGGGGTTGCCGAAATCCTGCTGTCCAAACAGCGCAACGGTCCCACAGGGGATATATTTTTAACATTTCTAAATTCCTATACGCGGTTCGAAGATTTGGCGTCTGAGGAAGTTATGGCCCGGGGTTAATCGCCGTTTCTTATACGCTAGGTTTGTGTTTTCGTGGTAAGATAGGATTTAGCGCAAAAACAAAGCTGCTCGAAGAAATGCCTAAAGTGCACTAAAATGCCTAAAGTGCCTAAAATTGTGGTGTCGCTGCGCTCCGTCTTTCTTATATCGGTCGCTGTCTGGAGGATGGGAAGCCATAAATCAGCAAAACTTTTTAATAACGTACCTTACCCTTCTAATTACTCCGCCCTGAAAAATAACTATATCAGGAGCAGGTAAAATATTTTTGTCCTTTGAAAAAGCTTTACGGAAATATCAGCGGTCTAAAGGCGAATCAAATTAAACGGCTTGAAAATTTTTACCGCCGCCGCATCCCGCCTGAATTTTTGCTTACCTATGAATTAGCGCGTGACCTTTGCAGGATGTCGCGTGAAATCCGCCGTCAAATTGGTATCCTGGTAAACCGCCGCAGTAAAGTCGTTTTCGTCATTGTAGGGGATAATAAAAAAATCGTCATTCCCAACACCGACGAATACCGCGCTGCGCCGGGACGTTTAAAAGGGCTGCGATGTATCCATACCCATCTGGATCATGCCGCCCTGACCGCAGATGATCTCACCGACCTGGCCTTGCTGAGGCTCGATATGATGGCAGTGCTTTTGAGCACCCCGGACGGGCTGCCGCAAAAAGTTCACCTCGCGCATATCATGCCCAAAAATTCAAATCAAAGGCCCTATCAAATATTACCGCCGTTGAACCCCGCAAACCTGGACATCGACTGTCTGGCCCTGATCCAGGCCCTTGAGGACGAACTGGCCCGCGTTGGCAGCACATATCAAACGAATCCTGACAGCGAAAGAGCCCTGTTGGTCAGTGTGTCATCAGAGACCAAACGTCAATCCGAAGAATCAATGGCCGAACTCCGCGAACTTGCTCTGTCCGGCGGTATCGATGTTATTGGGTCGGTGATACAGCAAAAAAGTAAAGCGGATTCAAGGCTTCTGATCGGGCCCGGCAAACTTCAGGATCTGACCCTATCAGCTCTGCAGGAAGCTGCCACCATGATCATTTTCGATCAGGAGTTAAACCCTTCCCAGATAAAATCAATTACAGATCAAATAGAATTCAAGGTCATTGATCGCACTCAGTTGATTTTGGATATTTTTGCTCAGCGGGCCCAGACCCGGGAAGGAAAACTACAGGTGGAGTTGGCCCAACTGAAGTATATGCTGCCTCGCTTGGTGATGAAAAATACAGCCATGTCGCGTTTAACCGGTGGCATCGGTGGTCGCGGCCCCGGTGAGACAAAGCTGGAAATTAATCGGCGCAGGGCCCGGGATCGCATTACGCGGCTGGAGAAAGCATTATTGGCGGTCAGGCAGCAACGGAATCAGCAAAAAGCAAAAAGGCGCAAAAATGAGCTGCCGGTCATATCCATCATCGGGTATACCAACGCGGGCAAGTCAACCCTGCTGAACACCCTTACGAAAAGCAATGTGGTGACCGAAAGCCGGCTTTTCGCAACCCTGGACCCCTCCAGCCGGCGGTTACGATTTCCCAGGGATTTTGAAGTCATTATTACCGACACGGTGGGATTTATCAGGGATTTACCCAAAGACCTCATGGCGGCCTTTCGAGCCACCCTGGAAGAACTCGAGAGTGCCGATCTTTTGCTCCATATCATTGACATCAGCAATCCCCGGTTTGAAGAACAAATTAAATCCGTAGAAAAAATCCTGGCTGACCTAAAACTTCATAAGACGCCCACCGTGAGGGTGTTGAACAAAATCGATCTGGTGGATTCGCAAACCAGCATTCGGCTGGGACGACAGTTAAAAGGCACCGCCATATCGGCCAAATCAAAATCCACGCTGCGGCCGCTGATGGAAAAACTGGAAAACATACTTGGAATGACTCATCGAATGACGAATGTCGATTGACGAATGTCGAATTATGGATTTAGGATCCTTTAAACAGGTGGCTGTGACCGCCGCCGAAAAGGGCGCCTCGTATACTGCAATCGCGGTTTGGCAACATATCGCGGATCCGAAAAAAAGTGGCTCAGGAAATTGTCACGGAGGCCGATACCGAATCTGAAAAAGAAATTATCGCTGTCATCCGCCGCAGCTTTCCTGATCATGAGATTCTGAGTGAAGAATGCGGGTTGATAACAGGCTCATCCGAATATAAGTGGATCATTGATCCGCTGGACGGCACGGTAAATTTTGCCCATCAAGTTCCCGATTTTCTGCCTATCGATAGCCCTATCCTTTAAGGGCGCCGTCGTCCTGGGAATTATTTTAAACCCTTTGGCCGGGAGAACTCTTTTCGGCGGTCAAAGGACAGGGGGCTCAGCTCAATGGGTTACCGATTCAAGTCTCTTCGATCTCCACGCTCACAGACAGTTTGCTGGTTACAGGGGTTTGCGTATAATGTCAAAGAGATTTTTGACCCGGTGATCACCCGGTACGGCAACTGCTTAAAGGCCGCCCAGGGTTTGCGAAGATTGGGCTCCGCAGCGCTTGATCTTTGTTATGTGGCCTGTGGCCGTTTCGAGGGGTTCTGGGAACAAAATTTAAAACCCTGGGATACGGCTGCCGGGTGCCCTGATTGCAGCAGAGGCCGGCGGACAGGTCACAACATTTTCAAATCAACCCGTATTCAGGTGACCAGGATGAAATCCTGGCGACCAACGGACATATTCACAAAGAGATGCTAGAATTGTTGAAGGTTTAAGAATGGGCTTTGGCGAATTTCAAATGGGGATAGACTTTTTAGAACTTGCCAGATTCCAGCTTTTTACGGAAAAAGCCAACCTGTTTTTTTATCGAGCTGTCTTGTTTGATACCGCGCTCAATGCAGTTTATGGAATGCAGTACGGTGGCGTGATAGCGGTTAAATGATTTTCCAATGCTCTGCAATGGCGCGTCCGTATAGTGTCGCGACAGGTAAATGCCGATTTGTCTGGGCCGGACGAAATTTTGTTTACGCGAGGGCGATATAACATCTGCCAGGGAAACATTATAATATTTGCATACCAGTTTTTTGATAACATCAGTGGTGATTCGCCTGCGCTGGCGAACAATATTTTTTACGATACTTTCAGCCAGATCGAGATCAATCGGCATTCCCAGCAGCGATGATTTAGCGGCAACCCCGTTAAGCCCGCTTTCAAGCTGGCGGACATCATCGGTCAGTTCTCCGGCCAGATATTGAATCACATTTTCAGGCATCCGATAGCCGTTACTCTTAGCCTTTTTTTGCAATATCCGGACCCTGGTTCTGAAGTTGGGCGGCTCGATAGTTGAAATAATCCCATAAGATAAACGCGATCTCAATTTGTCATTGAGTTTGGGGATATCAGCCGGCAGATAGCAGCTCGAAAAAATAATGCGTTTGCCGGATTCGAAAAGGGCGTCGAGGGCCAGGGCAAGTTCGATCTGGGTTCGTTCTTTGCCGCTGAGGTAATGAACATCTTCCAGAAGCAAAACGTCACACTGGTTACGGTACTTTCCCTTAAATTTATCGATTTCGTCATGCCGGAAGGCCTGCACCATTTCATTGCTGAAATTCTCAGCGGTAGTGTAGTAAACCCGCTCATTGGGTAAAAGCGACAATACTTGATTGCCGATGGCCTGGGACAGATGGCTTTTGCCCATACCTGTTTGGGACAGTAAAAACAAAGCATTCTGCTGGGAGTCCTTGCGGCAGGCCAGTGCCAGGGAGGCTGAAAAGGCAAATTCATTGTTGCCCCCGACAACAAACTGATCAAACGTAAAATCTCTTCTTAAAAAATGCCCATTGCCGGGTCGGGTACTTCCGCCCGGCAACGGCAGCTGAAGATCCCCGGTGATATTTCTTTCTTTCATACCGGTATTGCTTGAGATTGTAAACTTCAACCGGCAGTCCTGTCCCCAAGATTTTTGAAGGGCGTCCCTGATCATATCACCGTAAAGGCCCTGCACCCGCTTTTTAGAAAAGAAGTTCGGGCAATTGACAACCCAGTCACCTTTGTCGGTTTGACTGACCTTCAACGGTTCGATCCACATTTAAAACTGTGGGACGGGAATGCGTTGCTTGATCGCAGATTTTACCTTTTTCCAGACAGCTTCCATAGAGCCTAACATTCTAAATCGTTTAAATAACTAAAAGATAAAATTAAAGTGTTGTGAAGTTGCCAACTGGTTTAAATTAATGAAGTTTAACGGCTGGAAGGTTTACGTTAGATTATGCACTCACCCGAAGAAAACTGGTGCCTGTTTAAGGCATCAGTCAGAAAGTGTCAAACCCGGAAAACAGGATTTTACGATTAACTATTAAGCGTTTTTGAACAATTTATAACAATCTGTTTTTATGTAAAATTTTAAGCATATGCCCGCAGAGCAGCATTATATGAAACTTTTTATGGAAGAAGATTTTTTTAAGAATTTTAAGTAGATCCATCAATTGTCTCTAGTTATCAACATTTATGACATCTTATAAAATCGCCAATTATCTTCTATTATCTTTAATTTTTAAAAATTTTATAAAAAAAAATGTTCATAACTATTCAGCTCAACAAACTGTAATCGCAACAGGCGCTTACAGGGAATTTGTTTGATATTTCTTTATGAACCCTGTAAGAAAGAATAATTTTTAGCGAAGAAAACAGGGGATATGACTTCCGAAAAAATTATCATACAGGGGGCACGGCAGCATAATCTAAAAAATATCGATGTCGAACTGCCGCGCAACAAACTCTTAGTTATCACCGGTTTATCCGGATCCGGCAAATCGACCCTTGCCTTCGACACCCTCTATGCCGAGGGCCAGCGCAGGTATGTGGAGTCCCTGTCGACCTACGCCAGGCAATTCTTAGAGCGTATGGACAAACCCGATGTGGATCTCATTGAAGGACTTTCGCCGGCCATTGCAATTGAACAAAAAAAGGCCAGTCACAATCCGCGCTCAACCGTCGGTACGGTAACCGAAATATATGACTACCTGCGATTGCTGTTTGCGCGGGTGGGAACACCCCATTGCCACCGGTGCGGACGCCCCATTTCTTCCCAGAGCATCGATCAAATCGTAGACCGGGTGATGTCACTGACCGAGGGCTCCCGGGCCATAATCCTGGCCCCGCTGGTCACCGCTCAGAAAGGAAGCCATCAAACGCTATTCAAGCAACTGAAAAGGGAAGGATTCGCCCGTGTCCGCATCGACGGTCAAATCCTGGACATCGAAGAGGTGAATGATCTTGTCAAAACCAAAAAACACGACATTGATGTCGTGGTGGATCGTCTGATCATAAAAGATGGTATCCGCAAGCGCCTGGCAGATTCATTGGAACTGGCCCTGGCACAATCAGGGGGTCTGGTGTCGGTGGAGATACCGGGTAGGGAAACCATCCTTTTCAGCGAAAAATCCGCCTGCCTAACGTGCGGCATCAGTTACCCGGAGTTCACTCCGGCCAGTTTCTCTTTTAACTCTCCCCAGGGAGCATGCCCGGCCTGCGATGGTCTGGGCTGGACAACCGAGCTGGATCCTGAGCTGATCATACCCAATCCGGCGCTCTCCCTGCGCGAGGGGGCCGTCGGTGTCTGGGCCAAAAGAAACAGCATGCATTTTATTGAATTTTTGGATGCCCTAACCAAAACCTACGGTACCGATATTTATACACCTTTTAAGGATCTGCCGGAAAGTTTTCAGCACACGATATTTTATGGTTCCGGCCATAAATCGATTAACTTTTATTTTGAGCGCGGCAACCGGCGCTATACATACCAAAAACCTTTTGAAGGTGTCATCCCCAATTTAAAGCGGCGCTATCGGGAGACGGATTCCAACTATATTCGTGAAGAAATCAAACAATATATGAACTTTCGAACCTGCTCGAAATGCCGGGGTACTAAATTAAACCGGTCCAGTCGTTCGGTAAAGATCGGCGACCTGAATATTCACGAGATAACAGCCTTGCCGGTAGCCAAGTCGCGCAGTTTTTTTCTGGACTTGCGCCTGGACGGCAAAAAAGAAATCATTGCCCGCCGAATTTTGAGAGAAATCGTTGAAAGACTGGGCTTTTTGAAAAATGTCGGCCTCTCTTACCTGACCCTTGACCGATCGGCCCAGTCGCTGTCCGGTGGAGAGGGTCAACGGATTCGTCTGGCAACTCAGATCGGCTCCAAATTAACGGGAGTCCTTTATGTTCTGGACGAACCCAGCATCGGTCTTCACCAAAAAGATAATCAACAACTGCTGGCAACGCTTTTGAAAATGCGCGACCTGGGAAACACGGTCCTGGTGGTCGAACACGATGAAGAAACCATTCGCGCCGCTGATTATGTCGTCGACATGGGCCCCGGGGCGGGGGTCAACGGCGGTGAAGTGGTTTTTGCCGGTACACCCGAAAAGCTGCTGACCCATAAAACATCCCTGACCGGTCAATACCTGTCCGGCCGCCGGGCAATTCCAATCCCCAGCGCCCGGCGCCGCAACCACAAGCTGCAGATTGTTATAGAAGGTGCGGCCCAAAATAACTTGAAAGATATCGATGTATCCTTTCCCCTGGGATGTTTCACCTGTGTCACCGGGGTATCCGGCTCGGGCAAATCCACCCTGGTCCTTGAAACCCTTTATCCCGCATTGGTTCAACGACTTCGCCATGCCAGGATCACGGCGGGTGCCCACCGCCAGGTGCGCGGATTGGAGCATATAGATAAAGTCGTAAATATCGACCAGTCACCCATCGGGAGAACACCACGATCAAATCCAGGAACGTACACCGGTGTGTTTTCTACTATCAGAGATCTTTTAGCCCGAACACCTGAAGCCCGTATGCGGGGTTACAAACCGGGCCGTTTCAGTTTCAATGTCAAGGGAGGCCGGTGCGAGGCCTGCCAGGGAGACGGCATCATCAAAATTGAAATGCACTTTTTACCCGATGTGTATGTGGCCTGTGATGTCTGCCACGGCCAGCGGTATAATCGTGAAACTCTGGAAATACGATACAAAGGCAAAAACATAAAAGAAGTCCTGGAAATGACCGTCAATCAGGCCACAAATTTTTTCTCCAGGATTACTAAAATAAAATCAATCCTGCAAACCCTGAGGGAAGTGGGTTTGGGATATATTCAAATCGGCCAACCGGCAACCACCCTTTCCGGTGGTGAAGCCCAGCGTGTAAAACTTTCAAAGGAACTCAGTAAAAAAGGGACCGGTAAAACCGTTTATATTCTTGACGAGCCCACCACCGGACTGCACGCCGATGATATCCGCAAGCTGCTGGAGGTACTCAATCAGCTGGTAGATGCAGGCAACACCGTTATTGTCATCGAACATAATATGGATGTGATCAAAACAGCGGATCATATCATCGATTTGGGCCCGGAAGGGGGAGACGAGGGGGGCTATATCGTGGGCTGCGGAACGCCCGAAGAGATCACCGCCATTAACAATTCTTACACCGGTCAATTTCTGGGAAAAATACTGGGGACCTAGGTTCAGAGGTTCAGGGTTCAGAGGTTCAGGGTTAAAATAGGTTTCAGGTGTCGGGTGTCAGGTGTCAGGAATTCGGAAGTTGGAATGCGGAATGCGGATTAAAAGGCAAAGTGCATGGGGCATAGAGCCAAGCGTTAGAATTTTCTGAAATTTA
>PVMK01124193.1_pt1 | contig 14790 bp, 13 predicted proteins | sample 1853481 | NCBI WGS metagenome assembly PVMK01 (sample SAMN08533507, study PRJNA380276) | Marine sediment metagenome, whole genome shotgun sequencing project.
GACCACCGATGCAGAGCGAGTCAGCACCTGGACTTACTCAAAGGATCTGATTGATGAACGGCGCGCCGCCGGGCTGGGCGATGGAGAAACCCCGTTCAGCTGGCCGAAGACCTGAGGGCATTTCGAGCAGAACTTCCCGGCCTGCTCGAGTCAACAGATACTGCACGCTGACACGCATTGAATGGCCTTTGCTTACTATAATCGGCTGTCGCGACATCAGAAGGGCATCTATCGACAAAGTGATATGCTCGAGCGCATACCGCTGACTAGTGCGCAAGATTTTTTTCCACTGACCGATCAACTCGCAACCGCGCTAGCGGGTGAAGACCAGAGGGAAATTTCCCGCGTCAGTCAACAACTCATCACCGATCTTTGCGACAACCTTAACGCTCCGCCGGCCCAAGTCCGGGTCTTGGCCAAACGCCCGAGCGATAGCTGGGGAGAATTACACGGACTCTATGAGCCGCTGGATCGGCGCAAGACCGCGAAGATTACGGTCTGGATGCGCACGGCGCAAAAGAAAAAGGTCGTCGCCTTCAAAACTTTTCTTCGAACCCTGCTGCATGAGTTCTGCCATCATCTCGACTATGAGAAATTATCGCTCGAGGAATCTTTCCATACGCAGGGATTTTATAAACGCGAATCGAGCCTGTTTCACCAGATCGTTCGCGACTCAGCGAAAAAAGCGACCCAAAAAAACGCCATAGTCAGCTGAAGTCACGATTGTTTTAATTTTTCTTCAACGCTCCGCACCTTGTCAGCCATCGACTGCGGCCGATCAACCCGGGTGCCGACTTTCAGCGTCGTCGCGATTCGCGGTGCGCCCATTTCATGCACTTTTCGATGGCACTTTTTTACGGCCGCGAATACATCGTCCCATTCGCCTTCGATATTCGTTCCATACGCATGCAGTTCAAAAGTCACGCCGGCTTCTTTGAGTATGCGCTGACACTCGGCGATATACTCCGACAGGGACACGCCGACACCGATCGGGATAATACAGAGATCGACGACCACGTACATAACAGGATACCTACCGCGGTGTGCCCGGGCTCAAGGCCAAATTCTCAGCTGGATCGACCTTAGGGACAGCTATTTCCGCTAAATCTGCTTTCATCAAGGCATCGGTCAATTCAGCCAGCGCGCCGATTTGCCGGAAAGCCAATTCCTTGTCGAAACTCTCAATCCCCGGCGTCGTCGTCCAGTAGCCGCTCATGCCGGAGCTTATCGCGAACCCGGGTATATTGTATTTAATGGCAACGTCCCCGAGCCCTGCCCACATCCCTTGCTTCTTGCGGGACGGGACGCGCACTTCGGTACGTGGTATATCGTTGCCCTTGACCGCCTGAATCGCTATCTCGACGAGTCGATCATTATCCTGCGCGAAAATCAGCGTGGGTTCCGGCAACCCGTTCAGACCGAATTCATTGTCCTGCTCCGCATACTCGCGCTGCCCTAATTGTTCTACACCGATACTCGCGACAACTTTCGACATGATGTCCGGATGATCTTCATACCAGTGCACAATGTGCCTGCCGGGCATGTAGTGTTGCGGATCGAACATGATCAACAAGGTTCGTTCCCGGTCGACCCGGGGCGTTTTCGAGAAATAATCGATGATTCCGAGAATCCCAAGTGTTCCGTTTTCCTGCGTCAGGTTGGGACCTTCGGAGTGAGTCACGAGCAATACCAGTTCGTCTGCATCCGTACCGTAATTTCGGCCCGGCAGGTAACCGTAAAAGAAGTAGGTTTCTGTCTCCTCTTCTGTGGCAACGAGCGTCATTGAAGCCGTTTGTCCGGCCCGGGCGGCTGGACGTACTTTTTCGCCGGCGACGCGGTCGACGTAGATGCCGGGAACACCGAAAACACCAGGATTGAGCAACGGAAACGTATACAAGCCACGCGCGCGCCCGGGACTCATGTCATAAATCACTATTGCGCCAGCGGCGCCGCTTCCTTTCAGCAATTCATCGAACTTTCCGAAGCGCGTGATGTAGTTACCCTGGTACCACTGATCTGATGCAATCGCGTGTGCATCGTGTTTGCGATCGTCTGTTTCGTATTCGTTTCCTGCCTTGAACATCGGACTCATCGATTTTGGCACGGAGCCGACGTCGAAGACGACAATGCGATTCTTTAACGCATCAACCGGCGTCTTGCGCTCATAATAAGTCAAAGGCGCAGTGACGCCTGTTCTATCCGTTGAGCCCGAATACGCCCAATAACCTGCAACGGAAATTTCCGTGTCATCGATGTAGAGATTGCGCTCGCCCGCATCCGGATTATCTGCTGCAAACCATCGGGTATAGGTAATCGGCTCCTTCGTGATATCAATAACACCGCGGTCACTCAGCGCCGCTTCGACAAACTGCATGTGTGCGTGCCAGGCCGGGCTTCCGGAAAAAGTTGCGCCCATGCGGGCTTTCTCGACGTGCCATTGCTGCAATTCGTCGGCATTCGGCAGCTTGGCGACATCCACAATTGCAGCACCATGTACTGCCGGCACCAGGAGCAAGCCAAGGAGCACAGAACTGTTTAATGACAACGACTTTTTTTTCATGTGTTAACTCGCTTTCCGATATTTGCACACAGCACCGTAATAACGGATGCCGACCACATGATACTGCAATAGATCCTGATCGTTTCACCCCGCCCGCGATGCGGTTCCGGGCCTAAGTCTCCCAGCCGCATTGCCGGCTGTATGCTAAGGTTCGTCGCATATTTTGCGGCAGCCGGTCTGCCGTGTACAGACACGCAAGGATGTCCAACATGAAAAAAGAAGCCAAAATCAAGCCGTTCTGGTACTCGGACATCTGGATCTTCCCAAAAATTATTACGATTATCACGACACTTGATGAACAGGGTCGCGTCAACGCGGCACCTTACTCACATATCATGCAATACGACGTTATGCCGAGAAATCCGCGCATGATCCTCGGCTTCCGACAAACCTCCCACACTTGGGAGAATATCCTTGCGACGCGGGAATTTGTGGTCAATTGCCCGTCGGCGGACTACCTGGACGACATGATGGAAACAGCGCGTTTCTGGCCCGAAGGGGTCAATGAACTGGAGCACACGCAGTTCACGCAAATCCCGTCACTGAAGGTGAAACCACCCAGCATCGAGGAATGTCCCCAGATTGCGGAGTGCACGGTCGATCAGGTCATACGGTTGGACCGGAGCAGTGGCATTATCATTGGCAAAATCGAAGCGCTGGTATTCGATGAGGAACTCATCGATATGGAGCGCGAAGATCGCATTCCGGCGATGAATCTTCCGGTCGGTCTTGGCGACCAAAACCGCAAGTACTATTACCACGCTCATATCCACGACGTGACCATGCACGAACTTAAAGAGCCGGCCGATGCATTGCGTGGTATCGATACGAGCACGACAATGGAATGGGCGCCGGATGCAATGCAGACCCTGATGTCGATACCGCCAGGCGTGCGCAAGATGGTGACCGAAACGACCGAAGACTGGGTTCGTGACAAGGGTGAAAAAACGGTCACGCTCGAGTTGTTCAACGCGCTCGCAGAGGAAAATGGCATGGATGCCGACTTCTTCGAACGATTTAATGCCAAGAAGAAAAAGAGGAAGAAAAAGATTACCGTCTAAAAACCACTGTCAGCTAGACGCTCCGACATTCATAGCGGAACGCTGCTATACAAACATCCGGAGCTGATATTGAGAATCCATTTTATCTTCGAACCAGATTCGGCAGAGCAATTTCTCGAGCTCGGGTTGCTCGCCGAAAAATACGGCTTCGAAGCGGTGTGGACGGCAAACCACCTTTCGGCTCGAGACCCCTTCATGTCATTCGCATTGCTGGCCCGCGAGTCGAGTACGATTCGCATGGGGCCGGTTGCGGTCAGTCCATTCGAATTGCATCCGCTGAAAATGTCGAATCAGCTGTTCACCTTGAACGAGTTCTGCCAGGGGCGCGCGAATATCGTCGTCGGTGGTGGCGGCGGCACGCTGATAGCGATGAACCTGAAGTCCGGTCGCTATGTCATGCACCCGCATATGGTAAAGGGCGTGCGCGAGTGTGTTGAATTCCTCAAAGGTATTTCGCCGGATGAACCGTTAAACTTTGCAGGTGAGCTATTCCAGGTACAAAATCATAAACCGGGCTGGGCCACCGACACTCCACCAATAATCTATGTCGCGGCTACCAAGCCGCAAATGCTGAGAATGGCTGCCAATGTTGCCGATGGTGTCATGTTCAGTGACCTGACGCTCGGGCGACTGGATGAGACGATGACCGTTTTAAATGACGCGTTGACGGCCAATAATCGTTCTGATGCCGGATTTCGTATCAATAATCTGATGGCGTGGCATGTGAAGCGCGACCGGGATGAAGCGATGGCGGAAGCGCGCCGCAAACTGTGGGTTCGCGGCATGATCGAGCACTGGTATATCTCGCCGGTATTAGATGAGTCCGACTGTAAATTTATTGCGGATAATATGCCTGCCTTTATCAAGGCCTATACAACAAATTCTCCGGAGATCGAAGGTGTGCCGAACGAAATTGTGGATACAATCGTCGACGAATTGACTTTTACCGGTGATCTCAGCGATATCGATCAGCTGATCGAGCGATTCTGGCGCTTCAAGAAGGCCGGCGTCAACGAAATGGGACTGCGTCTATACGATGATCCGGCCTACTCTATTCAGGTAATTGGCGAAACTATAGGACCTGAGCTACGTTAGCTAAGGGGCCAGCGCGGCCGAACCGCACTCAGACTGCGTGCATAATCACGCCTCTTCGGCCGCGCTTGACGATAAGTGGCCCGCATCAATATCGTAATAGCGGATCAACCAGGCGGCCATGCAAGCCAGCATAAACGGCACCACGGAAACACATATCCGGATCGCCAGAATTGCTGATGCGGGTTGCTCTGGCATGGTATCGCCGCTGGAAGATATGAATCCGGAAAGACCCAGCGAAAATCCGACGATCATCGGACCCAGTGTATTCCCAACTTTTTCTACAACGCTGAATGCCGCCGCATAGAGGCCTTCCTGATTGATGCCGGTCTGCCGCCGATCGTACTCCATGATATCGGGCAACATTGCAGATCCACTCACCATCGCACCGGCGGAAAAAATCCCGAGCAAGAAAAAGCGTGCGTAGATGTAGGTCAACGGCTCAGCATGACCGGCGAATAACCACGTCAGGAAAATCAACCCCAGACCAATTGACGAAATCATGTATGCGGCGCGTTTACCCGCGAATTTTGTAATAAAAAAATTCCACGCCAGCAGCGATAAAACGCTGCCGGCGGTATAACCCACACCGAATGCCGCCAGGATCTGTTCGTCACTACCCAGCACATAAAAAGCAAAGAATAACAATGAACCCTGCACGGCAGATTGCGACAGGAACAGGCAGATCTTGGCCAACATATAAAAACGAAAAGGACGATTGCGAGCAACAATGAGCCATTGTTTTTTCAGGCCATACGCCTCCCGCGAGGATGGCGGCAAGGTCGCAGCAGCGCGCGTCGACAGAAACGTAAGGCTCATCGCCATCAGCACCAAAACAGCCATGACCCAACTCATTTTGATGTAACCGCCAGCAGCACCGCCGAACCATGTAATCAGTGTCGGCCCGAGCGTGCTGATGATGAGGACGCCCAAGGTAGAAAAAAAGATTCGCTGCGACATCAATAAGGTACGTTCGTCGCCACTTGCGGTCATCTCGGCCGGCATGGCGAGATAAGGTACGTTAAACAGCGTAAATGCCGTGGCATACAGCAATAAAACAACTGCAAGATAAGTAACGGTATACATTTCGTTTGCGAAGTCGGGAACCAGAAACAACAGCACGAGACTGACCGGACAAGCAACCGCGGCTAATAACAGGTAGGGCCGCCGACGTCCCCAACGTGAATGAGTACGACCGCTTAATTGGCCCATGACCGGGTCGGTTAACAGGTCGTAAAATTTGGACAGGCCAATCAGCTGGCCTGCTAACAGCACGCCTATACCCAGATACGTGGTCATGTAAAACAACCCGTAGCTGGTCAATGCACCGAGCATCACCGCAGTACCCAGTGAGCCCAGCGCCCAACCCAGTTGCTGATGACGCTGTAATTGATGTGCAACTGCTATAGATTCGCCGTTTTGAGTTCGTTGCTGCGGGGCGTGCCCGTATTTTGTCCCGACCGGCTTCAGGCACGGATGCATTAACACCGGCTGACCTCAAGATGGTCCGGAAATTCCCAGGCCTTGGGTCACTGGCGCACGTTGGTTATAGTGTGCGCTGACTCGACCATCAATCCGGGAAAGGACGCTCAGCCCGGGCAGAACAATATCAGACCACGGAGGACCATCCATGGTGCCCCTGTATACAGCTGCGGCAGTCCAGACGGATATCTGGCCCGTGTTCCCGAGTCGATCAGGAATGGCTGCTCCGGAAAATGCGCAGAAGAACCTAGTGCGTGCCATCGAGCTGATTTCCCGGTCGGCAGCCTGGAATCCTTCCAAACTTTACGTATTGCCGGAATTTTTCCTGACCGGCGCTGCGGGCATCGGTCATTCAAAGAAGAACACTGAGTTGATGTGTGTTCGCGTTCCGGGACCGGAAGTCGGCAAACTTTGCGACCTTGCCAAACAGCTGGATGCCTACATCGCTGGCATGGTCTGGGAGATCATGGACGACTGGCCGGACCGCTACTGGAATACCGGCTTCATATGCAGCCCAGCCGGTGAAATTATACTGAAATATCACAAGCACTATGACCCGACCAGCAAAACCAAACCAGGTGATGTGCTGGACGAGTATGTTGCCCGGTATGGTGAAGATGCATTGTTCCCGGTTGTCGATACACCGATTGGCCGACTCGGCTGCCTGATTTGCTACGACATCAACTTCCCGGAAATGGCACGATGTCTTGCCCTGAAGGGCGCGGAGATCCTTCTGCATCCCACATCAGAGGGCCGCGCGCCATTTCTGCTGGAGGATGAAGGGGGTTGGGAAATCGGCAAGCGAAGTCGGGCCTACGAGAATCTCGCGTACCTTATCTCTGCCAACCAAGGACAATTCCTGGGCAGCGATTTCCCCAAAGACCGCATGCGCGGGCGCTCGCAAATCATTGACTTCACCGGCCGCGTGCAGAATATCGCCGAAACTACGGGTGAAGCTATTCTGCAAGCGGATCTGGAAATTGAGAGACTCAGGCAAAAACGGGGACAGATACAAATGAATTTTCTCGCCCAGCTGCAAACCCATATACACGCGCCGGTTTATCAACAGCATCAGCGTTGGCCTGCAAACCTCTGGTCGGAGTCCCCGCCAACAAATAACATGGCGAACATCAAAGCCGGCCAGGAAGTCATTTCGGCATTGCATGACGACGGCAGCTTAGTAGCGCCATCCGGAATCCCGATCACCAAGAAGAGCTTCGTATAACCATGCTCCAGCGATACTACGCCCTCGCCTGCCAGACTATCGTTCGACCAATTACCGAAGACATCCAGAACCGAGACGATAGCGGGAAAATCATCAAGGAAAATCTGGATGCGGCCCTGAACCTGATGTGGAAGGGCCTTGGCAATAACCTTGGCAATGCAAAACTCGTGACATTTCCCGAGATGTTCCTGACACTGGCACCGGCTGCCTGGCGCAAACGGAAATCTTCGGATTGGCTGGAACTGGGCTGCATCGAATTGCCGGGGCCGGAAATACAGCCCCTGCTGGATGCCGCCCGGGAAGCGAGGATTCATATTGCTGCCAACGCCTACGAGTATGATCCGAAGTGGCCAAACAGGTATTTCAATTGTTCGTTCCTGGTCGATCCAGACGGCGAAATTATTCTCAAATATCGCCGCCTGCACAGTCCGATTACCCCGTCTCCGCATGATTTTCTCGACGAGTACGTCGCGGAACACGGCTGGGATAGCCTGTTTCCGGTCGCCGATACAGAACTCGGTAAAATCGCGATGTTTCCGTGCATGGAAGTGGTATTTCCCGAGGTGGCCCGAATGTATGCGCTGCAGGGCGCCGAAGTTCTGATCAACCCCACGAATGACTCGCCGGATGTTCCCGGCTGGGTGGCCTGTAAGCAGGCGCGGGCCCTGGAAAACAATTGTTACCTGATATCGACCAATGCAGGCGGTTGGGTCAGTCGACGAGGTTTGCTCGAATCAACCAACGCGGGAGGTACGATAATTGTCGATTACAAAGGTTCGATTATCGAAGAGCATCGGCCGGCTGGGGAAAGCATGAAAGCACGCGCTCTGATCGATATCGAACAACTCAGAGCCTACCGACATTCGACCAACGCGATGAATTTTATTCCACAGCTTCGCACCGAACTTTATAAAGGTTATCAGAAGACTATGACTCCGCCGAACCGGTTCAAGGATCCGATGAATGATCATGCGGAACTCAGAAAACTGTATTCAGAAGTGATGGCGCGACTGACCGATGAGGGCATTTTTCGTCGTCCCTTAAATCCCGATATATAAACGACCACTATCACCCATTCATATCAAAGGATATTTACGCGATGCAGGTAGATAAACCAAGCACAATCGCCGCCGCCGTGGCCCTGAGCTGCATCGGTGTATTCGGAATTCTGGCGGCACCAATATTTACAAATATTCTCGGCGTAAGTCTGCAGCTGGATGCCGATCAAATCGGATTAATCATCTTTGCGGAAATTGTTGGTGCAGCACTGGCCTCCATACTCGCAACCTTCTGGATTCAAAAAGCCAACTGGCGCCTGATGGCAGGCTTTGCGGTAATAGCAGTCATAGTCATCAACATCGTGTCGGGATTCCAGTCCGATGCAACGGTACTTGTCTGGCTACGATTTCTGGCCGGTTTTCTCGGTGAGGGAATAGCCTTCGCCGTTGCCATTGGGATTATTAATTCCAGCAGTAATCCGGATCGCTTGTTCGGTTATTCCGTCGCTTCGCAGGTCTCGATTGGAGTGCTTACCTTGCTGGTTCTGCCAGGCCTCGGAGAGCTTTACGGAATCAAAGGCGTGCTGTGGCCGCTCGCGGCGCTGGCGATAATCGCGTTGCCGATGCTGCCCTCAGTCCCAACGAAAAGCCCGAAGCGAGTCGACGCCGGCAGCGTACCGGTCGCCGGATCAACGACGCCGGCAATCGTCAGTCTCGCGGTGCTACTGATCTGGTGCACGGGACTGGGTGCTGTCTGGGCATTCCTGATCAACATTGGCGTTGCGGGCGGCCTCGAAAATACGATGGCCGGACGAGCCCTGGCCATCAGTACCACGATCGGCATTGCCGGTGCGCTGACCGCATCGGCACTGGCAGGTCGCGGCGGACGACTGGCCCCGGTCGGCATCGCGTTGCTGATCCAGATTGGCGCCGTTATGCTATTGCAGGGTGAAATGAGTTTTCTGCGTTTTACCTTGACTTGTGCGGTGTTTCAGGTTTTCTGGAATTTTACCGGACCGTACCTGATGGGCATGGTTGCCGCGAGTGATACCACCGGTCGCATCAGCGTGCTGATTCCGGTTGCGCAAACCGGCGGTTTTGCACTCGGACCGGCAATTGCCGGCGGCATGATGGCTGGCGATAGTCTCACGGCCGCAAACACTGTCGGCATGCTCGGAATTTTGATCGCATTGGTGATCTTTGTGCCGACCGTCTTGCGATTAACGAAACAGGGAAACACGTGATTCGCGACCCGATTGGCCAGCGAATGTGGAATAAAAAAATAAAAAAGCGCCGCCTCGATATTTGTGTTCCCGGCTAAGGGGAGCCGAGATACCGAGCGGCGCAGTGGGGAAGCCTTTGGAGGTTCGCGCCGCTTCCCTTGACATAACCTAGCCTCTTTTCCACCTTGAGACAATCACCCAAATGAGTGATTTCTCCAGAAAAACCGATAAACCGGAGATCAACAATAAGTATATATGTCTCTTAAAAATATATAACTAGCTGATCAATAACGAAAATTTTTTCGCCGATGCTGCAAAGTAGCGCATCCATATAACACTGTTCAATTAGTGGTCATTGGTAAATAAAATTGACAAGGCCAATCTGAATGTATTGTTTTAACATAATTATGCGTTATCCGGCCCATATATAGTTCAAGTTTGCGCGCCGATCAAGTGTGAATATCATGCCAGCTCAGCCGCACGTGGCACTAACGAACGACGGTACTGAAGTGACGACAATTAGTTTGCCCGATTTAGTCGCACGAGCCTATGAAGCGGCGCGCGAGACCGGCGCACTGGCGGATCTCATTCGTGATACGACAGATTTCTTCGGCGCCCAGCAATCTGCTGTGGCTGTCTGGTCACCAACAAAACCAGACACATTTCTGCCATTCACCTATGGTATGAGCCGCGAAGGTTTTCAGACCATGTTCCATCAGCGCGGCCAGTCCGGAACATTGTTTGAGAGGTTAAACAGGCTATCCAGCGGTGAAACCTTTGCAGCCACGGTGCGGGTGCAAGAAACGTCGGCCGGCGATTTGCAACACGGGACAGATGCGATGCATGCGCTCGCTGGTTTTGTCGTTGCCAGTGGCAACAACCATTTCACAATAGCCCTGTTCCGTGAGCGACAAAACAGTGAATTCAATCGGGTCGATCAGGAAACTTTGCAAACCCTGATGGGTTACTACCGACGTGCCATTGATTTGAATAGACGCTATCTGCAGATGTACCTGGAACATCGAACGGCGTTCAATATTCTGGAAAGCGCACCGCAGGGCATCTTCTTTCTCGGGCAAAACGGTCAAGTGACCTATCAGAATATCGAAGCACGTATGTTTTTTTCCCTCAACGACGGACTGCGCCTGAGTGACGGTTTCGTGCAATTTGATGATCAGAAAGTACGCAGAAGATTCTACGATTTCATTGACAGGATACGCTCTGGTAATGAAACAGATAGCCATGGCGGTTTTGTTACCGCGGTTCCACGCAAATCGAGAGCCACTCCGTACCAATTGATCGTTTCAAAATTACCATTTGAGACCCAGCGGGCGTCACTGAATGATGACGAATCGCTGGCCATAGCAGTCATTTCTGATCCGGAAGATATCGGTGACCTGAAGATCGATTTGCTGCGAAGCTTCTTCGGCCTTTCCGTGGCGGAGGCACGCCTGGCTCGTGCGCTCTATAAATGTGATGTCTTGGGCGACGCTGCAACCGCTCTCGGCATCAGTATTCATACGGCAAGAAGCGAATTGAAAAATATCTTTAAAAAACTCAACGTCAAGTCACAGCCCGCCTTGCTGAAGAAACTTGCCAAGGCCATTAGAGAAACCTGAACCTGCATTCCGTTCCGTGACGATCTTCCTAACTTGTGCCGTCTATGCTAGAATTAAGACACGTGTCTTAATTCAATCAAATTCCGATGTCGGCCGCAGCTCAACAAACACGGACCAAAATCCTGCAAACGGCAGAAAAGCTCTTTGCTGAGCGGGGCATTGATCAGACATCCATCCGCCTGATCAACCAGCTGGCTGAACAACGTAATTCGTCGGCGACCCAATATCATTTTGGCGATAAGCCCGGCTTGATCGCAGCCCTCTTCGATTACCGCATGGAACCCATAAATGCACATCGCCTGCAGATGCTCAGGGAACTGGAAGCGAGCGGGCAACCAGACGATCTGCGCTCGATGGTCGAGGTAATCGTCATTCCGCTGGCCGAGAATTTGAATCAGAACTCGACTGCCTACTATTACATACCGGTTGTGTCACAGGTTATTGGTCATCCGGGCTACTACGAGCTTGCCAAGACGCGCCGGATTCATGGCACTGGTCTGAAACAGCTCATCAAAATGATGAAGAAAATCTTGCCGGCGCTGCCGCAGGAGTTATTCATGCAACGATTTGGCATGGCGCTCCGCCAGGTCTTCAACGAACTCTCGGATTATCAGCGCTTATATCTGATGCGTCCCCGTAGAGCACGGCCGGAGATGGCATTGTTCATCAGCAATCTGGTCGATGCGGTCACGGCACAATTAACGGCACCGATTTCACAACAGACAAGACGGGAACTCGAAACAGCCCGGCAAAAACTGGCCTAGGCAGTTTCCCGGTTTACACAGGAGAAATACAATCATGGCTGTCAGACAAAGCGAAATTAAAAAGCATATTGGAATTCATCCATTGGCGGGTGCACTGGGAGCCGAGATTACCGGCGTTAACCTGGCGGAACCGTTGGATGATGAGACACTCGCGGAAGTTCATGATGCCCTGCTCGACAACCTGGTGATTTTCTTTCGCGACCAGCACATTACTCCCGAACAGCAGATCGCGTTCGCCGGCCGATTCGGTGAACTGCATATCCATCCCTACATACCTAACCTGGAAGGTTATCCCGAGATCCTCCAATTGCAGAGCGCTGACGATGGCCCCGGTCAGATGGCTTACCAGTCGAACACCTGGCACACGGACCTGACTTACGAGGCGAAGCCACCGAAGATCTGTGTGCTGCGTGCCGTTGAAGTCCCCGAGGCCGGCGGCGACACGATGTGGAACAACCTTTACGCCGCCTACGAAGCCTTGTCGGATCCTATGAAAGCGTTTCTGGATGGCATGACGGCGATACATTACATCGCCGTCAGCATGCCCGCGGATTTCCTGGAGCAGGAATGGTCAGGTGGCCAGATAGGCCGCTTCCACAAGGTCACCCCCCCGGTCGAACATCCGGTTGTCCGCATCCATCCTGAAACCGGGCGCAAATGCCTGTTCGTGAACCGCAATTTCACGTCACACATCAAGGAACTGAACCGCAAGGAAAGTGACGCGCTGGTTGCGTATCTGCTAGAGCATACTGAGCAACCCGAGTTTCAGGTGCGTTTTCACTGGGCTAAAGACTCTGTAGCGATGTGGGACAACCGCTGCACGCAACATTATGCCATCGTCGATTACGGTTCCAAACGTACCATGCACCGGGTGACCGTCTGTGGCGAAGCGACGATGTAGGCGACCTATGACGTAACGCCCGCAGTAAGCAACTCGTGCAACCAGTTTTTCCAGCGTAAGAATTTCGCTGGAAGATAGGAACCCACTTCGGTGCGTTCAACGATACTGGTGTTGGGATTGGCGAACGGATCAAGCCCGGCGGCAAGTCGGGCAGCGCCCAGTAAGGTCGTTTCCCGCTCGTTTAATACCGTCACCGAACGCCCGAGCAGGCTCGCGAGCCCCAACGCGACGCCGGGATCCCGCGCCAGTCCGCCGGAAATCATCACGTGCTGCGGTAAGTTGCCGTCTCCGAGATCCGCAAGAATTTCCATGACACGAAATAACAAACCTTCCAACACACAGCGACGTCGGTCGATCGGCGACAAACCGCCGGCGGCGGTGGATAAGGTCAGGCCGAAGTCCGGTCGCCAGTGTGGCGAGCCAAGACCCGCCTGATCGGGAATTGCGAACCCGTCGGGACAGGGATCGTCGACCGGCAGGTTCGTAGGGCCTGGCCCAAACTGATCTACGGCAGGGCCGGCACCATTTATCGTACCTTCGAGAACGAAGCGCACACCGCCCTTATCGACAGACCCGCGAACCGGGGCCGTCAGATAACCCGATTTTCGGATTGTCGGGTCACTGGTCGGGTAGAGTACAAACGCCCCGGTACCAAAATTGACCAGGGCGACATCATCATCCGGATCGAGCACTGCAACCGCACTGGATGCCTGGTCAGCGATACTCGTTCGCAAACGCAATCCGAGATCCAGCAACAAATCTTCGCCCCGTGTTGGCACTAATTCCGGTAAAGCGACGCGAGGCACCTGAAACTGATCCAGAAGCGCAGTTGACCAATCACTGCTTTCGATATCCAGCAAGGCAGTGCGCGCGCCCATCGAAACATCAGTTCGATGGGCTCGTCCACTGGTCCAATTCCAGATTAACCAGGCATCAAGGTTGCCGACCAGGAACTCGCCGGAAGCGAGTTGCCGGGCCAGCGCCGGATCGTTTCTTTGCATGGCCGCCAGCTTCGGTCCCATATAGTGCGGTGACAAACGCAGGCCCGCACGGTCCCGAACCAGGCCGTCCAGGGCTGCATGTTCGTCACACCAATCCGCCGCCCGCCGATCCTGCCAGGAGACCATCGGAATCGTTGCATGTCCGGAAGACTTTTCCCAGACCGTGAATGTGGAACGTTGACAAACCAGGCCTAGCGGAATCCCGCCAGCTTCGGCGTGCAACTGCTCGAGCAAACCGGTCGCGGTATCCAGAAATTCATCCGGCTTGCCTTCACGAAGCAGGCCATCGCCCGTGAGTCGAGGCGCCGCTACGGCCCGAATATCATATAGCTGACCGTTTTCGGCCAGCAGGGCCCGTTTGAATCGCGTACTGCCAAGGTCCAGAGCGGCGGCGAGTGGTCGATTCGGCTTTTCGGATTTGATCGGCATATACTAGGAATGTTTAGTTGACGCTACCATGATACTCGCAGCCACATTCTATAATCTGCATCCGCAGCTACACCGGTTCTCGCTGACGGCCGCCGGCCTGGCGCTGATAGTCAGCCTGAACATATACCCTGAACCGCTGCTCGCCGCTGATGAACCTGCACCGGGAATGTTTCTTATAGCAACCCACGACCTGACGGGATCAGGTTTTTCGGAATCTGTGGTCCTTTTGATCCAGCACGATGAAGACGGAACTGTGGGCCTGGTAATAAATCAACCCACTGATATTGACCTGGCGACGATAGTACCCGAAGTAAGTCACAATGTTGTTAGCAGGGTGTACCTGGGGGGTCCCGTCGCCACTTACGGTGTCATTTTGCTGATTAAAAGTACCGATCTGTTAAGTGACGCTGACCACGTATTCGGGAACATATATGC
>PVMK01183776.1_pt1 | contig 14790 bp, 15 predicted proteins | sample 1853481 | NCBI WGS metagenome assembly PVMK01 (sample SAMN08533507, study PRJNA380276) | Marine sediment metagenome, whole genome shotgun sequencing project.
TACGCTAAGGCGCGCGGTCAGTTGATGGCGCAGATCCGCAAGCGGCAAATTGAGGCTATGGAGAAAGCCAAGGCTGAGAAGATGAAGCTCTTGCCGCCGCAGCCCGGCACCGGTGCCGCGACGAAGAGCGCGCCGGCAAAAAAGAAATAGTAAGCCGCGTTATCAGTCGACGCGAGTTGTTCAATCTAAAGCCGCCCGGCAAACATGCCGGGCGGCTTTCTGTTTGTCGGATTGTTGCACGTTAGTGCGATTGAAGATAAAGCGCGCGGTATCCGCCTTGCTCGTCCTCGGTAAACATCTCAGACACCTGCGGGTGCCGCAGGGGCTGCCCAGTCTCGTCGGGCAGCAAGTTCTGCTCAGATACGTAGGCGATGTATTCCGTTTCCGCGTTTTCTGCGAGCAGATGATAGTAAGGCTGGTCTTTGGTTGGACGGATATCCTCGGGTATCGACAGCCACCATTCCTCGGTGTTGTCGAATTCCGGATCGACGTCGAAGACGACGCCTCGAAACGGGTAGACGCGATGGCGCACGACCTGTCCGACCGTGAACTTCGCCTCCCTGACCTGACCTGTTCCACCCATAGGAATCGTCATCTCCGCTTTCCTATAGCTATTCGATGGGAGGTGGGCGCCCGTGTCAATCCAGCTTATCGATTTGGGTTCACGCATTGTTACGACACGTGGCCGATGAGCCGCGCTATAGGCCGTAAGCAGCGGCTCTTTCAGGATCTTTGGCAGCGACGAGCGTGGCCAGATCGACGATGACTTTGGCCTGTTTCCATGTGGCGTCGTCCTGCATTTTCCCATCAATCATGACGGCGCCAGTGCCATCCGGCATGGCTTCGAGAATGCGCTTGGCGAATGCTACTTCCTTCTCGTCGGGCGAAAACACACGCTTGGCGATGTCGATCTGGTTCGGGTGAAGCGACCAGGCGCCAAGGCAGCCCTGCAAAAAGGCGTTACGGAATTGTGCTTCGCAGGCGGCTGGGTCGGAAAAGTCGCCAAATGGCCCGTAGAACGGCTTCAGGCCATAGGCGAGGCAGGCATCCACCATTTTGCCGATTGTATAGTGCCACAAATCCTGCTGGAAACGTCCGCGGTCTGTCTCGCCTTCGGTTTGGTCGGCCAGCACGGAGTAATCGGGATGACCGCCCCCGACCCGGGTGGTCTTCATGCCGCGCGAAGCCGCCAGGTCCGCCGGGCCTAAGCTCATGCCGTGCATACGCGGTGAAGCGCCGGCGATGGCCTCGACGTTATTTACCCCTTCCGCCGTCTCCAGGATGGCGTGGATAAGGATTGGTTTTCGAATACCGTGTTTGGCCTCGAGCTGTGCCAGTAGCTGGTCGAGGTAGTAAATGTCCCAGGCGCCCTCAACCTTAGGAAGCATGACCACGTCGAGTTTGTCGCCCACGCTCGCAACAATCTGGGAAACGTCGTCCAGCATCCAAGGGCTGTTGAGGCAATTGATTCGTGTCCACAGCCCCGTTGAACCAAGGTCAGCCTCACGTGCCATCTTGATGAAGCCTTCGCGTGCGGCTTCCTTTTGGTCGGCCGGGATCGCGTCTTCCAGATTGCCGAGTACGACGTCCACCTGCGCGGCGATACTGTTTATCTTCGAACGGATCTTCTCGTTGTGCGGTGGCACAAAGTGGATCATACGCTCGATACGCACCGGCAGTGCCCGGAAGGGTTCCGGCGCGCCGATGGCGAGGGGACTATAGAACTTTGCGGGCGTGCGAGTCGCGGCCATCGATTTGGGCTCCCTGAGTTGCGGCGCGGCGCACTCTATTGTCAGGCAGGCGTGAGTCAACGCAGTGCGGCAATTCGGCCGCGCGATTGCTTCAGGGCCAGCGCGGAGTTTCACTGCGTCTGACTGACAGGTAGCGCGACGTTTTTAGGGTTCGCGCCGCTACCCGTTCTTCAGCGGTTCCGCGCTTATGGTCATCGTGTAGTCGCCGGCAGCATCCGTTCGAATAATGGTCCGCACGTGGATGAAGTATTTCGTGTTTGGCTGTGCCTTGAAGGCGTAGCTCACGTTGCCGCCGCGCGTCGTGTTCTTCTGGGAGCCGAGCTTGGCTTTGTTGGCGTTGTAGAGGGCGATCTCAGGGTGCAATGACGTGGATCGGTTCTCTACGTCAATACGCACGTTGGCTTCGCCGTCACCGGTTGTGATTGCGAAATAGTCAATGTCATGCTTGTCCATGATGCCGGCCTTCGTCGCCGAGCCGACGTCAATCGCCTTGGCGTGCAAGATATCGCCGTTCGGCTCGTGCGCATCATAGGCCTTCGCGGGCATGACGCGGATCAGGTACACCCCAACATGCTTGCCATAATGGTTGCTGGCGCGCACGACGTATTTGGTATCAGGGGCTGCCACGAAGCTGTAAGTGAGATCGGCGCCACTGGTCGTCTTATGCAGCGATCCGAGATGCGTCTTCTGAGCGTCATATAACATCAACTGCGGTTCCAGCGTCGTGGAGCGGTTCTGCAACTCGATGCGGATCCAATCGCGATATGTCTCCGGCGTGGTGAAGGTGTAGAAGTCAGCATCCTTCGGTTCGCCGACCGACCCAGTGACCCATTTGCCGAGCGTCAGCTCGTTCGTCGTGAGAATGTCGTTGTTGGGCTCGCTTTCTTTGGCTTCGATGGCAATATTGCGCGGCGGCGTCGCCTTGAGTGTTTGCAGCGCCTGTTCCTTCGCGACCTGGACCACCTGCTTGTTGAACTCGCGTGAGATTGTGCGCGCGGCTTCGACTTCCTTAGTGATCTTCGCTTTGATGGATTTGTTGATCTGCGGCTTGCTTGACGCCGGCGATGCCGGAGACGCGGGTGCGGCATTTGCCGCGATCGAGCCCGTCGTGAACTCTTCGCGTATCGCGGAGCGTACGATGTCGACAATGTCCCCAATGCGCGATTCGTAGGCACGCGCCTTACCCTTGCATTGCAGGAACTGCTCGGGGTCGAGCCGGCCGGCGTCCAGCACTGTGCAGCAGGTCTTGAGGTTGAGCGCTGCCATCTGCGCGCGCTCGCTGAGATCGACGAGCTGCTCGCGGCCGATCTGCAACTGGCCCTCAGTCTTCAAAAACTTGATGCTGGTTGTTAGTCCAACGGAGGTCTGCTGGAAGATCGACTCGCACGGCGCCAACTCACCTTTGGCGAGATCGTAACCGAGGTAGACGATGGCCATGAGGGTGAGTGTGCCGCCCATCGTGCCTATGGGAATGGCGTAACGGGCGAATTGCGATCTTCTGGGCGAATTCGATGGCTTCTTGACGGTTGGATCGGTCAACGCAGCCTCCCCCTCGCATATCTGCTGGATACGGAGGATGCATACCACGACATGTGTCCGTGTTGCAGCGGTCGTGGCTCAATTGATCAGTGGAAACCTTGCCCGGCCACGCATTCAGCTCCAGCGCCTGTTGCTCCACATCCACTGCTCGGGCGCCTCGCGGATCCAGGCCTCGAACTGTTTTTGCATGTGAGTCATAATCCAGCGGATGTCTTCGGCTTGATTGGCCGTACGCGGCACGCGCAACTCCTTGAGTTCAATCTCGAAACGGCTCTCGGTCCCAATGCGCTTGCAGCGCGACAGCCAGATTCGTGCTCCCACGCGGCGCGCGATCATGGCGGCGATCGCTTGCGTTCTGGCGTCCTTGCCGAAAAATGACACGGGGATACCTTTGCGGTCATAGAGATCGCAAACAAGGCCGAGGCGGCCGCCGCGACGCACGAAATCCATGATGGCGCGCGCCGTCTTCTGGTCATCGCCGTGCTCGCCCACATTGCCGCGCCCGAACAACCCGCCAGGGTAGAGGTCCTTGCGCTGGTCGCGCAGATACTGATCGACATAGGGATTGTTGACGGATCGGTAGACGGCGGCCGGGTTTCCACCCGCCCAGGTGAAGGGCAGAATTGCCAGCTCCCAATTGCCCATATGCAGGCTGATGCCGATGGCAGAGCCGAGTTTGTCCTTGTAGCGCGAAAAGATATTCTGGCTGATGATGTCGATGCGCTCAGGTTCGGCGAGGAAGCGATCAATGCGCATTGTCTCGGCCATCACGCGGCCGAGGTTCTCCCAATGCGCACGCGCGATGGCAAGGCGCTCCTCTTCGCTCTTGTCGGGAAAGGCTATGGCAAGGTTGTCGAGGGCGCGCTTATGCCGCTTCGGGTTGATGATGGGGGCCAACCGGCGCCAGCAGGATGCAGATACGCGCGTTGCCACGTTGAGCGGCAAAGCGCGAAAAATCCCCGCCACAAGGCGGAGCCCCACGTATTCGAGCCGGTACTGCAGATCCTGCAGTCGGAGCATGGTTTTCATCGCAAGAGTGTTCGGGGCTAGCCAAAGGAATTCGTTGAACGCGTGGCGTTGAACGCGTGGCTTGGTGTGATGCCAATCGCATCCTCGTTCGTCAAGATGGGTGTGCTGTTGAATCCCCTTCGGCGAGCATCAGGCGGGGTGTTACGAACGAGGGGGAAAGCCCCTCGCGGATCGCGAACCTGCGCAAGGGCCCAATGGCCTTGAGGGCATGCAGGCCAAGGCCGCGTAGGATTTGAACGGGGAGAAACCCAGAGATCAGGCTACGGTTGAGCACGTCAATTGACCAGGCTCGCGTGGCGATATCCAAGGAGCGAGCGTGTGTGTAGGCAGTGAGCGTTTCAGGCCCGCCAAAGTCGCGGCCTTGTTTCAGTGCATCGCCTACGCAGTCCGCGAGGATGGCCGCGTCGCGCAATCCAAGATTGAGCCCTTGTGCACCAATAGGCGGCAAGACGTGCGCAGCCTCCCCAACGAGGGCCACGCGGTTTTGGCCGGCCGCGTCAGCCTTGAGGCCAGAAAGAGGAAAGAGCCCGCGTGTGCTCACCTCTTCGACGGGGCCAAGTAGGCCTTGCAGACGCGTCTCAAGTGCATCGCGAAACGCTGTATCGTCAAGCTCTGCCAGACGCTGGGCGACGGCAGGGCGGTCGACCCACACGAGGCTGGAAGAGCAGCCAGGTGCCGGTACTACGGTTAAGGGACCGCCCGTGCGGTGAAACTCGGTCGACACGCCATCGTGGGAGCGTTGATGCGTAAAGGTGCACGTGAGGGCGCTTTGGTCGTAGGTCCATGTCTGAGCAGCGATCCCTGCCGCTTGGCGGCTGAGCGAGTTGCGGCCGTCAGCGCCAATGACCAAGCGCGCCGCCACCTGAGGGCCTTCGGCAAGCTTAAGGTTGACTTGGCTGGCGCCGATCTCGAGTTCCCTAACGCTCGCCGTTTCTATGACCGTGAGCGTTTCGGCTGCCGCCCCCCGGGCGCGCAGGGCCTCCACCAGCGAAAGGTTTGGCACGTTATAACCAAACGTCTCAAGCCCTATCTCGGCTGCTGAAAACAAAACCTCCGGCGCGCGCAATAAGGAGCCGGTGTCGTCGACAATGCGGATGGCGCGCAAGGGCTCCGCAGTGGCGTGGCAGGCCTCCCACGCGCCAAGATTTTCCAGTAGGCGCACCGAAGGGGTAAAGAGCGCTGCCGTCCGGTTGTCAGTTCGCGCGGGCGGTGGGGCCAAGAGGGTGACGCTTAGGCCCGATCGCGCAACACTCAAGGCGGCCGCAAAACCGGCCGGTCCGCCTCCGACAACGGCCACATCGTACTGAACGGTGTCTTTCATATCACTTTCACGACAGCTCGAGTGGGTATGATCTGCCCCGGTTGTCGGAGTTTTTTCCTTTCATTTCAATACCCAACTTGTTGCTGCAGCCACAGCGCTTTGTCACAAACCTTCATACGACGAACTGCACTTTACGCCCATCGATTCGCTCCCGTATTGCCGTCTCTCAGAAGCTTCAACGCGAGGCCATTGTGCGCGGGGTGGGGCTTCGCGGCGCGCTCCCGTAAACTAGTTTCTGAGTCGCGTCGTTCAATCAGCGAATAGAGGCGTGGGTAGGGGGAATTCGATGTTGAACGGTGAATCGAAGCCGCGGCCCGTGTGGACGGTCAGCCTTTTGGTTGGCGGATTTATTCTCGCAGGCAGCATCACGGCTGGGGCTGCCGATTTTGGCGGTGACTGCTGCGCCGATCTGGAGGAGCGGATCGCTGAACTCGAGGCGACGACCGCTCGCAAGGGAAACCGCAAAGTTTCGCTCAGCGTTTACGGCAAGGTGAACCAGGCCGTGATGTTCTGGGACGATGGCGATGAGGACAACGCTTACGTCGTGACGAATGATTCATCGCGCACGCGGATCGGCCTTAAGGGCAAGGCGAAGATCAGCAGCAACTGGTCGGCCTATTACAAGATCGAGCTAGGCATTCGAACTGCTAACTCCAAACGCTCCAATCAGTTTGACCCGACCGCATCGAACCAGGAGCCTGATCTTCGTCATTCCGAGTGGGGCCTCAAGAGCAAGACGTGGGGCAAGTTCGGGGTTGGCCTACAGAAGAACATCACCAAAGATATCACGAAGATGAATCTTGCCGGCACCGGCGACGTTGGCAAGTATTCCGACGCGGAAGACTCTGGCGGCGGATTTTTCCTCGTCGCGAAGGGACAAAGTGCTTTTGCTGATGGCACCCAATGGCGCCGTTTAATCGCGCGCACTGGGAGCGCGCCTGGCGAGGGCGAGCGCATCAACGCCGTCACATACTACACACCTTCGTGGCACGGTTTCCAGATCGGTGCTGTGTGGGGCGGTGATGACGCTGGGGGAATTGGCGCTCTCTACAAGAATAAGTTTGGCTCCGTGAAGGTGAAAGCCGGTATCGCCTATCAGCAGAACACGTCCAATCAGGGCCGTGCTAGCCTGCACGGTTGTCCAGGCAGAAACGCCGGCTCCGGATCTCCTATCCCCAACGTGAGCGATGCGGACTGCGACGCCGTAGGCGGCTCGATTGCCATCATGGACACCATAGCGGGCTGTATGCCCAATTTGCAGCCGGCAAGATGTGGGACGATACGGTTTCCGCACAGTCGAATTTCGTGGGCACCAACGTTGACGACGAATACACCTTCTGGGCGATCGAAGCAGGCATCCAGAGGAACTGGCATCCGCTTGGGGCGACCACGTTGTTTGGTCAGTATTACAAGTACGAGGGTGGCGGCATCAATCGCACCGTTGATGGCGGCGATCCCATCAATACCTTCGGCGGCGATGCGAAAATTTTCAGCAGCGATGTCACTTTTTGGGGCTTAGGAATTATGCAGAAGATCGATGCTGCGCAGATGAAGCTCTATAGCCTCTATCGCCACTATGAGTTCGACTTAACGCTCGCCCGCGACAGTGCGGTCCAGGCATCTGCCCCGCTCGTGGACTTCGACGTCATCATGTCTGGCGCGGTCATCTACTTCTAACGGTCTCTCATCAGCTTTCGAACCAGAGGAGCGGTCCCCTACACCAGGACGGCTCTTTTGGATTCTGTGGCCCGGGACGTCATACGGTCAGCGTGCGTCTGGAGCACACAAGCTGGCGCAACCCAAGGAGCGTCGCGGGGCCATGAGTTTGCATCTCGACTTCAGGGAGGGTATCTATAGTAATTGGCGAGTGTTGCTGCTATGCAACATGGCATTCAGGTCACACTGGTCGGACGAAACTCCACGCGGACTTAACCTGGCCTAAAACATCCTTGTTTTCATAGAGGCGAAACCGCATTTTGGGAGATGCATGCAGGGGGCTGTATTGTGGTGCGGGGTAGGTGAGATGAGAAACAGTGTTGTCGCAGTATTTGTATTGGTGATGTTGGTGGCCGCCGGCACGCATTCGCTTGCCTTTCAAGAGCAAAAGGCGGGCTCTGCGCCGGCTCAGTTGCAGAAATCGGCTGACGCGCCCTTGGAATCTCGGCTCAATCTTTCAGATGAGCTGGCCACGTCCAATGCGGAGAGGGGAACCGAAATCCGCATCCCTGGCTTGGGTAAGCTTGGCGTCTTGCCAAAAATGGATTTTGGCTTGGAGCTGCTTTACGGCGCGGCCGACCAGAAGCTGCCTGATGGGCCGGTTGAGACAGCACCGACGCCCGACGACCTCCTGATTCGCGGCACGATGAAGCATCGCTTCTGAGACGCACGGTACTCCCGACCTCGTATTGTTGGCCCCGCCACGCTATTGTGGCGAGGTTGCATTAGTTTCTAAGGGAGAAAATTATGGATACGCGTACGATTGTCGTGGCAGCGGTTGTGGTGATCATAGCCATTGTCGCCTACATGATGCTGGTCGACGACAAGAAATCGGCACCTAAGATGGCGGCGCCCCCGGCAGCGACCGCCCCGGTAACTGAAACGGCGCCGCCTCCTGCGGCGACTGCCCCGGCAGCAGAAGCGCCCGCTTCCGAGCCCGCTCCGGCAATGGCGCCGAGCGGCGAACCTGCTACGACGACGCCATAATACAACGACGGGGCAAGCGTCTTCATCTCAGACGGCGTCACCGGGGCAGCTGAGGCATCAGCCGCCCCGGCGCTCAATATGGCGTCAGCGTTGAAGGGTGTCGTGGCAGGAAACCGGTTCTTAAGTCTGGCGGCCGCGAGCGTACACATCTTTACCGCGCTGGGGGCGGTGTGCGGGTTCCTGGCTGCTCTGGCCGCCTTCGACGGCGCCTGGGAGCGAATGTTCGCGTGGCTAGGCCTTGCCCTTTTCATCGATAGCATCGATGGCAGCTTCGCGCGTCTCGCCCGCGTGGGGGAGCGGCTGCCCCGCTTTAGCGGGGAGCGGCTGGATCTGATTGTCGATTATGTGACCTATGTCTTCGTGCCCGCACTCGCTCTTGTGCGCGCGGGCTTCCTAGAGGGTCCTCTGGGACTGGTGTTTGCGGCGCTGATCCTGCTGTCTTCGCTTTTTCACTTCGCCGACTTGGCCAGCAAGAGTGACGACTACAGCTTCGTCGGTTTTCCTGCTGTTTGGAACGTCGTCGCGTTCTATATCTTCGCCTTCGCCACACCCCCGTGGGTGACGTACGTGATCGTTGCCGCCGCTATTATCCTCACGTTCGTGCCGATGCGCTGGGTGCACCCCATGAGGGTGGTGCGCTTGCGGTTCCTAACATTGATGGTGACGTTCGTGTGGGTCGTGGCGGCCATTCTGGCGGTTGGGCAGGGCTTCCCGGCAAGACTCTGGATTCAAGTGGTGCTTGTGGCCGTTGCGGCCTATCTCATTGGGTTGACGGTCGATGGATTTCTGCGGAAGGGGACGACGACCTAAGCCGTCCGCTTGGCATTGCGCGTTGACGACGTCAGCGCTGAGACATCGCCTTCATGCGCTTAGGCTTGAAGGTTGCCGACGCGCGTTGAGCCAGCCGGCGCGTTCGAATGCCGCGCTGAATTTAAAGGGTTGGTCGCGCTGATAGGTCTTCGTGTTATCGTGCTTGCGAGGTTTTAAACCAGTTACTGGCGCGGACCGGTGAACCCGGAGCGGGCATTTCCTCGGCAAGATAGATACGGCTGACCCAACCGGTCGTTCCGCGATGGTTGATCGGGCACCAGTATGTGATACACGCGCCGACAATTCGGACGCCGCGCCCGTTCGGAGGAATCGCACCGACTACGGCATAGTCGGTCGATGGTCCTCTACGAATATTGAGAACGTCGTAGGCTTCGACGCCAGCCACTCTAAAGGACGGCTTCACATAGGATGGTTCCTTAATGACTGGCTTTGCCTCTGGCGGCCGGTTTGCACGAGCGAGCCTTGGCGGAGGAGCGGTAATCGGCGGTGGCGTTGGGACAGCACGCGGGGGGTGCAGCTGGGGCGGCACGCCGAATGGGAGAAAAACGGTTAGGATCGGAAGGCTTTTTCTCTGACTTAGCCGAGCCCAATTTTGCCGAGCCCAAGGCAAAGGGAGGTGACTCAGCTTTTGCAACGGGCGTTGGCCGCGAGGCGAGGGTAGCCGTCCCAGTCTTACCGTCATCGCGGCGCCACAGGATGCGGCGGCCAGCTATTTGAAGACGCATGCATTGCGGCTTGGCGGCGAACCATCTTTTCCACTTGTGACAGAGCCGGTTTCTTGAGACCCACCAGCGCCCGCTGTCCGACCTGGCGCCGAGGTAGTTCGCGACCATACCTCCGGCCCGTCCTGTTAGTTTGCCATCGTCGGAGTAACGAACGGGAAGCTTCGTCCCAAGCGGCGTGTCGATGTAAAGGATGGAACCTGCGATCGTGTCCTTGATGCCCTGGTTCGACAGGCGCACCGGCTCCGCACTGGCCGCGGTCCCAGCCAGAATGCAACCCATGGCAATCAAGTGCCGAACCATGCAGCAGTCCCCCACTAAACAGTCAGTAAGCTTATTCGTTGGTTATCGCAATTGCGTATTGCGGTACGAGTGTGGCAGCAACACGGAGGTTCCGAATGGTGACGGACAGTATGGGCTACAGCATTGACTGCGCACGGATTTTTGGCGTGGCCGCGAGCTGAGATCGTGAGCGTCTTTGAGTGCTAAAACCGTCCATCTTGTTCTATCACTGGCCGTTCGACATGAGTGGGAGGTAACTGGCAATGGCACAGCCTGTTGTTTGGGTTCTCGCATCTATCGTGTTTGCTCTAGAGCTGGTGCTTTGGGCGACGGGAGCCTGGGCCAAAGACGGTCGCGCGAATGGAGCAGTGCAGCCAAACCATCCGCATACACCTCTCAAGGACTGCACGCGCGTCAATGGGCGCTATGGCTACTACGGCAACCCATGGTGCAACAGGCTAGAGCAGCTTCGATGGGACAGGTGGACCGCGCGCCGGCGCGCCAGGTCCGGCAACGACTGATCCGCAAGGCCTGCGCGACAAAATCTCCACTTATGCGACGCTCATGCCGTGGATTGCCGCAAGAGCATTCTATAAGCTGAAAGATCGAAACCGCGTAAAGTCAGAGCTTCAGCGTATGGCGGCTGCAAAACGCATTCTCATCGCAGACCCAATCCACGAGCAGGGCCGGAACTTGCTCTCGGCGCGCACTGGCTTGTCTGTCGATGTTGCGACCGGGCTCGATGAAGCGGCCTTGCAGCAACGTATCGGAGATTACGACGCGCTCATTGTTCGCTCTAAAACGCGCGTCACTGCCCCTATCATCGCCGCCGGCAACCGGCTCAAGGTGATCGGACGGGCTGGCATCGGCGTCGACAATATAGATGTCGAGGCGGCAACCGAGCGCGGTATCGTCGTCTTCAACACACCCGATGAGAACGCGACAACGACCGCCGAGCTTGCGCTTGGCCACCTGTTGTCGCTGAGCCGCCACCTTCCCCAGGCTGACCGGTCGGTGCGCAAGGGCGAATGGAAGCCCAAAAATTTTGTCGGAGCCGAGCTCGCGGGGAAGACGATCGGCGTCATTGGCTTTGGAACGATTGGGCGCATCGTGACGCGCCGCTGCCTCGCATTCAGGATGCGCGTGCTCGCATACGATCCTTACGTGGTTCCCGAGGTGGTCCACGAGACCGGTGCCGAACCTACCGATCTCGATGCGCTGCTCGCGCAAGCTGACTTCGTGACCCTGCACTGTCCCCTCAACGAGGCGACGACCAATCTCATCAACGCCCAGCGCCTTAGCCAAATGAAGGCTGGTGCGCGTCTGATAAACTGCGCGCGCGGCGGGCTTGTCGACGAGACCGCTCTTGTCGAGGCCCTGCGCAGCGGACACGTCGCCGGCGCTGCTTTCGACGTTTATGCCAAGGAACCGCCGGGCGCCTCGCCGCTATTTGAATTCGACAACGTGGTTTTGACGCCGCATCTCGGCGCTTCGACGGAGGAGGCCCAGCAGGCGGTGAGCCTCAAGATCGCCGAAAATGTCGCGTCGTTCCTGGAAACAGGCGCAGCGCAAAGTGCTGTCAATCTGCCCCGCATTCCCGTGGACCAGGTCGTCCGCGCGCGGCCCTATCAGCAGCTGGCACGCGCGCTGGGACATTTGTTGTCCGCATTGATGCCTGGGCCAATTACAGAGTTTGAGGTCGCGCTCTTCGGCCGCGTTGCCGAGATCGATCCCCGGCCAATCACAGCGGGAGCGCTCGCTGGCTTGCTTGGCGAGCGCCTTGCGGTGCCTGTCAATGAGGTCAATGCCGGGATGCTGGCACGTCGCCAGGGCATTGAGGTTCGCGAAATTCGCTCCGAAGAGGCGCACGACTATGTTTCGTTGATCGAACTTCGCGGCAAGGCAGCGCAGTCATCGACAAGTGTGGCGGGCACCCTTTTGGGCGAACGCCATCCGCGTCTTGTCCGTATCGACGACTACCACGTAGAAGCAGTTCCCGAAGGCTGCCTCATCTTTACGCGCCATGAGGACCGCCCAGGGGTTGTCGGCTCGCTTGGCAGCATTCTTGGTCGCGAGAACATCAATATTTCGCGGATGCAGGTCGGCGTTGCCGAAGGCCGGCCCGAGGCCATCGCACTCATTGGCGTCTCAGCGCCCATTTCTCCAAGGGCTCTTGAGGAGGTTCAGGCGATACCCGGTGTCCGCCAGGCCATTCAGATCCAGCTATGACAGGGGCGCGGCCAAAATTCGCCGCGGTGTGCTTTGATTGCGACGGCACACTCACACGCATCGAAGGCATCGACGAGTTGGCGCGGCGATCGGGTCGAGACGCTGAGATCGCCCCGCTTACTGCAGCTGCGATGGACGGCACATTATCGATCGAGGATGTCTATGCCAGACGCCTTGAGATCGTGCGTCCAGATAGAGACGCGCTCGAATGGCTGGGTGAACGCTACGTCGAAGAACTGGTTGATGGTGCCTGCGAGACGGTTGCAGCGCTGCAGCGCCTTGGAAAATCTGTTTATGTTGTGAGTGGCGGGTTGCTCCAGCCGGTCACGAAGTTGGCGGAGGCGCTTTCTATCGCTCCGGACAATGTGCGCGCTGTCGCGGTGCATCTCGATAGCGCGGGGCACTATCAGGGCTTTGATACGAACTCGCCTTTGGCGCGCAGCGACGGGAAGGCAGAAATCTGCCGCGCGCTGGCAACGCGTCATGGCCCCATTGCCATGGTCGGAGATGGCGTGACGGATCTCGCTGCGCGGTTGAGCGGGGCTTACGTTGTCGGCTTTGGAGGTGTTGCCCATCGTAAGGTGATGGCCGAGGGCGCAGACGCCTTTGTCTCGGATGCGACCCTGACAGCAACGCTTGAGGTGCTCCTCACCGACGCAGAATTACGCGGTGCTTCAGAGGCGTAGCCGGCGAGGAAGGAGACAACGGCGTCGGACCTGGACCAATGGGCTAAGGCTCTACCAACCCCGCAAAGCTATTTTGCTTACAGCAAAATTTTCGCTCAGTCGGCTTCGTTGGATTAACGCCGTGCAGCATATGTGGCCACAACACGAGGATGATTGCATACTTGAAGCTGTCGGGCTGGGAACTGGTGAAACGGACGATGTCGCCACCATCCTCGACAGGCGAGATGGTTGAGCTCTTTTTGTTTGGATTAACCCGAGAGAATTACATACGCAGAGAAGGACAGAGCTGGGTGAGTCCACGATCGCCGGAGCCTGTAAACATTGAGCGCAGCCGTAGCAGCACTCGGCTCTGACGCACTCTTTCCCTGAATCCGATCTATCTGCGTTACGAACCGGCCGCACTCGGTTACCGTGATAGCGGCTCGCTATCGTTTCCGAAGCTACATGGTATTTCAGGAGAGTCTTGCGCGCATTCATAACTATAGACCTGCCGCGCGATACCCAAGTGGCAAGAACTGCAATTCAGGGGGGTAGCAAGGTCCGAGACAGGCAATGTGCGCAAATTCACTCAGGCGGATCCATAAATTGAGTAGGGCCACAACACTCGCTGACGTCTTTGAAGACGTTTGCACGATGGAAGCACCGCTCAACGAGCGGCTGGCCGCCTATGCGGACGCACTTCGCGAACTGAATTTTCCATTCGCCGAGGCCTACGATGAATTGTTTGCGCGCCTCTACTCCGGTGATGTGGGCACGACAGCGCCTGGGGTTGGCGACCCCATGCCGCCGTTCATGCTGCCAGCGCATACCGGCCGGCTTGTAAGCCTCCAAGAGATCCTGCACCTGGGCCCAGCCGTGATCAGCTTCAACCGGGGCCATTGGTGCCCTTTCTGTAAGATCGAGCTGAAAACGATCGCAAGCCATCAGGAGGAAATTGCAGCCCTCGGTGCCCAGCTGGTCTCGATCCTTCCTGATCGGCAGCAATTCGTGCGCCAGCTTCCCGGTGACATCTTGAGCAACTTCATCATCCTGACCGACTTGGACAACAGCTACGCACTCTCTCGGCCTCGTTGTTTGGCTTGGTGAGCGCCTTGCACAGCTCATGGAGGGGCACGGCTACCGTCTCGGCGAGTATCAAGGCAATGATGGTTGGTTTGTTCCGGTGCCGGCAACGTTCGTCGTAGGGTCTGACGGGCTTGTTATTGCGCGCCAGGTCGACCCCGACTTCCGAAATCGCATGGACGTGGAAGAGATACTCAAGGCCCTGCAATCGGTGCGCGTTAGCGATACATCTCCCCCCACTTAGTGGTACATTGCGCACATCTGGCTTGGCAGGCGGCGAGCGCGGGCTAAGTTAGAATTGTGTCAGGGGTGGAAGAGCGAGTAGGCGGCAACAACGATAATGCAGCCGAAAAGCCTAGAGGAAGCGTTTCAGCAGATCTGCTCAATGGAAGCACCGCTTGGCGAGCGGATGGCGGCGTTTTCGGCTGCGGTGCGCAGATTTGGGGTGCCCTTTGCCGAAGCCTACGACGTTCTCGTCGCGCGGCTAGGGTCCGGCCATGCCGGGAGCAAAGCGCCCGGTCCGGGCGAAACGATGCCGCCGTTTCTCCTGCCAGACACTACGGGGCATGTCGTCAGTCTCGAGGAACTGCTGAAGGCAGGGCCGGCTGTTATCAGTCTCAATAGGGGGCACTGGT